>Ga0194048_10000302_pt1 | contig 23551 bp, 13 predicted proteins | sample JunL225m_MetaG_FD_161685 | JGI IMG/M metagenome (GOLD analysis project Ga0194048, IMG submission 161685) | Anoxic zone freshwater microbial communities from boreal shield lake in IISD Experimental Lakes Area, Ontario, Canada - Jun2016-L222-5m | ecosystem: Environmental > Aquatic > Freshwater >...
GTTCCTGCCCGGCCTGGCCTGCATCGTGGCAGGAGATGTCTTTAAACGGGTATCTTGGCGTCGCCCAGGGGCTGCGGCCAGCCTGACCACCCAGAAAGGGCAGGGAAAGGAGGCAAGGGGGCCAAGTCATCGGGGGTAGGGATAATCCAGCCGGCGATATAGGTCAGTAAAATTGAGGGAACATTGTCCGCCGAAGGGGGTATTACCCTTACCCCCATTTAATGCCTGGAATCCGCGTCAAGCCATGGAACCGTGTAGACGGCCCTATCTACAGCCTTGCGACCACCGCAAATGGTAAGGGGAATCTTAACATCTGCAGTTACGTGACGCCGATTTGTCTGAAGCCGAAACGCTTCATCATTGGGGTTTATAAGGACACGAAGACGCTCGCCAATCTTGAGGCTAATCCCGTCGGTTTGTTGAACTACATGGCGAAAGATCAGGCCAACCACATCAAGCTGCTCGGCAAAAAGTCTGGTAATTCCACGGACAAGATTGCGCAGCTCGGCGATCAGATTGAACACGTGGGCGATGGGCTTTATTTTCTGAAGGGCGCGATTGCCACGCTGCGCCTCCGTTTCGCGGAACGCATGGATTGCGGCGATCATTGGGCTTGGTTGGCCAACGTTGATTCCTATGAGAATCTCCGCGAAGCCCCTCCGCTCACGCTCGACGAGCTGAAGCGGTTGAAGCTGATTTTGGCCTAAGCGTTCAGCTGGCGGGCTGGCTCGTGGGCAAGGTGACATGGGGGAATACAGGATGCCACGCCGTGGCATCCCTACCTCTGGGCACCGCTTACTTCTTTTTCGAGGCCTTCTTCGGCTTAACCTCTTCCCGGTCAGGGATGAGGTAGGTCTGGCTGCGAATCAGTCGTTCGTAAAGGTCGACCATCGCGACGCCTTCGCGGGGGCGGACCGAGTCGGCCTTGGTGGCGCGATCCACTTGTCTCTTCAGCATGCGGCAGAGGTCCTCAGCGTTATACTGAATCATGCCCAAGATGCGCTCGACGGAGTATCCCGGGATGCTTTCTTCAATGTAGAAGCCGTCTTCTTCATCATCTTCAAGGAAGACGTGGGCCTCGTTGACGCGGCCGAAGAGGTTGTGAAGGTCACCCATGATGTCTTGGTAGGCGCCGACCATGAAGGCCCCGATGTAGTAAGGCTGGCCTTCCTTGAGCGGGTGGAGCGAGAGGGTCTTCCGGACGTCTTCTAGGTCGATGAAGTCGTCGACTTTACCGTCGGAGTCGCAAGTGATATCGACGAGGGTCGCCTGGACGGTTGGGCGTTCGTTGAGGCGATGAATCGGCGCAATGGGGAACAACTGATCCAGGGCCCAATGATCAAGCAGGGATTGGAAGACCGAGAAATTGCAGACGTATTGCTCGGCTAGCATCGAGTCGAGCCGGGCGAGTTCGTCGGGGATGTCGGAAATATCTTTTAGGTCCTGACGAATCTGGCGGCAGATATCCCAGAAGAGACGATCCGCGTGGGCGCGCTCTTCTAGGCGGAGATGACCGAGGCTGAAGCGAGCATGGGCTTCTTCGCGTTTCTCCTTCGCATCGTGGTAGCGTTCGAGCGGGTCATACTTCCGCTTATTTTTACGGATGGCCTCCAGTTCGCGAACGAGCTGGTGGAGTTTGCCCTTGGGCGGTTGGACGGTGAGTTCGTCGCGGGTAATGCGGTCGACGGCTTCGAAGATGAGAATCGAGTGGGGGGCGACGAGGGCGCGGCCGGATTCCGAGACGATATCAGGCAGGGGGACGCCGCTTTCTTCGCAGATTTGCTTCACGTTGGCCACCACGTCGCGGGCGTAGCCTTCCATGCTGTAATTCATGGAAGATTCGTAGGCGGAGCGGCTGCCGTCGTAGTCGATACCCAGGCCGCCACCGACATCGAGTAGGCCCATGGGGAAGCCCATGCGCTTCAGTTCGCAGTAGAAGCGGGTGGCTTCGACCACGGCCTTCTTAATGGTACCGATATTCGGCACTTGGGAGCCGATGTGAAAATGAACGAGGCGAAGGGCATCCTTCATCTTCGCCTTGGCAAGGCGCTGGGAGACTTCGACGATCTCGGAGGCCGTTAGGCCAAACTTGGCATTCTCGCCGGTGCTATCAGCCCACTTGCCTTCCCCGGCGGTGGTGAGCTTAACGCGCAGGCCGATGTGGGGCTGGACGCCCATGCGGCGGGCGATGCGGATGATGGCGTCGATTTCCGAGAGCTGCTCGACGACGATGATGGTCTGTTTGCCGAGGCGGCGCCCCATGAGCGCGAGTTCGATGTATTCTTCGTCTTTGTAGCCGTTGCAAATCAGGAGGGCCTTACGGTTCTCAAGGAGGGCCAAGGCGATAATCAGTTCGGGCTTGGAGCCGGCTTCGAGGCCGAAATCATATTCTTCACCGGCATCGAGGATTTCTTCGACCACTTCGCGCAGCTGGTTGACCTTGATCGGAAAGACGCCCCGGTAGCGACCGGAGTAATCCTCTTCTTCGATCGCTCGGCGGAAGGCTTCGTTAATCTGGGTGACGCGATGGCGGAGGAGATCCTGCACGCGGATCGTCAGCGGCGGCTTCAGGCCAGAGGCCTCAACCTCTTTGACGATGTCGGAGATGCGGATCTTCCGGTGGTCGCCTTTAGGGTGCACGCAGAGATTTCCCTGCGGATCGACGGAGAAGTTGTTACCTCCCCAGCGTTTAAAGCCGTAATAATCTTCGGCGTCTTTAGTAGTCCAGGGCTGCGGTTTGCTCACGTCGGTAGGGAGGTGGACTTTTTATCCTACAGGGGGAAGCGCAAGGGGAAATCGCACCCCTGCGCCTGCCTTACGGCTCGACCCGGTGGCATGGGGTGTTTGTCTTTCACCATGTCTGCCGAACCAGTCATCCGGGCGACGATCGCGTTACGAAAAGCCCTTGCCGGGCTCTCGTTCCCTTCGCCCGCTGACTTTGTCTACCGCCCGCTGGACTATGCCTGGGCGGGCCACGAGGCCTACTTACGACGGTACGCGGCAGCAGGACCTCGCAAGGTTCTCTTCTTGGGGATGAATCCTGGCCCGTTTGGGATGGCCCAGACGGGGGTGCCTTTCGGTGAAATTGCTGCCGTCCGCGATTGGATGGGCATCGAATTGCCCATCGGACGTCCAGAGGTCGAGCACCCGGGCAAGAAGGTCACCGGTTTTGCCTGCCATCGCTCCGAAGTCAGCGGGCGTCGTCTGTGGGCGCTTTGCCAGGAGCGCTTCGGTTCAGCCGATAAATTCTTCGCGGAGCACCTCGTGCACAATTACTGCCCGTTGCTCTTTCTCGAAAACACCAAGCAGGGTCGCAATGTAATCCCCGAGGAGCTTCCGGCCGATTCAATGGCTCCCGTGAATGTCGAGTGCGATCGTCTCTTGCGCGTCATGGTGGAAACCTTGGGTGTGACGACGGTGGTTGGAGTGGGGGGGTATGCTGAGGCCCGGGCCCGTGAAGCCTTGGATGGATTATTGGTGAAGTTCGCCAAGGTACCGCACCCCAGTCCGGCCAACCCAGTGGCGAATCGCGGTTGGTCCGCCGCCGCGACCAAGGCGCTCGTCGAACAGGGAGTCTGGGCTTAATATGGGACTCATCGAAGAAATCTTGGTTCGCCCGAAATTACGCCAGAAGCTCTGGCAGTGGTGGTACCCGTTTTTCACGCGTCGGGTTCGGGCACAGGGCATCAGTTTCCTGAACTATTCATTCGAGGCTGAAGGTGAGGCCCGACTTGAGTTGAGACCTGAGGAGGAAGCCGACCGCCCAAACATTCAGCTCTATCACCATGTCTTGGGCGGAGTTGATTTGCGGGGTAAGCGGGTGCTAGAGGTGAGTTGTGGCCATGGCGGCGGTGCTTCCTATTTCGCCCGATATCTTGGTCCCGCCGAATATGTCGGGCTGGATCTGAATCCCGAAGCCATTCGCTATTGTCAGGATAAACACCGAAGCGAGGGGCTGCATTTCATGGTGGGAGATGCCCAGTCGCTAACTTTTCCAGAAGCTTCTTTCGACGTCGTTATCAACGTCGAGGCTTCACATTGCTACCCGGATTTCCCTGGCTTCGTGGGTCAGGTCGCGCGGGTCTTGAAACCCGGTGGATGGTTTTGCCATGCGGATATGCGCTACCCCAATGGGCTGGCTGAATGGGTCGATGCGTTGACCCGACATCCCCAAATGCGCTTAGATCAGATGCGCTTAATCAATCCCGAGGTCATGCGCGGCATGGAATTAAATACGCCGCGATACGAAGAGATGGTGCGGCAGGCGTTGCCGCGTTTTCTGCACGGAGTGGCGATGGACTTTGCGGGCGTGAAGGGTTCGCGACTTTACCGCGATGCGGCTTCCGGGGAGATGACTTATCGTTCGTTTAGGTTACAGCGTCGTCACGCTTGAGGTTGCTTCCGGGTGGGGTTGGCTCACGCTGGTAAATCCCCATGCGATTCCTTGCCGGACTTTTATTCTGTGGCCTGACCGCTCTCGCTGCGGATCGCCCCAACATCATTTTTATCCTGACTGACGATCAGGGTTACGGCGACTTAAGCGCCCACGGTAACCCCGTCTTAAAGACTCCGAACCTTGATAAGCTACGGTCTCAAAGCGTCCGCTTTACCGACTTTCAAGTCTCACCCACCTGTTCGCCGACGCGCAGTGCTTTGCTGACGGGTCGCCATGAATTTAAGAACGGCGTCACCCACACGATTCTCGAGCGCGAGCGGATGGCCTTGGGGGCGGTGACTTTACCTCAGCAGTTGCAGAAGGCTGGCTACCGCACGGGGATCTTCGGGAAGTGGCATCTCGGGGATGAGGCGGAGTATCAGCCCAATCGCCGCGGTTTCGACGAAGTCTATATCCATGGTGCCGGCGGTATTGGTCAGAGTTACCCTGGGAGCTGTGGCGATGTTCCGGGGAATTCTTATTATAGTCCCACGCTTTTACATAACGGTAAGTTCGTGAAGACCGAAGGGTATTGTACCGACATGTTCTTTAAGCAAGCCACCCGCTGGATCGAGGGGGAGGTCGCGGCCAAGCGTCCGTTCTATGCCTATATCGCCACCAATGCGCCCCACGGACCCTATCACGCCAAGCCGGAGGATGCCGCACTTTATGAAGGCAAGAAGCTTGGTAAAGATACGGAAAACTTCTTCGGCATGCTGCATAACATCGACCTGAATGTCGGGCAGCTCATGGCCAAGGTTGATGCTCTGGGCGTCGCGAACGAAACTCTCGTCGTATTCATGAATGATAACGGCGGTACGGCGGGCGTGGAGGTCTTTAACGCCGGGATGAGGGCTTCCAAGGGAACGCCTTTTATGGGTGGTATCCGGGCGATGTCCTTCTGGCGCCTGCCTGGACAGTTTCAGCCCGCCGATGTTAAGGCACTGGCGGCTCACCTCGATTTCGCTCCCACGATCTTGGAGCTCACCAGCACTCCGGCCTCGGAGCAAATGAAGGCTCAGATGGAAGGAAGAAGCTTGGTGCCGTTGCTGCGTGCTAAGGTGGGCGAAGATATCGCTTGGCCAGACCGCACGCTTTTCACCCACGTGGGTCGCTGGGGTGGTATGGTCAAGGGGGTCGACCCCGAAGTCGGCAAGTATGCCCAGACGAGCGTCCGGACCGCCCAGTGGCATCTCGTTTCAACCGGTAGGGGCAAGGCGTCGAAGAAAGCTCAGCGCGTGCCGGCTGATTTTCCTGCAGCCACGCCTAACTGGCAGCTTTTTGATCTTAGTAAGGACTATGGCGAAACCACCGATGTTGCCGCACAACATCCGGAAGTCGTCGCCAACCTCATCGCTAAGCATGACGCTTGGTGGAAGGAATGTCGCCCGCTGATGGTCAATGAGAATGCCCCTGGCCCTGCCGAGAATCCATTCAAGGTGATGTATCGGGAGCAGGCCGGTAAGTAACGCCGGCTACCCAGCGGGCTAGGCCATCAATTGCTTCACGACCTTGCCGTGGATATCGGTCAGGCGGAAATCACGGCCTTGGTAGCGATAGGTCAGGCGAGTGTGATCGACGCCCATGAGATGTAGGATGGTCGCGTTGAGGTCATGCACGTGCACGCCGTCCTTGACGATGTTGTAACTAAAGTCATCGGTCTCGCCGAACGAAGTACCTTTGTTGACGCCAGCGCCTGCCATCAAGATCGTGAAGCAGCGGGGGTGGTGATCGCGGCCGTAGTTCGTCTCAGTCAGGGCGCCTTGGGAGTAAATCGTGCGCCCGAATTCGCCGCCCCAGACAATCAGCGTGTCATCGAGTAGGCCGCGTTGTTTGAGGTCGGTGAGTAAGCCCGCGGTGGCCTGGTCAGTGTCATTGCACTGGCCTTTGATGGCCTTGGGGAGTCCGCCGTGGTGATCCCAGCCCATGTGAAAGAGTTGCACGAACCGGACATCGCGTTCGCAGAGCCTGCGGGCGAGTAGGCAATTGGAGGCGAAGGAGCCGGGGCGTTTCACGTCGGGACCGTAGAGATCCAGGACGTGTTGCGGCTCATTAGAGATATCGAGTAGGTCGGGCACGCTGCTTTGCATGCGGAACGCCATTTCGTATTGAGCAATGCGAGTCTGAATCTCGGGGTCACCGAGCACGCCGTGTCGTTGTTGGTTTAACTCGGCGAGTTCATCCAGTTCGGCCCGGCGGACTTCGCGGGGGATGCCTTCGGGGTCTTTCAGGTAGAGGACGCGTTCACCTTTGTTTCGTAGTTTGACGCCTTGGAGTTTAGAGGGGAGGAATCCGGCCCCCCAAAGACGATCGTAGAGGGGTTGATCATCTGGACGACCACTGCCGAAAGAGCTCATCACGACATAGGCGGGCAAGTTGGCGTTTTCGCTGCCGAGGCCGTAGGCGGACCATGAGCCGATGCTAGGTCGGCCAGCGAGCTGACTGCCAGTCTGCATGAACGTGATCGCCGGGTCATGATTGATGGCCTCGGTATTCATGCCTCGAATTACGCACCATTCGTCGGCTTTACCCGCCATGTGCGGCATCAATTCACTGAACCAATTACCACTTTGTCCGTGCTGGGCGAACTTGAACATCGAAGGCGCTACCGGGAAGTTTTTTTGGCCCGATGTCATGGTCGTCAGCCGCTGGCCCTTGCGAATGGTCTCGGGGAGGTCTTTGCCGCGCATCTTTTCCATCTCCGGCTTGGGGTCGAAGAGATCGAGTTGCGAGGGCGCTCCCGACTGGAAGAGGTAGATGATGCGCTTGGCCTTGGGTTTGAAGTTCGGGAAGCCGAGTCCAGGGTTGGCTGCGAAGCCCGGCGTGCACATGAGCGAGCCAAGGGCGGCAAGGCCGATGCCCCCAGCGGAGCCTTTGATAAAGGTCCGACGGGAGAGCGCCATGCGCGCCGCCAGGTCTAATCCTTGGAATTGTCGATCGTTGCAGTTCATTCGCGGGTCACGGTTTCGTCTAAGTTAAGGAGAACGTTGGCGGTCACGGTCCAGGCGGCAACTTCCTCAGGTTTGAGGTCGGCGGCGGCCGGCGAGGCGCCGGCGGCAAGCAGCTTCTTCGCTAAGGCCGGGTCGCTGGCGTAGGTCTGGAGGCGCCGTTCAAGTCCCTGGCGGAGGACGGCTAGCTCCTTCGGGTTGGCGTCCCGAGACGTCACGCGATGGAAGGCCCAAGCCAAGCGTACGGAGAGATTGCCGGGTTGGCGGAGGGTTAATTCCGCTAGTTTACGGGCAGCCTCGATGTAGGTAACTTCATTAAGCAGGGACAAGGCCTGGAGCGGCGTATTCGAGCGCGAGCGCTTCACCGTGCAGACTTCGCGACCGGCAGAATCAAAGAGAAGCATCGACGGCGGGGCGGCGGTGCGTTTCCAAATCGTGTAAAGCGAACGGCGATAGAGGCCTTCGCCCATGTCGGGTTTATAATTACGCATGTCGCCATAGACGCTGGTTTCGTCCCAGACGGCTTCGGGCATATAAGGTTTCACGCTCGGGCCGCCCTGTTTTTCAATGAGTAGTCCGCTGATGGCCAAGGCTTGATCACGGATGAGTTCAGCTGGCAGGCGGAAGCGAGGTCCGCGGGCGAGTAAGCGGTTGTCGGGGTCTTTCTCTAGCATATCCTTGGTGACAGCCGCGCTGCGGCGGTAGGCGGCGCTCGTGAGCATGAGTTTATGCATCGCCTTCATGTCCCATTTGCGGTCAACGAACTCGACGGCCAGCCAGTCGAGTAGGGCAGGGTTACTCGGCCACTCGGCTTGCGAGCCGAAATTCTCGGACGTCTTGACGAGTCCGACGCCGAAGAAACGTTCCCATGCACGATTAACCCAGACGCGTCCGGTGAGTGGATGGTGGCCGCTGACGAGCCACGAGGCGAAGCCGAGTCGATTGTTCGGTGCGCCTTCAGGCAACGGTGGCAGGAAGGCCGGTAGTTTGCGTTCCACCTTGGGGCCGATGCGGTCATATTCTCCGCGGAGCAGGAGGAAGGCGTCGCGGGGTTTGTCGCTTTCCTTCATCACCATGATATTCACTGGGGCTCCCGTGGCATTATCGAGGGATGCCTTGGCAGCGGTGACTTTATCCATCGCTTGTTGGCGGGGGTGTTCCGGGCTTTCGGTGAACAGTTTGGCGATGGCCTTTCGATCGATGTCCGTGAGTTCAGCGTCTGGGCGCCCAAGGAGTCGGCGGAGGGTTTCCGACTTAGGGTCGGATTTTAGCGATAGGAGTTTGGCGTCTTGGCTCGAGGTGTTGAGGCGGAAGCGCCCGATGCTGTGACCGCCGAACGAATCATGGCGGAGCACCACGATTAATTTAGCACCCGTTGGGATGAGGGTCGGTGCCACCGTGAAGATGGCCTGACGGTGAACGCGGTTTTCAGGGATATTACCGCCGATGGCCCAGCCGACGCTACCAGGCGCGGCCTTCTTGGTTTTGCCCTTGGCGGGGGGAGCTTTAGCGAGGCCAGAGATGGACCAGCCGGGTTGGTCAAAATCGGTTTCCGCCTTAGTGATCGGCAGGGAGGAGGTTTTACCGTCAGCCGTGACGAGGCGCACATCTATGGAGCTGAGCACAAAGTTTCCGTTAGAGCCTCGGCCAAGGCTTTTTTCCGGGAGGCTATCATCTGGGAAAGCCTCCAGTCGAACCGCGGTGAGAAGTCCGGCCGCTGGCTGGGATTCGATGAGATACGTTTCTTTGGCTGGTGCTGTCCCGAGCGCAAGCCAGGTGCCATCCTCGAGTCGTTTAAAGGTGGTCCCTTGCTGGGCCGTGACTTTCTCGCCCTCTAAAATATTCCAAGGTGTCCCGCTCTTGCTGAAGGCCAGGCGTTTTTCGGTGAGCCATTTGCTATAGAGTTCGGGCTGCTCGGCGGGGGTGTTCTTGAGTGCAGCTTCTGTGGCGGCCAAGACGCTGGCGGCGTCATCAATCTTCTTTTGCTCTTCTGGGGTAGGCAGCGAGAGTAGCGGCGGTGTGTTGCCACCGCGTCGGGTGGTGCCGGCACCGCCGAAATCGCCCAAAACGCCAGACTCCTGGTTGGAGTTAAAATAAGCGAAGAACTGGTAGAATTCTTTCTGCGTGACCGGGTCGTATTTATGATCGTGGCAGCGGCAGCAGTTCATCGTTAAGGCCATCCAGGTCGAGCCGGTGGTTTCGACGCGGTCGATGACATTTTCAGCGAACCATTCTTCGACGATCCGGCCTCCCTCGCCGTTGAGGCGGTGGTTGCGGTGGAAGGCCGTGGCCACAATCTGGTCAGTAGTGGCGTGCGGGAGCAGGTCACCGGCAAGCTGCTCGACTGTGAAGGCGTCGAACGGCTTGTTATCGTTGAAGGCCTTGATGACCCAATCGCGATAGGGCCACATGGTACGCTGGGTGTCGCTCTGGAAGCCATTGCTGTCCGCGTAGCGGGCGAAATCGAGCCACTGCATCGCCATGTTCTCGCCGTAACGCGGCGAGGCGAGCAGGCGATCAACGGCTTTCGGCCAGGCCTCCGTTGAGCTGTCTCCGAGGAAGGTTTGGAGGTCGGCGACGGAAGGGGGCAGGCCGGTCAGGTCAAGCGCGGCGCGACGGAGCAGGGTGGCCTTCGGGGCATCACCGTTCGGGGTAAGGCCTTTGGCGGTCAGCCCTTGGGCTAAGAACCCGTCGATGGCGTTACCGTTGGCCGGAATCGTCGGAGTAGCTGGCTTGCTGGGAGGAATGAATGCCCAGTGCCCTTGGTATTCGGCGCCTTGTTTGATCCAGCGTCGCACCGTCTCAATTTGGGTTGCAGACAGCACCTTGTGGAAATCCGCGGGCGGCATGTGTTCATCGGCATCCTTGGTGAGGAGGCGTTCCATGACTTGACTCTTTTCTGGGTGCCCTGGGACGATGGCTGGCTTCTCGGATTTCCCGCCTTTGATCGCTGCTTCAAATGAATCTAGCCGTAGTTTGGCTTTGACCTTGGCGACATCGGGGCCGTGGCAAGCGAAGCAGGTGTCGGAGAAGATGGGCCGGATGTCGCGGTTGAATTCGACGCGCTCCTCGGCCGCGGCATAGGGACCAAGGGCGAGGGCGCTGAGTGCGACCAGATGGGGGAGCGAGGGGCGCATGGGGTGTGCGAGTTCTGAAAAGTTAGGTGCCCTCCACACCCTTGCAACGAGTAGTTAATAAAAAACCCCTCTTACGAGGGGTTTTGAAGCGAGCAGGGGAGCTCCTTACTTTGACTCGATTGTTTTGAGGGACAGATTGCGGAAGCCGACGGGATCAGCATGGCCAGCAAAACCGAAGTAGCCGTGCGTATTGTCTTTTCCGGGGTGAGCGCTCTTGGCCATTACGGTCGCCATATCGACCTTGGAGAGGTCGCAGTCGAGGATGAGGTAGCCATTGAGCTCCACCTTGATGGTGGAGCCAACGACGGTGACTTCTTCGAAGTTCCATTCGCCGATGGGTCGCTGGTAGCCGCGCAGGGCCGCGACCATGCCGTAAGCCGAGCCATGGACTTGGCGCGGGTCGAGTTTGCCCTTCACCTTGTCGTAGTTGTCATCCAACACCTGGATTTCGCACATGCCGACATAGGCGGTGTTGCCCTGTCCGGGGAAGCGGATGCAGAAGCCGTTATTACCGCCGACGGGAATCTTGATTTCTGAGCGAACCGAGAAGTCCTTCAGGTCATCCTTGTAGTAGAGGTTGCCGCCTTTCTTGGGTTTGCAGAAGATGGCTCCATCGACGACTTCATATTCGGTCAGCGCGCCGCGCCAGTCGGTCAGATCCTTGCCATTGAAGATCGACTTGAAGCCTTCTTTGCTGTGCGAGGCCAGAATCTGGTTCGCCTCTTCGCCGCCAATTTCGCGGATGGCGATGTTCCGCCACTTGATCTGCGCGCCGTGGGTCTGCAGGCAGATCGGGCCTTTAGCGGGGATGGCCGACTTGCGGTCGTAGTAGTTTTCGAGGATGGCGTGGTCGACGGTCTGCTTGCCGTTGAGCCAGACGCTGACGCGGGAGCCAACCATCAGGATGCGCATCGTGTTCCATTCGCCAGGGGCCTTATCGGCGAGGACTAGGGCGTTTCTACCGGGAGTTCCCTTGGTGTTATTCCAAAGGGAGCCGGAACCCAGTTGGGCGTCATTTTTAACTTCCTTGGGATTAGCGGGATCCCAGATTTGGACCTGCGGGCACGCGCGGAGGTAGATGCCGGAGTCGCCCAGAGGAGCCATATTGTATTCCAGGACGAGTTCGATGTCGCCGTATTCCTTGTCGGTGGTGGCGTAGGCACCGGTGCCAGGATTAATGAGTTCGCCGTCCTTCACGGACCAGTGCTGCGGGAATTCGTCGCGCATCTTCTTGAGGATGGCGTCCTTCTTCTCGCCGGTTTGCTTGCCGACGGAATGCGGATTGTAGCCATGCCAGCCCGTAAGGTCTTTGCCGTTAAACAAAGGCGTGAAGCCCGCGGGGTTGGTATTCGTCTGGGCGGTGGAGCAGCCAGCGAAGACGGCCGCCAGAGCGGTCAGAAGGAGGAGACGTAGTTTCATATGATTAGAATTAGAGGGGTTCGAGGGTGCAGCGCTTGACTTCGAAGGCGCCGCCTTCGACTTGGAGGCCGATGAAGCCTTCGGTTAGGTTGGCGCCGGTAGCTTTGTTAACTTCCTTACCATTCACGATGATGGTGACGGTATCCTTGTCGCACACGGTGGTGAAGGTGTTCCATTCGCCCGCTGGCTTCTCGGCGTCGAGCTGTTTGCCGAGACGATAGCCACGGATCTTACCAGACTTCTTGTCCTTGAGTTCCGTGCCGCCCGTGAGCGTCGCGCCGTTCCAGAAGTAGAAGTCGCCTTGGTTCTTGTGCATACCTTGGCACTCGATGCTCTTCGGCCAGATGGCGTCCGGCGGGGTCATGTGGACGACCACACCCGTGTTGCCTACCTTGGTGAAACGCCATTCGACCGTAAAGCGATACTGCTTGTAGCTCTTCTCGGTGCGCAAGAAGCCGTTGGGCTTGCCGACGCAGGCGAGCACGCCGTCCTTGATGGACCAAGTGTCCTTGGAGGTCTCGGCCGGAAAAACGACCCAGCCGACGGTGTCCTTACCATTGAAGAGCTCAGTCTTAGCAGAAGGGGTGATGGCGTCAGCAGCGAAGACGTTCGCGAAGTTGGCAAACAGCAGGGTAGCAAGGAGGGTTAGGCGGGTGGGGGGCATCACTTGAACTTACAACTTCGCGTCCACCTATGAAGGAAAAACGCCGAATTTTAACGGCGTATAAGTGTCGTTTACTGCTTAGGCCATAATCCCTTTGACGGCCTTACCGGCAATGCCTGTCAGGCGAACGTCGAGACCTTGGTACTTCACGCTCAACTGTCGATGGTCGATGCCCATCAGTTGAAGCATGGTGGCGTGGAGGTCGTGCACGTCGACGACGTTCTCAACGGCGTGGTAGCCCAACTCGTCCGTGGCGCCGTAAGTGGTGCCGGCTTTGACGCCACCGCCGGCCATAAACACGCTGTAGCCAGCGATATGGTGATCGCGGCCGGATCCCTGGCCCATGGGCGTGCGGCCGAATTCACCGCCCCAGAGGATGAGGGTGTCTTCAAGCATGCCGCGTTCTTTCAAATCACGAATCAAGGCGGCGGTGGCTTTGTCCACATCTTCAGCGCCCATCTTCATGCCGTTCTCGAGATTGCCGTGGAGATCCCAGGCGCGGTGGTAGAGCTGGATCATGCGCACGCCGCGTTCGGCAAGTCGGCGAGCCATGAGGCAATTGGAGGCGAAGGAGCCATCGCCGATTTCCTTGATGCCGTAGGACTCGATAGTCTTCGCTGATTCGCTTTTAAAATCGAGCAACTCGGGGACGCTCGACTGCATCTTGAAGGCCATTTCATATTGCGCGATACGCGTGGCGATCTCGGGGTCGACGGTTTCTTCGGCGAGTTGTCCGTTGAGTCGACGAATCTGATCGATGACCTGGCGCTGGGTGCTTTGGCAGACGCCTTCCGGATTGCCGATGTAGTGGACGGCTTCCCCTTTGGACTGGAATTGAATGCCTTGGTATTTGCTCGGGAGGACACCACTGGACCACTGGCGGGCCGAAATGGGCTGCTGGCCGGTGCGACCGGTGGAGGTAAGGACGATGTAGCCAGGCAGGTTCTCGGTCTCGGCGCCGAGGCCGTAGAGGAGCCAGGAACCCATGCAGGGACGCCCCTTAATGATGGAGCCGGTATTGATGAACGCGTGGGCCGTGTCGTGGTTGATCTGCTCCGTCTTCAGCGAGCGGATGACGCACATTTCGTCGGCAACGCTGCCGATGTGCGGAAAAATATCCGTCATCTCCATGCCGGACTTGCCCCACTTCTTGAATTCGAAGGAGCCGCCGCGGGCCTTGAGCACCGTATTCTGAAGCTGGGCAATCTGTTGCCCTTTCGTGAACGACTCGGGGAAGGGTTGGCCATCGAGTTTTTTCAGGACGGGCTTGTTGTCGAAAAGCTCGAGGTGGGGTGGTCCACCCGCCATGCAGAGGAAGATGACGCGCTTAGCTTTGACGGGGAAGTGGGGCGAACGGAGGAAGCCTTTGGAAAATCCGGCTGCGGGCTGGGCAACGGCGGCACCCGCCTTGGCGGCAAGCATGGTGAAGGCCGCTCCACCGAGCCCGTAGGCACTCTTGGTCAGGAAGCTGCGCCGATTGATGGACAGCGCGTGGGAGATGGGGTCGTAAGGCTTCATGATTAGTAGCGGGTAATCGCTTCGTGGGAATTGAGGATGACGCGGCACGCCTGCGTCCAGGCGGCGACTTCGATGGGGTCGGCCGTGGGAGCGGCGGCGAAGCCGACTTTCATCAGTTTAGCGGCTTCGGCTGGGTTTGCTTTATAGTAGGCGGTCTGGTCCGAGATGAGTTTACCGAGGGAGTCGCGTTCGGATGCTTTGATTTCTCGTCCCACGGCGAGGCGGAAGCTTTGGGCCAATCGATCGGTGCCGGCAGGGGTGGCGAGTAGGCGGGCGGCCATCACGCGAGCAGCTTCCACGAAGGTCGGATCGTTCAGTAAGGTGAGCGCTTGCTGCGGGGTGTTACTGTAGTTGCGCAGGGCGGTGCACTCGTCGCGGGCCGGTGCATCGAAATTAATGAGCATCGGGTGAAGGAACATCCGTTGCCAGTGCATGTAGAGACCCCGCCGCCATTGGCTGTCGTCGGTGCTCGCGATATAGGTACGGTTTGGGAATTGGATGGGCTCGTAGTAGCCCGCAGGCTGATAGGGTTTCACGCTTGGACCGCCGATGTCTTTGAGGTTGATTAAGCCAGCGATGAACAAGGCGTTATCGCGGACAAATTCAGCGTCGAGTCGCCGGGGGTTCTGCGAGGCGAGCAGGCGGTTATTGGGATCGAGCTCCTTCAGCTCTGGCCGCAGGCTGCTACTTTGGCGGTAGGTGCGGCTGGTGACCATCAGTTTGACCATCCGTTTCATATTCCACCCTTTGTCTCGAAATTCGACCGACAGCCATTCGAGTAATTCAGGATGGGAGGGAGGTTCTCCCTGTGAGCCGAGGTCATCGAGCGCGGCACTAAGTCCAGCACCATAGTATTGTTGCCAGAGGCGATTCATGACCGCACGGGCGGTAATGGGATTGTCCTTGGAGGTGATCCAGTTGGCGAGGTCGAGGCGGGTGAGGCGTTTCTCCGGGGTGCTTTCCCGGCGGCCTGGAAGAAAGGATGGAGTACTGGGCAGGACAACCGGTCCAGACACATCAAGAAAGTTGCCGCGGGGGAGCACACGTACGGTCAGGGGGGCGACGGACTTGGTCGTCATCGACCAGGCGAACCCCTCGTATTGCCAGCGAATGCGGCTGGCGATAGCGCGGGCTTTCTCGAGCGCGGGGCGATCGCTGGCTCGTGAGTAGAGGAAGCCTCCCATGTTGGCTGGAGATGGCTGACCCGTCATAATCGCGGCTAGTAAGGCTCCATCCGTGACCTTGAGCGGGTCGTGGTGTGAGATCGGTGAGACCGAGACTTTGAATGACAAGGCGGCGGAGCTCTCGAAGTGGACGATGAACTTCTCGTCCTTCTTCAGGGTGATCGGGGAGTCGAGGAGCCAGACAGCATGAACGTCGGCATCGGGCATCTTCAGGGTCCAGCCGGTGACGATGTCGACCGCTTCGACGGTGCTGTTATAGCGGGGCTCACGATGGGAGGCATCGGCGAGGAAGCAACCCACGGCGCGTTCTTTGCCCTTGGCATCCGCGATGCCGAAGCGCGCGGTGATATTGCTGGTGGCATCCAGGGCGAGCGAGCCTTTAGGGATATCGATACGGACCGAGGCGATGGGCGTGGCGGTCGGTGTCAGGCTCATCGCGAAGTCTTCGCCTTTGGCGACGCCGCGTTTCAACTGAATGGGTTCACCGGCCGCAAACTCCGTTGGCATCACGGGCGCGACCGCCTTTTTGACGGCCGCTGTCGCGTTGGTGTTTTTGGGGGCAGCCTTAGCGGGTGCTGCTGGGGCTGATTTATGTAGGAAGCTTCCACTGGGGGCAACGAGGCCAGAAGGGTGGGCGGTTAGGAATTCTTTGGTTTCTTTAAGCCAGGCTGTGAACTCGGCACGCTTCTGGTCGTCGGCCTGAATTGATTGGGTGAGCTGAGCATAGTGCGCCTGCAGTTCCGCACGGCCTTCTTGGTCCTTCTTGGAGAGGTACGCGTTCTTCGAGCGGACTTCTGGGGCGAAGGGGTGTTCATTACCAACGCCCTTGAGTTCGGGCTCAGGGGTATAGGAGTAGTCTGCATAGACACCCCACTGTTTCACGTCCGCGAAGAAGGACTGTAGGGAATAGAAGTCCGCCGACTTGATGGGGTCGAACTTATGGTCATGGCATTCGGCGCAACCGAAGGTACTGCCGAACCACGCGTTGGAAACCGAGCGAACGCGTTCGGCACCATACTTGGCTAGGTATTCCTTAGCCTGGGCGCCGCCTTCGCGGGTCATCATGTTTAAGCGATTGTAGCCGCTCGCGACGCGTTGTTCTTCCGTCGGGTTGGGCAGGAGATCGCCGGCAAGTTGTTCTTGGGTGAAGGTGTCGAACGGCTTATTAGTGTTAAACGCGTTGATGACGTAGTCCCGATACGGGAAGATGCGCTGGTTTTGGTCGCCGTGGTAGCCGACCGTGTCGGCGAAGCGGGCAATATCGAGCCACCAGACGGCCATGCGTTCGCCGAAGTGTGGCGAAGCCATCAGTCGATCCACCTGTTTTTCATAGGCGGTGGGGGAGTTGTCTTGGACGAAGGCGGCGGTCTCTTCGGGCGTGGGGGGAAGGCCGAGCAAATCGAGCGAGACTCGTCGGAGGAGGCGCTCTTTCGTGGCTTCGGCCGAAGGGGTGATTTTCTTATCGGCGAGTTTGGCACCGACAAAGGCGTCGATGGGGTTGTGGCCTCCCGCCGGCATCGCCGGCACCGTGGGTGCTTCCAGTGGCTTGTAGGACCAGTGCGGCTCATAGGAGGCTCCTTGAGCAATCCAGCGCTTGAAGAGGGCTTTTTGTTTTTCGGTAAGGTTCTTATGGGATTCCTTATTGGGCATCACTTCGTCGGCATCCTGCGAGTAGAGCCGCTTGATGACTTCGCTCTCTTCGGGTTTACCCGGGACGATCGGAATAGCACCACTCTTGCCGGCTTTTAAGGCATCCTCCCGGAGATCGAGCCGAAGTTTGCCTTTACGGCTCTTGGCATCGAAGCCGTGGCAATGGAAGCAGGTGTCCGACATAATCGGACGGATGTCGCGATTGAAGCGAACGGTCTCGTCGGGCTGTTCGGCCGCAAGACAGCTGAGTCCGATGCAGAGGCTCAGGAGGATAGGCGAAGACGCACGCATGGCAGGGGTAGACTTTAGACAAGCTGACACCGCCCGGGTTTCAATGGGAATCCCGGGGAAACCCCTCAGGGCCGATCGACCTCGAGAGAGGTAAGCTTATCGGGCTGAGGCTGAGGGGAGTTTATTGCCGCCCACTTGATTGTCTTCGTGGGCTGGGTACTTGGATAGGTCGATGGCCTTGTTAAGCACCTGTCCATCCGCCAGCAGCCGGGCCTTGAGTTGGGCGTAAGCTACGTCCTGGACGGCAAGATTACCGTCGATGGCGAGGGCTGCGGCGGTGGCAGCCGATTGTCCAAGAATCATGAAGACGGGCTCCATCCGAATTGAACCATAGGCGATATGGGTGGCACCGCAGGCGACGGGGACGAGTAGGTTGGTGGCCTGCGTTTTCTTGGGGACCAAGGCGCCGTAGGCGATTTCGTAAGGGCCACGCGGGGAGACTCCGATATCGCCCTCGTTCTGCACGTAGCCTTCTGGGGTGACGTAGCGCTGGGTGTTATGCGAATCGATCATGTACGAGCCCATGCCGACGGATTCGGGCGTCGGCTTTACCTTGGTGAGCTCATTCTCGGTCATCACAAATGTACCGACGAGACGGCGGGCTTCGCGGACGTAGATTTGGTGCGACCAGTTGCCGTTGTCTTTGAATTCGTCCTTGGGTAAACCCCAGGTATTCATCTTGGCGCGGACATCCGGGGGGACGCGCGGATCGGTGCAGATGAAGTAGAGGAGTCCTTTTTGGTAGGTTTCGTGTTCCTGGATAATCTCCTTCCGGCGGGCATAGCTGGCCTCGGGGTAATCGTAGTTATAGCCGATGTTATCGAAGCTGAAACCGCCGTGGTTGTTGGTGTCGGTCTTACCGTTCGGAATGAGGTCAAACTTATCGAACGTCTCTTTCCAGCCAGCCGCATAGGCCCGGGCGAGGACCTCGTATTGTTTGGGGTCATAACCTTCAGGGGCCGTGAAGGGGACCCGGTTTTCCGGGACGTTGGTCAGGCACATCCGGAAGCAGTAAGCTTGCAGGCGCTGATCAGCTTCGCCGAAGGCCGCAGGCTTCACGGGGGTGACGCGGGCGACGAGGCCGCTCTTAGGGTCGCCAGGGGTAATGTAAGGGTCGATGCCGGTCTGCAGTACGCCGAAATGGTGGCGGTGGTGCAGGACGCCGATTTGGGAGCCGTTATGCTTTTCGCCATACTCGGCGTTGGCTTCTCGGCCAACCCGGTAGGTGACGCCGGCCGCCGCCATGAGGTCGCCCTCGTAGGTGGCGTCGATGAACATCTTTCCGGTGAAACTCTTCCCGGAAAGCATGCGGATCTCCGCGATGCGTCCGTTCTCGAGGGTTACCCCCTTGGCGCGATCGAGCCATTCGTTGCGGAAGACGGGCAGGGCGAATTCTTTGACGTAATCCTCGAAAACTTTCTCGGCGATGCTCGGCTCGAAGATCCACATGGTCCGTTCACGCTGATCCATGGCGACGGTGCCCTGGCCTTTGTTGCCGAAGGCTTCGCGCTTCTGGTGTACCCAGGTTTCGGGCTGCTGATAATATTGCCAGACGCGGTGGTAGAAGTTGCGGGAAAGGCCGCCAATGACGGACTTGTCGCCGCTATCGGTGTAGCCGAGCCCGCCGCTGCTCAGGCCCCCGAGATGTCGATCCGGCCCGACGATGACGACGGACTTGCCCATCTTCTTGGCTTGGACTGCGGCGATGACGCCCGCTGAGGTTCCACCGTAGATGACGATATCGAAGTTTTCCGCAGCCGTGAGGCGATACGCGCAAAGGCAGAGGAGGGCGAGGAGGCGCATACTCAGCGGTTGGTCGACTGTTTAGCGATGAAGTTCAGCACTGCCAGCCGGGCTGGGTCATCAAGATTGCGCATGTTGTGGCCGACGCTGCCATGGTCGCGGTTTTCCACGCGGAGCGAATAGCTCTCCGTATGCCCAGCGGCCTTCAGGGTCGCGACGAAGAACTGATTCTCCTCGCCCCGGGTAATCATATCGTTCTGGGCGTAAATGGTGAGGACGGGCGGCAAGGCTTTCTTAATGTAGAAGCAGGGCGCAGCTTCGTCGGCGGTGAGGCCATACTTGGCTTGGCCGCGTTCCTCGCGGACGGTGTAGTGGGTCAGGGCCTGTCCGCTCACCTGGGCGATGCCAGCGACGGAACCAAGGGTGAGTCCGTGGGGCTTGAGGCGTTCGGGGTCGAAGCCAACAAGCAGGGCGAGGTAGCCTCCGGCGGAGTGGCCACCGATGAAAACTTTGTGTGGATCGCCGCCGTATTCGGCGATGTGTTTGACGGTCCAGGCGAAAGCTGCCGCTGCGTCATTCACGTAGGCGGGGTATTTGGCCTTGGGGCTCAGGCGGTAGTTCGGCGTGACCGTGGCGACGCCGCCTTTGGCGAAGCTCATCGCGATATCCGTGGCATGCTCGTTCGGCATGTCCTTGTTGCCGTTCTTTAATCCGCCGCCGTAGAACCAGACAAAGGTCGCGAAGCCTTTGCCTTCGGCCGGGATTGCGATGTCCAGTTTGCAGCGCTCCTGCTCGTAGGGGGTAAGGGAGACGACATCATCCTTGTAGGGGATATCCTTAATGAGCTTGGGGGCAACGGACTCGGCGAACAGTACCGTCGGCAGCAAGAGGAGGACGGAGAGGCGCATTAGGCGATGATGGAGTCGACAATCTTGCCGTGGACGTCGGTGAGGCGATAGTCGCGACCGGCGTTACGGAAAGTGAACTCCTCGTGGTTGAACCCGAGAAGGCGCAGGATGGTGGCGTGTAAGTCATGGACATGCACCACGTCCTTGACGGCCTTGAAGCCGAACTCGTCGCTCTCGCCGTGGATGTGGCCGGGTTTTACGCCGCCACCCGCCATCCACATCGTGAAGCCGTGGCTGTTATGATCGCGTCCATTAATCTTGCCAGCGTTGGAGCCAGGCGTGGGAAGTTCCACGGTGGGAGTGCGGCCGAATTCTCCTCCCCAGATGACGAGCGTATCTTCGAGCATGCCGAGACGTTTGAGATCCGTTAGGAGTGCCGCAATGGGTTGATCGGCTTCAAGGGCGAGGCGCTTATGGTTTTTCTCGATGTCGTCATGGCTGTCCCATGGCTGGCCGGCGCCGTGCCAGAGCTGGATGAAGCGCACGCCGCGTTCGGCGAGACGGCGAGCGATGAGGAACTGGCGGCCAAGGGTCGTATCACCATACATCTCACGCGTCTTTTCAGGCTCGCGGCCGATGTCAAAGGCGTCGGTGGCTTCGAGTTGCATACGATAGGCCATCTCGAAGGACTGGGCTCGGGCTTCCAGGGCGGCATCCTGCGAGCGGGTCGCTTGGTGGGCGGCGTTGAGCTTGGCGAGGAGGTCGAGTTGCTTACGCTGGGCGGGCCGGGAGAGGCCGTGGTTGCGGATATTCTCCACGAGTTCGTCGACGTTGCGTTTAGCGGTGTCGACGTAGTTGCCCTGATAGACGCCAGGCAGGAACCCGCATTGCCAGTTCTGGGTTTCTTGAATCGGGAAGCCCCCGGGACAAAGGGTCATGAAGCCGGGTAGATTTTCGTTCTCGGTGCCGAGTCCGTAGGTGACCCAGGAGCCCAGGGAGGGGCGAATCTGCCGAGCCTCGCCACAATTCATCAGTAATAGGGAAGGTTCGTGGTTCGGCACATCGGCCTTCATCGAACGAATCACGCAGAGATCGTCGGCATGCGCAGCGGTTTTCTCAAAGAGTTCGCTGACTTCGAGTCCGCTCTTGCCGTAGCGTTTCCAACTGAAGGGTGAACGGAAGGCGGCCCCGGTCTTGCGTTCGGTGGCGATGTAGTCGCCGGGGAGTGTCTTGCCGTGGTATTTATCGAGGCTGATCTTGCGATCGAAGGTATCGACTTGGGAGGCGCCGCCGTTGGCGAAGATATGGATGACGCGCTTGGCCTTGAAGGGGAGGGGCGGTTTGCGAGCCGCCAAGGGGTGCATCGGGTCGACGTTAATCTGGGCGGCCTGCAGGTCGCGCTGCAGGAGCGAACTCAGAGCGACGCCGCCGAGCCCCATGCCGCAACGGCGGAGGAATTCGCGCCGCGAACCGAGGGAGAGTGGGTCGATGTGTTGCATTAGTCGGCGAAGATGAATTCGTTGCTCTCTAGAAGGACCTGAGCGAAGGTCGACCAGGCTGACTGCGGGTCGGTCTTTTTGCCGAAGTCAGCGGTACCAGAGGCGATGACTTCCCCTGACTTGGCATCTTTGATTACGGCCGACCATTTGAAGCCGTCGCTATTGGAGCCGATCAGATTATCGGCGACGAAGTTAATCGACTCACCGGGGGCGAGTTCGATTTCCTCGAGATTTAGCGTGGCGGCACCAGCCCCTTTGGCCACGGCTTCTAAGAGTAAGCCGGCACGGCTACTCGCAATTCGTCCGCGGACGCCATCGCTAGATTTGCTGGGGACTTCTAGTTTGCTTTCGATGCGGAATTTACCGCCGCCACCTGCGGTCCAGCGTCGCACCACCGCCGTATCTTGTCGGTCGCCAGGATGTCCGCCAGTCGCGGAGAGGAAGGCGTGGCCGAACTCCTTATTGGGCATTTTTTCGCCGGGTCCGAAGCCTTCCTTGATTTTGAATTTCATCTCCGTGAACTTTAACTGTTTGGTGGTGGGGTCCCATCCGCCTACGCCGTAGGTCCAGGTGGCGGGGGCGGGTGCTTGGCCCGCGTCGCGAATGTATTGGACGGCGAGCTGGGTTTCGGTGCTCGTCGGGCGACGGCTGAGGACAGTGGCGTAGAGTGCGGCGACCTTGGCTTCGTCGTTGGCCAAGGCAGTTACCTTAGATGCAAGCGCGTCAGCTTGGGTTCTCGCGAAGGGATGATTGAGCATCCACAGGGCCTGCTGGGGCGTCGTGGTCTGGTTGCGCTTGGGGACGTGATAGTCGGGATTAGCGAAGTCGAAGGTCCGGAAGACGGCGGGCAGGTTCTGGCGGTCGATGAAGCTGTAGATCGTCCGGCGTGGGGTCGAGAAATTGGCGACGAGGTCGAAGGGTTGGCCGCCCGTCTTCATTTCGAGATTTCCGGCGACCCGGAGGATGCTGTCCCGCATTGCTTCAAAATCGAGGCGGCGGCGATTGGCGCGCCAAGCAAGGAGGTTGTCCGGGTCTTTGGCGACGCCCGCGGGGTTGAGTTCGGAGGACTGGCGGAAAGTGCCGGAGAGCACGATGGTGCGGATGAGTTTCTTTATTGACCAGTTGTCGGCCATGAAGGTGGTGGCGAGGTGATCGAGAAGCTCGGGGTTTTTGGACGCGGCAGTGCGGACGCCGAAGTCGCTTGGGGTCTCCACCAGAGGTACACCAATGATCTCCGTCCAGACGCGATTGACCATCACGCGAGCCGTGAGCGGATTGGTTTTGCTGGCGATGGCATTGGCAAGTTCCAGACGCCCGCTGCCTTCTTTGAATTCCTTAGGCGGTCCGTCGGAAAGGATCGCGAGGAACTGGCGCGCAACGTTCTTACCGGGTCGGCTGGGGCTGCCTCGAAGGAAGACCACGCCCTGGGCGGGCTTGGCTTTATCCTGAAGCGCCATGGCGTGGGGCGGGCTCTTGGGGCTCGTGGCCTTGAAGGCCATGACTTCAGTCTCGAGTTTGGTGCGCGTGTTGCGGTCGGCGATGTTGTAGCCGGGGATGAGCGAGTCGGCGGTGACGGTGGTCGGGCCTTTCGGGGCCTCAATGAGTTCGCGCCATGACTTCCACTCAGCGAGCGCGGCCTTCTCGGGCTTGTGGGCTTCGGCGAGGGTAGCGGCGAAGCAGGCGGTCAGCTCGGAGAACTTCTTTGGGGCCTTTTTCTGGATCTCTGCGCGCAGCAGCGGATCTTTCAGGGATTCGGGATTCGCGAATTGGGCAGCGAGAGCTCCCGCAAATTTATCATCAGCGACGTCTCTCAGCTGATACCAGCCACCCCAGACCGGGTCTTTATCGTTCAACTTCTCTTTCAGGATGCTTTGCCAGCCGGTGAGGATGGTGGGGTAGAGGTTGGTCCGCTTTGCTTCCTGATTAGAGTTAAAGTTGGGCTCCTTGATTGCTCTAAGGATCAGGGTGAGGTAGTCGGCGGTCTTGGCGGCGGAGAAGGAGAGTTCGCGGCGGCTGGCGACGAAATCGTCATGCTTCTTCTTTAAGGCACCTAGTTCGGTTTCGAATTCTGCGGTTTCCTTCGTGCGGGTGAAGGGCTTGAGCGCGGGGAGTTCCTTCGGCTCTTCGCTGGAGTTGAAGATCGAGTAGAGGGAGTAGTATTCGGTGGTGGGAAGCGGGTCGAACTTGTGGTCATGGCAACGGGCACAGGCCATCG
>Ga0194048_10000303_pt1 | contig 23501 bp, 20 predicted proteins | sample JunL225m_MetaG_FD_161685 | JGI IMG/M metagenome (GOLD analysis project Ga0194048, IMG submission 161685) | Anoxic zone freshwater microbial communities from boreal shield lake in IISD Experimental Lakes Area, Ontario, Canada - Jun2016-L222-5m | ecosystem: Environmental > Aquatic > Freshwater >...
GCTAATACCCGCTTAAGCTTAGTGCGCAGAGCCAGCCACCGGATTAGCTTAAGTTCGTGCGCCCAGAGCCGGAGGACCCTCCCAACGTTCCACCTAAGGCTAAGCGAGTCACGGGCATCTCGGGCCTTATTCGTCGCGAACTACTTACTCCCAAAGGCACGATTGCCCTTCGGCTAGGTGCCATGCCGCGGACACCCATGCCAAAAAATCGTCGACGAAGATCGCGATCCGTCTGGAACGAAAAATGAAATCCGGCTGCACCCGATAGGGCCCACCCTGGGCATCTTGTCCGCTGATCCGCTGCTGTCGTCGCCACCCGGCGTAGCCTTCGCTACGGAGAACCTTCGCCAGCATACCCTTGGTGTCTGCTTGCCCCTTCCGCACACCATCGCCATCAGCGCACTCCGCTGCTTCCACCAATAAATGTCGGCCATTTCATAAGAATAATACCCCATGGCTCGCCACGCAAGTCGGCGCCCATCTTGGGACTACCCCAAACGAAAGGGGCCGACTTGCGTCGGCCCCTGCATGAAGCACTTACTAAATCCTAGGATTTAGAAGGCAACCTGAGCTTGGAGACGGATGACGTTCAGCTTAGCCGAATAAGTCTCATCGGAAGTACGGACGTTCGGGCTGCCTGCGTCCGTGATCTTACCTTTGAACTTCGACATTTCGTAACCGAGCTGAATCTTGGCATTATGTCCGGTGAAGGACTTGCCCATTACTTCAAGAGGGAAGTAATAATTCACGCCCAGATAGATGGCGTCAGACTTATTGTAAGCGGTGGTCGAGCTGTTGCCTGAGTTATTGAAGCCGCGCTCTCCTTCCGAGATATACTGACCACGGAGGTCGGTATCCAAGGAGGTGTAACGTGCTACGCCTTCCCAACTGTCGTTGATCTTATAGACGACGGTGGCGTTGTAGCCCGTTGGGGTACGATCCACTTTGTCAGTGTTAGCAGCGACACTCGAATTCGTCACCTTGGTGCTCATGAATTCAACGTAGGTGGTCCAATTGAAGTACTGGGCCTGGACATAAGGATTGAAGCCTTCGATTTTGGCCAGGTTGTTGGCGTTATCCGTCTTATTATAGTAAGCGCTCTTACCATAATTCACGCCGACCGAGTACTTCTCGTTATCCGAGACTTTATTATTCCAGACCAAGTTAGCGTAGGTCGCCAAGTCATTCTGGCCCTTACCTTCGGTGAAACGACCTTGAGCGGCGTTGACAATCGATACGCCGTATTCGAAGCCCTTCGGGTTCGCTACGCTGACGTAGTGCAAGCCAGTGTGGTGAGCGCCGAAACCAAGTTCGCGACCATCCGAGCGGCCGGTAGAACCGGTTTCCTTTTCATTCCAGTAGCGATTGGTGATGCCACGCTCAACGGTGTAGAGGGCGCCTGAAGAAGCTTTGAACAAGGAGTTCAAGGTGCTTTCTTCATAACCCCACTGAACCTTGCGGTAACCGAGATCGAAGGTGCCAATGGTGCTGGAATGCGAAACGATGGCGCGATCCAACCAAGAGGTGTCAGACGAGCTGGTATTACCCGAGGTGTCGAGAACGATATTACCCGAGATACCTTCACCGACGGCGGCAGTCAGTTCGACGTAGAGACGACGCAGGATGAAGCCGCTCTGGGGAGCGTAGTTCGAGGTATTCGTTGGGCCAACGGTTTGCGAGTAATCGAAACTCTGGTATTGAGACTGGAAGTAGCCACCGATGGTGAAGCGCTTGGTCGCATCTTCCTTAGGGAAAACGCGATTGATGCCGGAAGCGGCACGGGCCTGGGCGCCTTCATCAAGCGTCTTGGCACGTTCTTCAGCGGTGATCACGCCTTTCTTCACGAGGAGGTCGAGCGTGGCTTTGTCTTGTGCGGAAGCAGAAACCGCAGTAAGGGCGGCGGCTGCGATGAGCATGGACTTGAGGGTGTGGTTCATAGTAGGTATGGGTGCGGTTATGCGAGAGGACTATCTCATGACATTGTTACAGGATTAAGACGAAAAGGTGAACAACCTGCCACAGAGTCGTCACCCAAAGCCTATAAAAGCTCACTTAAACCTGCATAAATACTGGCAAATTGTGGCTTCCAGATCACTTCGCTCCTGAATCGACTGGCATCCACCACGCGATTGGGCTGATCCCGACCCCCGCGGCGCATCCTCGGTCCGCCCGGTGCCGCTTCATCAAACACCAATTCGACCCCCCCAAAACGCTGCGCGATCCATCGGGCCAACTGACTTTTCGTCACGGGATTTCCATCGCTGACATTATAAATTCGCGCGCCCGCCGGCCCTGAGACCAGCGACGCTAGCACCGACGAGGCCGCATCATCACGGTGGAGATAGTTAATGAAATGATCCACGCGGCCGCCGATGACATTTTCTCCACGCTTAATCTGGTCGACTAAATGATGTCGCCCAGGTCCGTACAATCCGCCGAATCGCAAAACCCGAACGCACTCCAATTCCGCCGCCATCACGGCCCTCTCGCCTTCTAAGATTGCGTCCGCCGTCGGGGTGCCGCCGGCCGCAGAATCTTCATTCACGGCAAGCCCATCGTCCTGACGGTAAACGCCCGTCGAACTTGTAAAAACAAATTTTCGCGCTCCGACGCTCTTCGCCCAAGCCAGGGCACGCTTCACGCCGACATCATAAGCGAGGGCATAAGCCTCCGGTCCGCCGCCGCCCGTGCTCGCCGCATAAACGACCGCGTCAAAAGTACCAGGCAGAAGCGACCAGTCTCCTAGCTGAATATCAAAGGCCTCCGCCGCCAATCCTTCCGCACGAAGTCGATCCCGTGACGCATCCGATCGCACCACCCCAAGGATTTCGTGCCCATGGGCTTTGGCGAGGCGGGCAAACTGAGCCCCCACATAGCCGCAGCCGAGGACGGCGATTTTCATCGGTTGGTTCACGTTTTCAGGAATGAAGTCATCCACTCCGCAGGCGTAGCGCCTGACTTAGCGGAAAGCTCCCGTAAAAGCTCCGCCGCATCGGTGCGAGCAAGCGCTCGGGCGTCAGGCGCACTGACACAGTCCTGCAAGCGTCGGGCCAAGGCGTCGGGATCGCAGGCTGATTGTAAATATTCGGGCCAGGCGTCGCGCTTGAGCAAGATATTAGCGATGCCCAAACGATCCACATGCCCGGCGATCAAACGGCGTCCGACGAACCAAGTCAGCGGATTAGCCCGATAAACAACCGCACCCGGAATACCGGCCAATGCTACCGTCAGCGACATCGTGCCGGAACTGACCAACGCCGCGCAACCCGCCACAGGGCCTTCCGAGACAGGGCGCAAATCAATCCCCCGAGCCTCTTCGCCATATTCAGCTAAAAGCCGATACAGCTCCGCATGCACCTCGCCGCCGGTATGCAGCACCAAGGCCCGGTGTTTCGGATTCTTCTGACGGAACTTGGCAAAAGCTTCGATGAGCGTCGGAAAAATCTTCCGCACGGGTTTAGGTCGGCTACCGGGCAACAACAGGACCGGACCCGCGGCATCGTAAGTTAAACCGGGCACATGGCCGGCCTCCGCAAACGGATGACCGACGAATTGCGCAGGCAACTTGGTGTCCGCATAACAAGCCGGTTCGAAAGGAAATATCGTACCCACGCCATCCAGATCGCGGGCCATCGTGAAGCGACGCTTGGGCTTCCAGGCCCAGAGTTGCGGGCTTACGTACTGAATCACAGCGGTCTCACCGCCGCCCTGACGGGAAAGCCCTGCGAGGCGGAGTTCATTGGCCAATCGCAAATTCAACCCGGGATAATCTACTAAGACGACCAGCCGCGGTTTCCATCTCAAAGTCCAGGCCAACATCCGACCAAAAAGCCGGCGGTAAAACGGATACGCCGCCAGCACTTCAACGATGCCGACCGCCGAAAAACCCGTCATATCAAAAAGTAATTGCGCGCCTGCTTCGCGAATCCGCGGACCACCAAACGCCGCAATCCGAAGGCCGGGGTTCTCTTTAAGAAGATCGGCGACGACCTTGGCCGCATGCTGGTCGCCCGAATGCTCTCCCGCGATGACCAAGACGTCGATCACCCCCGCACGCGGAGGCGAAAAGACTCCTGGGATCACAGGAAAAGCACTCATCGGCGAGCCATGCCGGCACGGATTTGCTCGGTGATACGGATGGCTACCTCCAGCGCCGTCCGGCCCAATTCACCGCTGACCTTAGGAGTTTTACGATCGCGCACGCAGGCGATAAAAGAGCCGAGTTCAATGGCGAGCGGCTCACCCTTCTCGATCGGAATTTCTTCTTTGGCAAAACCGCCCTCGGCGGCAGGGTCCACGCGAACGGTATGACCCTTTTGCCCCATGAAATCAATCGAGAGGTAGCCGCCCGTCTGAAAAACCCGAATCTCGCGATTTTTCTTCAACGACACTCGGCTCGCACTCAAATTGGCTACGCAGCCGTTCTTGAAAGCAATCCGAGCATTGGCGATATCCTCTGTCTTCGTGACAACAGAAACGCCAACGGCATCGATCCGTTCGACCGGTGAATTAGCCAATTGCAGCACAATGCCGATATCATGGATCATGAGATCGAGAACGACCCCGACCTCGGTCCCGCGGGGCGTAAAAGGAGCCAGACGTTCAGCCGTGATATAGCGCGCGTCGACCACGGCTTTTTCCAAGTAAGACATCACGGGGTTATAATGTTCGATATGGCCAACCTGGACGATCCGTTCGGCCTTGGCGGCGGCGGCCAGAATCTGCGCAGCCTCTTCCAACGTCACGCAGATCGGCTTCTCGATAAGCAAATTACAGCCAGCCGCCAACAAGGGCAGCGCGACGGCGGCATGGAAGTTGGTCGGAACCACGACGCTCACGGCATCACAGGCTTCCGCCATCTCTTCGAGCGAGGCGAAGCGATGGCAATGATACTTGGCGCACATCTCCGCTGCCCGTAAATCGTTCGGCTCATAGATGCCGGCGAGTTCCGCCCCAGGGAGGGTCGAGTAGATGCGGGCGTGGTGCTGGCCGAGCGAGCCGGTACCAGCCACCCCGCAGCGGATGCGCGTTGCAGTCATGGTCGATAGACTTCTACGCCCGGGGCTTATCTTCAATCCGAAAACCCGCCCGGCTTGACGTCGAAGGTCAGTGTTTCCTTGGCGCGCTTCACCTTCACGAGGCTGCCCTCGGGAATTTCCCCGGCCAACATGGCTTTCGCCAACGCCGTCTCCACTTCCCGCTGCAGATAGCGACGGAGAGGCCGAGCTCCATAGACCGGATCGAAACCGCGCTCTGCGATGAGCACAAGCGCCGCCTTATCGAACTCCAATCGAATCCGCTTGGGTGCGAGCCGATCGTTGAGTCCCTTCAGCAAGATTCCCGCAATGGCGGCGACTTCCTCTGTACCTAGCGGATGGAAGAGCGCGATATCGTCGATACGGTTCAGGAACTCGGGACGGAAATGTGCCCTCAGGTCAGTCATGACCGATTCGCGCACACTTTCCGTCAGCCCGAAGGCGGCATTATCCGCGATATGCCGGCTGCCGATATTGGACGTCATGATGAAGATGGCGTTGCGACAGTCTACCGTCCGCCCCTGAGAATCGGTGAGACGCCCGTCATCAAGCACCTGCAACAAGATATTAAAGACCTCGGGATGCGCCTTCTCGACTTCATCCAGTAAGACGACCGCATAAGGATGGCGGCGGATTGCTTCCGTCAGTTGGCCACCTTCTTCGTGCCCAATATAGCCGGGGGGCGCGCCGACTAGCCGCGAAACGGCGTGCTTCTCCATATACTCGGACATGTCGATGCGGATCATCGATTTCTCGCTGTCGAATAATTCAATCGCCAGAGCCTTGGCTAATTCCGTCTTACCCACTCCCGTGGGGCCAAGGAAAAGAAAGGAGCCGACTGGTCGACGCGGATCCTGCACGCCGGCACGTGAACGTAGCACCGCTTCCGCCACGACCCGGACGGCCTCTTCCTGACCGACGACGCGTGCTTTCAAGTTTTCGGCCAAGCGGAGAATCTTTTGCCGTTCGCCTTCCAGAAGCTTGCTCACGGGAACCCCTGTCCAACGCGCGACGACTTCGGCGATTTCTTCCGGTGTCACGGTTTCCCGAAATAGACCTGTCGCGGATTTCGCCGTGCCTTCGAGTTTGGCGACTTCCTTTTCAAGCTCCGGAATGGTTCCGTAACGAAGCCGGGCGACCTCATCCAAGGTTCCGGCACGTTCGGCCTTGGTCATATCATTGCGCGCATTCTCCAGTTTTTCACGAGCGGAACGGACCTTGGTCACAGCATCCTTGTCCGCCTGCCAGCGTGCCCGGAAAGCCGTCTGCTCTTCCCGCGCCACCGCCAACTCCTTCCGCAAAACGCCTAAGCGGACTTTTGAGGGTTCATCCTTTTCGTTTTTTAAAGCGGATTCTTCGACTTCCAACTGCAGGACACGGCGATTCAAGGCATCAAGTTCGGAAGGCAGGCTATCAATCTCCGTCCGAATCTGAGCACAGGCCTCATCAATCAGGTCGATGGCCTTGTCCGGCAAGAAACGCGCCGTGATATAACGATCGGACAACGTCGCCGCCTCGACCAGGGCCGCATCTTCAATCCGCACGCCGTGGTGGACTTCAAAACGTTCCTTAAGCCCACGCAAAATAGAGACCGTATCAGGCACGCTCGGCGGCTCGACTAGCACCTGCTGAAAACGACGCTCCAGCGCCGGATCTTTTTCCACGTGCTCGCGAAACTCCTTCAGCGTCGTCGCTCCGATGCAATGTAGCTCACCTCGGGCCAACATCGGCTTAAGCAGATTCGCGGCATCCATCGCGCCGTCAGCCTTCCCGGCGCCGACCAACGTGTGCATTTCATCGATGAATAAAAGGATGCTACCCTCGGCTGACTTCACCTCGGCCAGCACGGCCTTGAGGCGTTCTTCAAATTCACCGCGGTATTTCGCCCCGGCAAGCAAAGCGCCCATATCGAGCGAGAAGATGACCTTGTCGCGCAAGCCCTCGGGCACGTCGCCGTTGACGATCCGTTGCGCCAGACCTTCGACCACTGCCGTCTTACCCACGCCAGGCTCGCCGATGAGTACCGGATTGTTTTTGGTTCGACGGGAAAGAATGCGGATTACCCGACGAATCTCTTCATCGCGGCCGATGACAGGATCCATCTTGCCGGTCTTAGCTAAAGCGGTGAGATCCTGACCATATTTAGAGAGCGCCTCGTAAGTGGCCTCCGGATTCGCCGAAGTCACCCGTTGTGAACCGCGCACCGTCTGCAGTGCACTCAGGATGTTCTTCCGCACGAAACCGACCGCTTCGAAAGCTGGGCGCAAGGAAGGCGTCTCGGATAAAGCCAGCAAAACATGTTCGGCGGAAACGAAATCGTCTTTCATCCCCGAAGCCTCATCCTTTGCTTTCAATAAAAGTGCGTGCGATTCCGGCGACAAGGAGGGCATCCCCGACGCTTGGGCCAACTTCGGCAAACGTGCCAGGATGCCGCCAACGGCGGAAGCGAGAGCTTTATCATCCTTACCAGCGCGCCGGAAAAGCGACGCGGTGACGCCACCCTCCTGGGCCAATAAAGCCTGCAAGATATGCGCAGGCTCCAAAGTCGGATTTTTCCGCTGCATCGCATCACTCTGCGCCTGCTGGATGGCTTCGGCGGTCTTCTCGGTCAAATCTCCGTAAGGTGTACTCATACCATCAGTTATGCTGGAAACATTCCAAAGCACGGAATGCTTCCGACCCCTCTATTCACTAAGCAATTCCCTATTTTTAATCGCTGCATCCCATCACTCGCGAGACAACCCAGCGACAGCAAGTCCCTGTCGCGACGAGTTGTCGCAACCTTTAAACATAGGTCGTCAATCCAGAAAGCCCTGCACTTCAGCTACAACCTTGTTGCCCAATCCCTATCTTAATGGGTATATCTCAAGACATGACGCATGAAGCGCAGTTGGCGACCTTAGGGCGCCTCCTTGATGACCCCTCACCGGTCGTCCGCAAAGCCGTGCTCGAAAAAGTCAAATCTGCCGGCACGGCGGGGATTCTATGGCTCGAAACCCTGATGGCTGACGAAAAATTAAGCCCACACGCCCAAGCCATTCTCGTCGATTTACGCACCCCTGAAGCTGCCGCTCACGCCTTTTTGGCATACATTAAAAAAGGCCCATTAGATCTCGAGGAATCCTGCCTGCTGCTGGAACGTGCGGCGGACCCAAGCCTGGCTCATCACGCTTACGAGAACGAACTGGATCGCCTCGCTAATCGAACCCGCGAACTGATGGCCGAGCCGCTTGACGTGCGTGCCAAATGCCGGCTGCTATGCCGAGTCATCTTTGGCGAAGAAGGCTATCGTGGCGCCCAAGAGAGTTTTGCCGTTCCTTCCTCTTCTCTACTTTCTCAGGTCATGGCGACCCGACGCGGAATCCCTATTTCGCTTTGCTTAGTCTTCCTACTCGTCGCCCGGCGACTTGGGCTACCCGTCGAACCCGTCGGTCTGCCTGGGCGCTTCATGGTGGGTGTCTTCCGCGGACGTGAGCCTCTTTACATCGATTGCTACGAGGGCGGAGCCTTTCGCACCCGTGCCGAGATTCAACTCCTTCTGCTCGACAACCAACTGCCGGCCGATGAGGCATTCTTGCAAGCTGTCTCCATCCACCAGACCTTGGCGCGATGCTGCCGTAATCTGGTTTCTCAATTCGAAGCCCAAGGAGACGATCGGAGCAGCCGCCTCTTCCTAAGCTTCGTCCACGCCTTGGAAAAAATCGATGAGCGTGCCTGAAACCCTTACCCTGACGCTTCTTCGTGAGGCTGAATTTGACGGCCCGCAACTCGGCGTCTTAGGAGACCCGATTGCCCACTCGCTCAGCCCGGCCATGCATAACGCGGCCATCGCCGCGCTATTGCCCACTCACCCCGGCTTCGCAGGACTTCGCTACCATCGCCTGCACATCACCGCGACAGAACTTCCTCTCGCCCTGCCGTTACTACGCAACAAGGGCTTCATCGGCCTCAATCTTACGGTACCGCACAAGATCCAAGCCCTTGAATTGGTCACGCAATTATCACCCGAAGCCCGCCAGGCCGCTTCCGTGAATACCCTGACCATCGATGGCGCAGGATGGGCCGGACATACGACGGACGGGCGTGGCTTTATCGAAGCCTTACGGGAAAATTCCAACCGGAACGTCCAGGGTCGCGACGTCATCCTGCTGGGCGCCGGCGGCGCCGCACGTGCCGTCGCCGCCGCTTGTCTCACAGAGAATTGCCGATCGCTGAAGGTTTATAATCGCGATGGCGCCCGCGCCCAAGGCCTTGCGGAAGCGCTCCACGACCCCCGCGTCTCCGCTCATGAAATTTCAAACCTCGGCCTGCCTTCGCTCGACGCGATCATCGTCAATTGCACGACGCTTGGATTGAAGACTTCGGATCCATCGCCACTGCCGGCCGAACTTCTTCAGCGCGGACAGTTTATTTTTGATACGACCTACGGCTCCAGCCCTTCGCAACTGCTCCTTGATGCCCGCGCCAAAGGGGTTTCGCATTGCGACGGGCGGCCCATGTTGCGCTGGCAAGGCGCCCTCGCTTTCCAGTTATGGACCGGTACGCTTCCTCCTGCCGCCCCCATGCGCCAAGCCCTCGGCGAACCTGCCCTCTAATTCTCCATGCCGCTACTTACCGCCCTTAAACACTTCGGTTCACAACATCCGGGCCTAACGGTCTTATTTGTCGGCATCTTCGGCGCGTGCATCGGCAGCTTTTTAAACGTCTGCATCCATCGCATGCCCAAAGGCGAATCCATCATCTCGCCGGGGTCGCGTTGCGCCTGCGGCAAGCCCATCCCCTTTTGGCTCAACCTTCCGCTGGTAGGCTGGTTGTCCCTCCGCGGCCAAGCCCGGTGTTGCGGGATTCCTATTTCCGTCCGTTACCCGCTCGTCGAACTTATCACCGCCTTACTTTTCATCGCGTCCTGGATAATGTTACCGGGCCCGAAGGCTGCCATCGCTTGCGTCTTCCTCCCTCTTCTCATCTTACTCGCGGGCTGCGACCTGGATGACATGATGGTACCCGATGCCCCCAACTTCGCCTTGGTCGGAACTGGGATCATATTTTCCATGCTCGCACCCTCGTTGCACAACGAGACCGGCAACCCCATCGAAGTCATCAACCGCATTCACGCCCTCGGCGACAGCCTGATCGGCCTGGCAGCGGGTACAGCCTTGGTCTGGTGGATTCGCACTATCGGCACGGTCATAGCCGGCCGAGAAGCTATGGGCGAAGCTGACATCATTCTCTGCGCGGGGGTTGGCGCCTATTGTGGCTGGCAAGGTGCCTTATTCTGCCTCTTCGGGGGGTCGGTCATCGGCGTCATCACCGCACTTCCTGCCCTAATTTCGGCAAAAATCAGGGGTTTGGAATATGAAGGTGTCGTCCCTTTCGTGCCCAGCATGGCGGCCGCCGGGGCGATTTGGTTCTTCCGTGGCCCCGAACTACTGCTTGCTTGGCATAACTGGGTGGCATCGTGAATCGTTCTGGCTTGTCAGCCCCCGCCTCCACCTCAATCCTCGACCTACCCCTCACTATGAAGCCGCTCGCATTAGCCACCTTCCTCGCCGCCGGACTTGTCGGCTGCACCAATTACGATACCCCTAATCATGGCCGGAATGTCGCCCATGAGCCGATGCATAATTTCCTCGGAATCATCAAGATCGAGCCTGGTATCTACGCCAATAACGAGAAGGCGCTGAACAACGTGAGCACGAAGCAGCTTTATGGACGTCGGACTGATTCTGGCGATCGGATCACCCTTCTTTGGGGTGCCGTAACCATCACCGACTACTAAGGCTGGAAGTAGCCCTTGCAGAAGCCCCGGAAACGGGGCTTCTTCGTTTGTAGGAAAGATGAGTGTCACCGGAAAAAATATCGCCCGCCATCTTCGATCTGCCGCGATCGACCAACCGGACGCCCTTGCGACCAAGTCACCACTTTCCGTCAGCCCGTCGGGCGCTGTCACTCACGCTCACTCGACCTTCCTCGAACTTGATCGCGAAAGCGATGCGGCAGCCCGTCTTTTCCAAGACGCCGGAATATCTCAAGGCACACGTACCCTCCTCGCGGTCAAACCCGGCCACGACCTGATTGTCGGAATGTTCGGCCTTATCAAGCTCGGCGCCATCCCAGTGGCCATCGACCCCGGCATGGGTTGGGCGACTTACTTGAAATGCGTCAAGCATTCACAGCCAACGGCCGTGGTCGGCATTCGACGGGCAACCCTTCTTAGCCGCTTCCCCCTCGCTGCTTTCGCTTCAATCAGAAATCGCATCACGATCGGCACAGCGCATTGGAAAAATCGCCTCGCCCGGCAGATGTCCGCTAACCCTTTCCCTATCAGCGAAGTTCAAGCTGACGATTTGGCCGCCATTCTTTTTACCTCGGGCTCCACTGGCACGCCCAAAGGCGTGCGCTACACCCACGGCATGTTTGAGGCGCAAATCCGACTGATCCGGGAAACCTACGGCGTCCAATCAGGCGAAGTAGATATGCCGATGCTTCCGCTCTTCGCTTTATTCAATCCGGCATTGGGCATGACGACCGTGACGCCTTTGCTCGACCCGGCGCGGCCTGCTTCCGCCAACCCTGCCCCCATCGTCTCAACGCTTCTCGCCGAAAAGGTGACCAACTCGTTCGGCTCTCCGGCCATCTGGTCGCGCATCACCGAGTACTGCCAACGCAAAGGAATCAAACTACCCTCTCTTCGAAGACTGCTCATTGCAGGGGCTCCCGTCCCTGATGGCCTGCTGGAGCAACTCAGAACCATCGCGCCACAATGCAAAATCCATACTCCCTACGGCGCGACGGAATGCCTCCCGGTCACAAGCATAGAATCCGAAGAATTACTTGGCCCACTTCGTCAGCTGACCTTGAGCGGACGAGGCACCTGCGTCGGCCGACCCGTAGCCGGAGTCGAAATACGCGTCATTCATGAAACGGAGTCCGCCCTGAATGATTACACCGAGGCGAAGATGTGCGCTCCGGGCGAAGTAGGTGAGATTATCGCCACCGGCCCGAGCGTGACCCAAGAATACGACAATCTTCCTACCGCAACCCGCCTCGCCAAGATCCGCGAGGGCAATCGCCTTTGGCACCGCATGGGCGACCTCGGCTCCCTCGATGCCGATGGCCGATTATTTTTTCTCGGACGAAAAGTCGAAAAAGTCCGGCACGCCGGCGGCGACTTATACACGGAAGCCGTTGAGCCGACCTTCCGCGCTCATCCTTGGGTCGCACGCTGCGCACTCATCGGCATCGGATCAAACCCCCAAACCGCCGCCCTCGTCATTGAACCGCGGACTGGAAACTTTCCGCCCGACACCGCCGCCCAGAAAGCATTTGTCCTTTCGCTCCGCGCTTGCGCGCAACGAAACCCGGCCGCCGCCGCCGTGGAAATATTTGTTTTCCAAAAAAACCTGCCCGTCGACGTCCGACATAACGCCAAAATTCATCGCTTACAGCTGGCCCGCGAATGGAGCGAACGACTGCTTCACCGTGCGCCCATGAAATCGGGCAAACCACTCTCACCATGAACCGACCCAAAGTTCTCGTGACGGGTGGCGGCGGCTTCTTGGGTCAGGCAATCGTACGACGGTGCCTAGAGCGGGGCTATGAGGTTCGCGTCCTTGGCCGCCAGGCGCTACCGCTGTCCATCAGCCAGGAAGTCGAATTCCATCCGGGCGACATCGCCAACCCCACCGTCGTCAACCAAGCCGTCCTCGGTTGCGATTATGTTTTTCACGTTGCCGCCAAAGCTGGCATCTGGGGTCGGATAAAAGACTTCGAACGCATCAACGTCATGGGTACTCGCCTCATAGTCGAAGCCTGCGAACGCACCGGTGTTCGTGCGCTTGTGCATACGAGTACGCCCAGCGTGGTCTTCAACGGCGATTCCTTCTGCGGCGCGGACGAATCTCTACCCTATGGGAAAAACTGGCTTTGCGCCTATGCCGAAACCAAAGCCCGAGCCGAAGCCATCGCGCTTTCAGCCGCTTCAAACTCCCTTAAAACCTGCGCACTACGACCGCACCTGATCTGGGGCCCAGGCGACAATCACCTCTTCCCACGCATTCTCGAACGTGCCCGTTCCGGACGTCTTCGCATCATTGGCGACGGGCGAAATAAAATTGATGTCACGCATGTCGACACGGCCGCGGATTCGCATCTCCGCGCACTTGACGCCTTACTTGCAGGCCGCGCCAACGGTAAAGCCTACTTCATCTCCCAAGGCGAACCGGTCAACCTATGGGAATTCATCAACCGGTTGCTGATAGGCGCCGGGATCCCACCCGTCACCAAACACCTCGACCCGCGTACCGCCTATCTCATCGGAGCTACCCTCGAGGCAGCTTGGCGCATTCTAAGACTGCAAGGAGAACCGCCCATGACGCGCTTCGTCGCCGTCGAGCTTTCCAAAGATCATTGGTTCGACGTAAGCGCGGCCCAACGAGACCTTGGCTTACGGGCCGCTCACGAAACCTGGAGCGAACTCGACCGACTAGCCGCAACCCTGCGAATAAAATAAGCCGCACGCTTGCGCTGACTTCGCTTTGACCTAAACCTGCCGCATGACCACCGACGGATTACAACCCGACAAGTCTTTTGTGCTCACGATGAAGACGTGGTTCGACCAGACTGACGGACTCGGCATCCTGCATCACTCGCACTACGTGCTTCTCATGGAGCGTGCTCAAAAGACGCTTTTTGTTCAGCTCATGGGCAAAGACACCTTAGACCCGGCCGTGGCGCCAGACGTCTACGTCGTCGTGCGAGACATCGAACTCCACTACCTGGCCCCCATCCGTCCTGAATGTGAGATCAAGCTGATCCTCAGTGTCCGCAAAGTCCGCGCCGCCGGCCTGACCATTGATTTCGAATTCCGCAGTCTCGACTTCTCCATCCTGCACGCGAAGGCCTCGCGCACCGTATGCCGCATGGATGGCAAGACCCATCAGCCGAGCGCATGGTCGGAAGAGTTTCGCGCCCGCCACGAAGCCATCATCCGCTAAGGAGGCGCCAGGAAAGACGCGCAGATTCCGCAGGTCTTTCCATTGCAACCTCGGGCGGTGCAATGTTCGCGGCCGTAAAAAATAATCCGCAAGTGCAACTTGTTCCAAGTAGCTTCGGGAAAGACTTTCTTTAAATCGCGCTCTACCTGCTCGACCGACTTGCCGACGCTAAGCTTCCATCGCTTGGCCAGACGATGAATATGCGTATCGACGGGAAAAGCTGGCACGCCAAAAGCCTGAGCCATGACGACGGAGGCTGTCTTATGGCCAACACCTGGCAGTTCTTCCAGCTCCGCGAAAGTTCGCGGAACTTCCCCGGCGTGCTTCTCCATGAGCATGCGCCCAAGGCCGACCAAGGCCTTCGATTTCTGTGGTGCTAATCCCAGCTGTCGGATGAGTTGCAAAACTCTTTCTGGCTTCATCTTCGACATCTTGGCCGGCGTACCAGCCTCAAGAAAAAGCGCGGGTGTGATCTCGTTGACTTTCTTGTCCGTGCATTGCGCCGAAAGCACCACGGCCACCAGCAAGGTAAACGCATCCTTATGGTCCAGTGGGATTGGCGTCTCTGGATAGAGCCTAGCTAATACAGTGGCGATCTTGTCGGCGCGGTCTTGCCGGGTCATGCCAGCAGACTAGCGAGGGGCCTGATCATGCCAACGTCCACCCGCGGGCCACTTATTCACAAAGCCCATAATCATGTTCCAAAACTAATGCGGAAACGGTGATTATCTTATACCCCCACCCCGACAAGGTGGACGGTTGCGAGGCATCCCGCCCCGTTCAAAAAAGTATTATCCTATCATGGCTCAACTGCCCTACGACCCTTCTAAAATCTCCCGCGAACTCGCCCGACATTACATCCCGGCGAGCGAGGCCGACATCCAGGCGATGTTCGCCGCCATCGGTACCAAGGATTTCCCGGCGCTCTATTCGCATATTTCTGCAGACGTCAAATTCGACCGCGTCCAAGACCTGCCGGAAGAACTCGAGTATCAGGCCTTGGCGGACCGCATGGAAAACTTGTCCAAGAAGAATTCCGTGAAAACCGCCTTCCTGGGAGACGGACTTCAGGCCTATCGAACGCACGAGATCACCGGCTACGTTTGCTCCATCCGTAACCTGACAACCTCTTACACTCCCTATCAGCCCGAGCGCTCACAAGGGACCCTAATCACGCACTGGATTTACCAATCCACCCTCGCGCAGCTTACCGGCTTTGAGGCGGTGAATTCCTCCCTCTACGACCGCGCCAGCGCACTCTTCGAAGCTGCCGTCTGTGCCGTCCGCATGAGTGAAGCGGAAGCAAATACGATCCTCGTCGCCGCCAACCTCTTCCCCGGCGACCTCGAAGTCCTCCGCACGCACGTCGCTAATACCAGCGTCAAACTTGAATTCCTCCTTCCCGACGAAGATACGGGGCAGCTTCAAGGCAGTAGCATCCGCCAGCATGCGGCCGTCCTCGGCAAAAAACTCGCCGGGGTCATCTTCCCACAAATCAATAACCTGGGCCTGCTCGAAGACGTCAACGACCTCACCGACGCCTGCTCTGATTGCGGCGTGAAGTCTATCGCCGTAATCGATCCGATGCTCCTGGCGACGGGCGGCCTAAAACCTCCCGCTCAATACGGCCGCAAAGGGGCCGACATCATTGTCGGCGAAGGCCAACACTTGGCTATCGGCGCTAATTTTGGCGGACCCGGACTTGGCATCTTTGCCGTCCGTCATAACGCCGAGCAGAAGAACGAAGTACGCGAAACCCCTGGACGTTTCGTCGGTAAGGCCAAGGACAATGCCGGACGCGATTGTATCGTCATGGTGATGTCCACCCGCGAACAACATATTCGTAAAGACAAAGCTACATCTAACATCTGCTCCAACCAGGCGTTCATCGCCACGGTCGCCGGTGCGGCGATTCTCGCCCGCGGCGAAAAAGGCATGGCCGCCAGCTGTACGGCCGGCCGCGACCTCGCGCAACGGACGGCCGCACGTCTCCACGCCATCCCTGGACTGAAAGTCTGCTACGCCCAGCAGGCTTTCTGGAATGAATTCAGCCTCATGCTACCCGAGCCCGCGGCGACAGTGATCCAAAAAGGCCGGGTAGCTGGACTGCATGTCGGCATCGACATCACGGGGCGGACTCCCTGCGGCTGCTCCCTCCTAAAGATTTCCTTCTCCGACCTCCAAACCGTGGCCGACGCCGATCAGCTCGTGGACTTCTTCGAGGGATTATACGGTAAAGTTGGCGCACTCAAACCAACCGCAGTCATTCCGGCCGCTTGGTTACGCGAAGGCGTCGTCGGCCTGCCCTCCTTCCCCCTAGCCGAGCTGAAAGCCTACTACGCCAAACTCGGCGAACTCAACGTCTCGCCGGATACCGGATGCTTCCCCTTGGGGTCGTGCACGATGAAATATAATCCGCACATTAACGACTGGGCGGCGGGGCTTCCTGGCTTCACCCAACTGCACCCTCAGGCACCCGTCGAAGACGCCCAAGGTGCCCTGGAGCTACTATGGCAGACCCAAGAATGGTTCCGCAAGATCACCGGGCTCGCCGGCCTCACTACCCAACCCGTCGCGGGCGCCCAAGGCGAATTGGTCGGACTGAAACTCTTCCAGACTTACCACCGCCATCACGGCCAGCATCGTGATATCATTCTTATCCCCTCCTCCGCCCACGGGACCAATTTCGCGACCGCCACCACCGCCGGCTATGCCACCAAGCGCCTGCCGGATGGCTCGCCTTCGGGCATCGTGATCCTGAAATCTGCGCCAGACGGACGTGTCGACCAAGCTGACTTCGCCGCCAAGATCGCCGAATTCGGTCCGCGTATCTCAGGCATGATGGTGACCAATCCTAATACTTCGGGCGTCTTCGAGACCGACTTCCAAAAGATGGCTGCGGAAATCCATCGCGTCGGCGGCCTCGTCTACATGGACGGAGCCAACATGAATGCCATCGCCGGCTGGGTGAACCTCGGCGCCCTCGGCGTCGACGCGGTCCATAATAATCTTCATAAGACCTGGACCGTACCGCACGGCGGCGGCGGACCGGGCGACGGCATCGTGGCGGTATCCGAACGGCTGATGGATTTCCTTCCCGGCTTCCAGATCGTCAAAGAGGGCGAGCGCTTCATGCCGGTAAAGGCCAAATATAGCATCGGCTCCTTCCACCGCCACTGGGGTAACTTCGCCCACAAGGTGAGGGTCTATACTTACCTGCAACGCCTAGGTAAAGAAGGCGTGCGCCGGATGTCCGCGATGTCCGTCCTCTCGAGTCGCTACCTCTTCGCCAAACTCGGGGCCAAATTCCCTTCTCTTCCTGCGGCTGCCGTAGGCGTGCCGCGCATGCACGAGTTCATCCTGACGCTGACGGAAGAAGACTTCAAACGCATCGAAGCCGTGGGCATCCCCCGCCCGAGCATCATCGCCCGCGTCGGCAAGCTTTTCCTAGATTTCGGCTTCCACGCGCCGACGGTCGCTTTCCCCGAAGTCTTCGGGCTCATGATCGAGCCCACCGAATCTTACACCAAGGCGGAGCTTGATCGCTTCGCCGATGTCGTGATGGCCATCGGCGAATTAATCCGTACCAACCCGGAGGTCCTGAAATCCACCCCGCGCTTCACGCCCGTCGATCGCGTCGACGAAGTAGCCGCCAATCGTAACCTGGTATTGAGCGAACACCTCACCGCATTGCCCTTGATCAACGAAAATCGCCTTTCGCCCGTCCTGCTTAACTCTCTGCCGCTCGCAGAGATTAAGCAGCGCATTCTTGCGACGATTTAAGCGCTCGCGGTCGGAAGTTTGATTTTAAACGTCGTTCCTTGGCCAACCTTGCTCTCCACGGCAATGGTTCCACCGTGGGCTTCGACTGTCTGCTTGACGATGGCCAGACCCAGACCCGCCCCGCCCGTATGGCGCGAACGCGTAGGGTCGACGCGGCGGAAGCGTTCAAAGATCTTGTCGAGGTTTTCCAACGAGATCCCCCGCCCGTCATCGGTGACAGTCAAGCAGGCGAAAGCGCCTTCGATTCCCGTGGTCACGGTGACCGTAACGCCCGTTTCGTTATGAAGAATAGCGTTGATGACCAAGTTAAGCACGACGCGCCCCAAGCGCCCCGCATCACCCTTGACCGGCGCCCCATCGAGTTTGGCGACTAAATGAGCCCCGTGCTCCTGGGCCAGCCGAGCCAGCAGCGCCACCGACTCGTCAGCCAGATCGGCTAGGTCGCAATCATCTTGCGACGGCGGCGCACCCCCGTCGGCCTGCGCGAGCTCAAGCAGGCCATCGGAAATCGCCTTCATCCGCAAGGCGGACTGTTTAATCGTCTCCAAAGCCGTCCGATATTCTTCCGGTGTCCGTTCGTGACGTAAGGCCCCTTGGCTGTCCGAAAGAATGACCGTGAGCGGCGTGCGCAGTTCATGGGACGCATCGGCGGTGAATTGCGTGATGCGATCTCGTGCGGCATTCATCTTCGCAAACGTATCGTTTAAGACGACCGCCAGTCGGCCCAGTTCACTCTCGGTTTCCTCGACATCAATCTTTCGGCCGAAGTCGCCGGCGGCAATCCCTTCGGCGTCCGCCGCGATGCGATCGATGGGCCAAAGCGAACGACCAGCCAGCACCCAGCCGATGCCGCAGCCGACGAACACAATGGCGAAACCGGCGAACGTCAGACTCCGGGCGAGATTGGTCAGTGCGGCATCTAACTGCAGAGTCGGGCTACCGAACATGACGAGATTACGTCCAGGCGGACGATGGAGAAGGACCCGATGGGTGGACAGCGAGACCATGAGGTCTTGCGGCCGGGCCGGGGTGTCATCTGTCTTCGCATCGAGTTCGACCAGAGCCTGCGTGATCAGTTCGGCCTCGGTTGGCGCATTGGTCGAACGATAGAGGGATTTACCTTCGAGATCGACGACCTGCAGCCATACGCCGGTACCGACGACCTCAGCCAAGACTGCCTTCGCCTTGGTCGCACGCTGCTCCGGACTGTCGGTGCGGGCGGCTGCCTTGCCGTTCGGCCGCACGGCAGGCGCGGGATTACGCGGACCGGCGACGCCCGGGACGACTTCATTCAGGGCGCCCATGCCGCGGGTCATCTCCTGTCGAAGGCGCAGATCCAGCTCCTGAAGGCGGGCCTGCATCTCATGGCGGTAAAATGCGACGAGTAAAACGGTTGCCGTGGCCGCCAGTAGAGCGAAGTTCCACGCTAAGATTCGCCAACGGATGGACTGGAAGATCATACCTTAGGCTCGTCGCGATCTGCAGCCTCAATGATATAGCCAGCACCACGGCGGGTCTTGATTAGGTCGGCCCCGAGCTTCCGACGAAGGTTACAGACATGCACTTCGAGTAAGTTCGATAAAGTATCTTCGTTTTCGTCAAAAAGGTGGGCGTATAATTCACTCCGGGTCACCACCGCACCACGGCGATGGGCCAAGAATTCCAGCAAGGAATATTCGCGGCCGGTCACCGCTTCATCATGTCCCGCCTTGGTGACGCGCCGCGCCACAGTATCGACCACCACGTCGCCGAGATTAATCGCGCCGGTAGCAGTTTTGTAGTTACGGCGGATCAACGCCCGCAGGCGGGCTAGCAATTCCTGCTGCACGAAGGGCTTAGCCAGATAATCATCCGCACCCGAATCCAGGCCGGCCACCCGATCTTCGACAGAGTTACGGGCCGTCAGCATCATCACCGGGGTGCGCTTGGTATGCCGCAAACGGCGGAGGTATTCGCGACCGTCCATACCCGGTAACATGAAGTCCAAGATGATGGCGTCGTAATCACATTCTTGGGCCTTACGGTAGCCCTCAATGCCGTCGGCGGCGCCGTCAGCGGCGTAGCCCTCTTCACGCATCAGGCACAAGAGGCTATTACGCAGGTCGGCCTCATCTTCGACAATCAGGATACGCATCGGAACTTGGGCCATATTCTACCAGAAATCCCCTTAATCCAAGATTAAGATGCGACGCCCAGCCTCAAGCCTGACGGACGCTATTCAGCTTGGATGAATTTTCCGCGGGAAATCGCCGAATACGCGCCGGTAATAATCGCAAAGGCTCCGCACAGCCAGAAAACCTGCCCGGAAGTGATACCAAAGGTCTCACGGGCAATCCACTGGACGCCAGCGGCGGCCAAAATCCCGATGAAACTCAGGCTACTCACGGTGCCCTGCACCGCGCCCTTGCTCTCAGGTGAAGGGCGATGTTGCAGGACCGCGACAATCGGGACGATGAAAAGCCCCGCAGAGAAGCCCAACGTGGCCATACAGACGCGGAAAGTGTCGGCACTAATTCCCTCCATGCCCATCGGAATGGTGCTTAACGCCAAGCCTACCGCTCCGATCGGGACCAATCGATATTCGATCTTACCGCGCGAGGCATAGCCGGCCACGACACTTCCAATGCCGATGCCAAGCGCAAGGGCCACGTTCATAAGACTGTTCTGGACGCCGCTGAGATGCAGGATGCTTTTGCCGAAGACGACTACGTTCATCATCACCAATCCTGAGATAAAATAGAATCCCGTGTTACCCCAACAGGCCCGCCAAAGGTCCCGATCCAACTTCATCACCTTAAGCTGTCTCACCAAGTCGGTGATCGGATTGATTCGTAAAGCACAGTGAGAATCCGCCGCCGGACTCGGGGTAATATGGCGACTGAGCAGCCAACCCCCGAAGGCGATTGCCACCAGAATCGGACCAGCGACCCACTCTTCACCTTTGAAGACATCCGAGAAATAGCCGGCCGCCACGGTGCCGAAGATAATTCCGAGAAACGTCAGCAGCTCAAGGATGCCGTTCCCCCAAGAGAGTTTCTCGTGCGGCAAAATCTCAGGCAGGATACCGTACTTGGACGGAGCGAAAATAGCGCTATGGCAACCCATCAGGAAGATGGCGCAGAGTTTCAGCGGTAATCCCTCCTGCGATAAGGCCAACGCCGCAAAAAGCATGATACCCATTTCGGCCAATTTGACGCTGACCATGACCCGCTGCTTACTGAAGCGATCCGCTAGCCAGCCCCCCAGCATCGCGAACATGATGAAAGGCGCAGAGAAAACCGCGGTCACGACTGAAACCAATTTATCTTCATCCGTCGCAACGGCACTGGCGAGTAGCATCAAAATAATCAGCTGTTTCAGAGCATTATCGCTGAAGGCGTTCTGGAATTGCGTACCCATCAGGCTCCAGAAACCACGCTGCCAGCCGGTAACCAAAGGAGCAGGGGTTTCGCGCATGGCCCATCTCACCGCCTGTCGCCCTCCTTTACAAACCTATTGATGGCGTCGCCGGCTCTGGCTCAACTGCGCAACGCTGAAAAAAGTTCTACCGCCGATTCGGCCTTATTTAGGATATATACATGATAACCCGGGGCGCCACGGGCAAGCAGGCCTCGCACCTGACGGACCGCCCACGACACGCCCACCTTTCGCTGAGCCTCTTCATCAGGACCGCAGTTCTCCAATTCGGCGATCAGTGCCGCCGGAATGCGCGCCTTGCAAAAGCCGCAGAACGTGCGGGCCTGCTTCAACGAGAGCACTGGCATGATGCCAGGCAAAATCGGCACCGAGACGCCGGCGGCCCGCGCCCGATCCACAAAACGGAAATAATCTTCGTTATCCAAGAAGAGCTGCGTGGTGACAAAATCTGCTCCGGCCGAGACCTTGCCGGCCAAAAAACGCACGTCTGACAAATCGTCCACCGCATCGGGATGCCGTTCGGGAAAGCCGGCGACTCCGACGGCAAATCGACCCGGATTGATTTCACGAATCAGGCGGACAAGTTCATGGGCGTGCGCGAAGCCTTGCGGGTGCGGCGTGAAATCTTTTTGGCCCTTCGGCGGATCGCCGCGTAAAGCCAAAATACCAGAAAATCCGGCCTCCGCATACTGTTTGATGATCGCGATCAGTTCCGCCCGCGTGTGCCCGACGCAAGTAAGATGGCCAATCAGCGGAAGTCCCAGCTTCACCAATTCGGCCCCGTAAGCTAACGTCGTCGAACGCGACGTGCCACCTGCCCCGTAAGTGATCGAGGCGAAATCGATGCCCAAGGGCTGCAACGTCCGGGCGGCCTGCAAAAGCTTCGCCCCGCCCGCCTCATCTTTGGGCGGAAAAAACTCCACCGAGACGGTCGGACGCGCGGGATGTCGGAGTGCTTGGAGGAGACCAGGGTTTAGCATTTATATATCTTCTTATCCAGATATGATGATATTAGTCAAGGCCTAGCCTTGGCCGCCTAGCCTGCTCTCGGCCCGTCATTGGGGGCATTGGCGGGCAAATCATCCGGTAAAGCCAGGTGATAAACCATCACCATCCAACACAGCATGACGGGGTAGATCAGCACGATGAAGCCAAAGGAGCCGAAGATGCCCAGGATGATTCCGGTGCCGACGGACAGGACTTTGAAAACCACGAGAAGACAGACCGGGATGATGACGCAGATGATTGCGGCCACGTAGCCGATCGAGGTGGTCCCGGAATAGAATCCCGCTGACTTCGCCAAATCCATCCCGCAGGACACGCAGGCCTTGTTCAAGCGGAACCACGAAGCCAGCAAACCGCGTCGGCCGCAATTCGGACAACGGCAGAGGGCCCCGCGCATCATGATATCGGCCCGCGTGACCTTTGGGTTCGGATTGGATTCCATCACCCTAGACTTACGCAAAGGACCAAAGGGTCAAGGGCGCGGCGCTTAGACCCGCAGGAAGATCTTCTGGCGACGAAGGAACCAGAGGAAGGTCCATTCGATGGCGAAAAACCCGAGCGCAAGCACCAGCACCGACCAACGCTCCGGGAGCGCCTTGGCTAATCCGCCAAAAACGGCCTGCGAGGTATATTCGAATTTGATGAACTTACTCGCCATATAGATCAGCACTGAATTCATCCCGACGACCGCAAAGAAATCACCGAAGCGGCGGCAGCCCAACACGTCGATAGTCCAATAGAACAGGCCCAACAGCAAAGCCGACCAGCCTCCCGTCCAAAGCACGAAGGAACTCGTCCAAAGGTTCTTATTAATCGGGAATGCGAAATCCCAAAGCCCCCCGAGGAGCAATAAGACCAAACCGGCGGCGGCAAGCCCCGCGGCCTTACGGGAGCCAGAGACTTCGCCTTCTGGACGTCGTAGCCAAAGGCCGGCGAGAATGCCGAGGAGCGCATTACCGATCGCGGGGATAATTCCGAGCAAACCTTCTGGATCGTGGGTCGTGCGATGTAACTTTCCTGGCAGGAATAATCGGTCAAAGTAACTCGTGAAGTTTCCTTCAAGCGTGAAGTCGCCGCCCTTGAAGCCGGGCGCATGCGCGAAGCTGAGCAAAGCCCAATAGGCCAAGAGCACCCCGACCAGCCAAACCCAGAGCCGCCGCGGGGTCGTGAAATTAAAAGCGAAGATCAGCTGCGCAAACATGCCTGCCAGACCGATGCGGGCCAGCACGCTGCCGAAGCGCATATTCTCATAACCCTTCCACTG
>Ga0194048_10000305_pt1 | contig 23459 bp, 23 predicted proteins | sample JunL225m_MetaG_FD_161685 | JGI IMG/M metagenome (GOLD analysis project Ga0194048, IMG submission 161685) | Anoxic zone freshwater microbial communities from boreal shield lake in IISD Experimental Lakes Area, Ontario, Canada - Jun2016-L222-5m | ecosystem: Environmental > Aquatic > Freshwater >...
GGATCGATCCGCATGCCCAGCCATTTCTGCGGCGTATTCGGCATCAAGCCGACCTTCGGCCGCGTCCCCTATTACCCCGTCAGCGTCGGCGACATGACGTCCCACATGGGCCCAATGTCGCGCACCGTCGCCGACAGCGCCCTCATGCTGGAGATCATGGCCGGTCCCCACCCCCTCGACTACACAACCCTGGAAGCCGGTCCCGCGCATTATTTGGCGCGCCTGCACGAGGGCATAAAGGGCAAACGCATCGCCTATAGCCCCGACCTCGGCCTCGCCCGTGTCGACCCCGAAGTGGCTGCCTTGGTGAAGAAAGCTGCCGAACGGTTCACGGAACTGGGTGCGACAGTGGAGGAAGTGAAAACGCCCTGGGCCGCACCGGGCCCCGAGCTGATCCGCTTCTTCTGGTCGGCGCATATGACGCGCCTGAAGCCTTACTTGGCGGAATGGAAATCTCGCATGGACCCCGGCTTAGTGGCGTGTATCGAAGCATCCGACAACGTCTCGATCGCCGAATACCAAGCCGCCCGAGAGCGCAAAATGCCGTATATCGCCAGCATACACCGTTGGTTCGAGGATTGGGATTTCCTGCTGACCCCCAGCGTCTCGGTCGCGGCATTCCCGGCGGAAAAGCTGATGCCGGACCACTGGCCGCAACACGAATGGGATTGGGTGAGTTGGGCCGAATTCTCTTACCCGTTCAACATGTCCTGGAACCCCGCCGCCAGCGTGCCATGCGGCTTTACATCCGAAGGCTTGCCGGTCGGCCTACAGATCGTCGGCAAGCGGTTCGACGATCTGGGCGTGTTGCAGGCCTCGGCCGCGTTCGAGCAAGCGCAGCCTTGGGCGCACAAACGCCCGCCGCTGGCATAACCGGCCGTGCGGGACGCCATCGCCGCCTTTCTACTCGGCTATCCCGCGCTGTTCTCGATCGTCAATCCGCTCAGCGGCGCATTCATCTTTCGGGAGTTGACCGCCCACCGAGAGGCCACCGCGCGAGCGATACTGGCGCGCCGGGTCGGGATTCATGCGTTGGTGGTCATGGTGTTAGCGCTCTGGGCGGGATCGTTTGTCCTGGCCTTTTTCGGCATCACTTTGGCGGCACTCCGGGTGGCCGGCGGGCTGGTCGTGGCCATGAGTGCCTGGAGCCTACTGAACAGCCCCGACAAGCGGGATCGCGGGTCGCCACCCGATATCGAGCACGACATCGCACTATTTCCGCTGACCATTCCGATCACCACCGGCCCCGGCACCATTTCGGTTGCGGTCGCGCTCGGCTCGGCCCACCCATCCGCCTTGCCCGACGCGATCCGGTTCTTTGCTGGCATGACGGCCGCAGCGGCGGCACTGGCGCTGACGATCTGGATCACCTACCGTTCTGCGGATCGGGTCGCCCGGCTGATGGGACCGTCGGGCAGTCGCACCGTTACGCGATTGGCGGCGTTTCTGCTGCTGTGCATCGGCGTCCAGATCCTAATTGCCGGGGTCGAAGATGTGCTGGGCCCGCTTCTCGCCCATCGCTAATCCCGTATCGTCACCTTCAAGGAGGAACACCATGTCCTATTCTATCTACGATGCTACCGCGCCGCTCTGCGCCCAACAACTGACTGCCCTGCTCGGCATTTGCGACAAAGCCGCTGCATATTGCGCCGACAAGAAAGTCGATGAAGCCTGGCTGCTGACCGACCGACTCGCGCCGGATATGTTCAGCCTGGGCCGGCAAATCCGCCAGGCATGCGATTTTGGCCGCAACACCGTTGGCCGTCTGGCCGGCGTTGCGGGCCCCGATTTCCCTGCCGTGGACCCGACCAGCTTCGCCGAAGCCAAGGACCGGGTGCAAAAATCGCTGGATTTCGTGAAGAGCATCACCCGCGCGCAACTCGAAGGGACCGAGGACAAGCAGGTCTCCTGGACCGCCGGCACCCGCGAGATGTCGTTCAAGGGCGACGCTTATGTCCGTTGGTTTGCTCTGCCGAATTTCTACTTCTTCTGCACCACCGCTTATAACATCCTGCGCTATCGGGGCGTGGACGTGGGCAAGCGGGACTTCCTCGGCCCGCAATAACAACGCTTGAATCGCTGCTTGGCGAGGATCGTCGCACATTGCTACAATGTGCGTCGATTGGCGCCCCGACGGAGCATTTACGTCCGGGCATAGGGGATTTGACACAATGAAGCTGAAGGCCGACCGCGCCACGCTCCTGAAGGCGCTGGCGCATGTCCAGAGCGTGGTGGAACGGCGCAACACCATCCCCATCCTCGCCAACGTCATGATCGCTGTGCGCGACGGCAAGCTTTCGCTGACCGCGACCGACATGGAAATCGCAGTGGTCGAAGACGTGGCCGCCAGCAGCAGCCGTAACGGCGCCTGCACCGCGCCAGCTGCGACACTGTACGAGATCGTGCGCAAGCTGCCCGACGGGGCCGAGGTCGAGCTGGACCACCCAGGCGGCGACGCGCAACTGGCGCTGCGGGCCGGACGTTACGACACCAAGCTGGTGGTGTTGCCGGTCGACGATTTCCCGTCCATGACTGCGGGTGTGCTACCGCACCGCTTCAACCTGTCGGCGCAAACCCTGCGTGCCCTGATCGACCGCACCCGTTTCGCCGTCAGCACCGAGGAAACGCGCTATTACCTGAATGGCATCTACATCCACGCAGCCGAGAGCGATGGCACCAAAGTCCTGCGCGCCGTTGCCACCGACGGCCACCGTCTGGCGCGTGTGGAAGAACCGCTGCCTGAAGGCGCCGGCACCATGCCGGGCGTCATCGTGCCGCGTAAAACCGTCAACGAGTTGCGCAAGCTCCTCGACGAAGTCAACGGCAACGTCGAAATCGCGTTGTCCGATACTCGCATCCAGTTCCGCGTCGATCAAATCCTGCTCACCAGCAAGCTGATCGATGGCACTTTCCCGGAATACGAACGTGTGATTCCGCGCGGCAACGACAAGGTGCTCCGCGTCGGAAAGAAAGATTTCGCCGACGCCGTTGGCCGCGTGGCCGCGATTTCGTCGGAACGGTCCCGCCCGGTGAAGCTATCGCTCGCTCGCGATCTGCTGACTTTGTCGGCTGCTAGCCCCGAGCAGGGCACCGCAAGCGAGGAACTCGACGCCGACCACGTGAAATACGACTCCGGCCCGCTCGAAATCGGGTTCCAGGCGCGATACCTGAACGATATCACCGACCAGATCGGTGAAATGGTAGAATTTCGCTTCGCCGATGGATCGGCGCCCACCGTTGTACAGGACGCAGCGGACCCGAGCGCACTTTTCGTGCTGATGCCGATGCGAGTTTAGGCATTTTGTTCTAATACCGTCATGGTTTGGCTTGACCCAGCCATGACGGTGCAGCGGACGAGATCGGCAAGACTAGCCGCGCCAACATCCGATAGCCTGCATCCGTTGGGTGCAGCCGATCCTCGCCGACATAGGGGCCAGTATCGATCGTTCGATCGCCGAACCGTGCCGCAACCGTCTTAATCGCCCGTCGCGCTGGATCGTGCCCGAAGGGTAGCAGCCACACGACCGATTGCGCGGTCACCGACGACCTGACCCGCAGCAAATTTTCCAGCGTTCGCGCCGACTCGCCATCGTTCACGCCCAGGCTGATAACCACCCGATCGGCGCGGGCCGGCGACAAGCGTTCGACGATAAACCGAGCAGATGTAATGCCCACCTCGGCCTCGGTCTGGCATTCCGGCAGTTTCTGACCAACCCCGACGGCGAGGCTGTCGCCCAACGAAAGACAAAGCACCTTCTGTGCCCTCCATTTTGGAAGGCACACCATTTAATGCAAAAAGGTAAATAAAGTCTTAACGCGAGCCAGGAAACTGCGCGGTTTCGGCGGTTTTCATGGCCTCGTGCAGCCATTTGTACGGTCGATCGAAACCCGTGGTCGCGCCCGCCGCCTGCACAGAGACGGCCAGATCGGGAAATCCGGCGTTATCGAGCCATGCCGCGAGCGGTACCGTCCCAAGGGCAGCGGCGACTGCCGCGCCGATCAGGTATTGGGCCAACAAACCGCGCGGGGTGATGTTTACCATGACCTCCCTCCTAAAACTGGAAGTAGATGAAGGGGGCCACGCCGTCCGGACCCAACGCATCGATCGCAGCGATACCCACACCGGCCAGCACCGCCCAAGCCCATTTGGGCCAAGAAACGGCACAGGCCGCGAGCCGCCCGGCCATCTGACGCGGCACCGCGTTCAAAGCTAACCCAAATACGACAAGGAAACCGGTCAATGGCGCAATGCGCAGTTCGGTGTCCTCGGTCGACATTTGCGTCAAGTAAACCACCACCGTGTCGAAGTTCGCTGCTCGGAATAGTACCCAGCTAAGGCAAACAATATGAAACACCAGCAGCAGACACAGCACTCGACCCAGCCGACTTCGCGTGAAACGGCCTAGCCCGGTGTCGGACCATCGGCCCAACCAGCGCTCAACGATCAAGCCGACCCCATGCAGTGCGCCCCAGGCGACGAATTTCAGCGCCGCGCCATGCCAGATTCCACCCAGCAGCATCGTGATGGCCAAATTGCGTGCGGTAAACCAAGATCCGCCCCGGTTCCCGCCGAGCGGCCGATACAAGTAATCGCGCAGCCAGGACGAGAGAGAGATATGCCAACGCCGCCAGAACTCCCGCAGACTATGCGCGCGATACGGCTGGTCGAAATTCAGCGGGAACCTGTAGCCAAGGAGTGCCGCCAGCCCGATTGCGATGTCGGTGTAGGCGGAGAAATCGCAGTAGATTTGCACCGCATAACCGTACGCCGCGAGCAAGCGGTCCAGCACCCCATAACGTCCGGGATCGAAAAAGACCGGATCGACTAAATCGGTCGCGATATAATTGGCTATAACCACCTTCTTGAACAACCCGCCCAGAATCAACAACACCGGCTCGGCTAGCGGCACCGTCGCGGGCACGGGCTGCGACAACTGCGGCAGGAAGAAAGACGACCGCACGATCGGTCCCGCCACCAATTGCGGGAAAAACGAGAGGTAAAGCAAGATATCGTCCAGCCGGCGGCAGACGGCAACATCGCCACGGTAAACATCGACCAAATAGGAAATGCCGTGAAACGTGAAAAAGGAGATTCCAACCGGGAGGATGACCTCGACCAGGGGAATTTCCATCCCGGTCCGGGCACCGACAAGAACACGGTTCACGCCCTCGATCAGAAAATCGTAGTATTTAAAAAACGCCAGCAGAACGAGATGCACGGTCACGGTCAAACCCACGATCGCCCGGCGCCCTCGGTCGGATGCCATTGCGGCTACCCCGAGGCCGCCGAGGTAGGTAAGCACCGAACTCCCGGCTAGCAGGAAGCAGAACCGCCAGTTCCACTGAGCGTAGAACCAGTAGCTCGCAACTACCAGCATCGGATTGCGCGCACGCCCATACCCGGCCAGCGGTATCGCCAGCGCGACCACAACGAAAAAGAAGATTAGGAAATCGAGGGTCGGAAACAGCATTAGGATATCGGCAACAGCGCTGTGTAAGTCTCGTAACCGTCCATCAGCACCTGAAAGAGCGCGTCTGCCGTCGCGCGATAGCCTGGGCGCAACATATGTACATGGTCCGGCGCCATCTTGGGTGGATGCTCGGCAGCCCAGCGGTTGGCACTACAGGCCCCGCCCATCGCCGCCTGCCAGTCCCAGAAGAACAATTTCTCCCGGGATGCGACCGCGCGCTGCACGTCGCGCACGACGGACAAGGGCCGAGGCTCATCCCAACGCGGATCGCCGCATTGGGTATGACCTTTGAAACCGCGCGCCGTATGTTTGGCGCTATCCGGCGGCCCCAGCACGACAATGGCAGCGGAAGGCGCGGCCGTGCGCAAAACCCGGACACCCCGCTCGAAGCGAGCGCGGTAATCGGCGGCAGCGGTGCCGGTGTCGAAGGCTTCGTTGGTGCCAAAGGCGAGCAGGATGACGCTCGGGGCGAAATGCGCCAGTTCCTGCCGCAGCAAGGCAGGATCCATACGGCCGACGATATCGACTGTGGCGCCGATCGTCCCAAGATTGGACACCGTTGCACCTCGCCCGCCGCGCGTGGCGGTCCAAGACAGCATATCGACCGGCGAATCGCCGATGACGGTAACCGCGACTTCCCCCCCGCCGATATTTTTGGGGATCGTCACCCAGCGCGCTTCCAACACGGCAGCATCGGTGGCGACACGCTGCCGCCAGCCGGTGGCCGTTGCGATATCGACCGATCCACCACCGGGTTGGAACAGGAATTCCAGCGAAACCTCGGCCATATCCGCCGGATCGAGCGCCGACAGGGTCATCGTCGCCCCATTCCTGCCGTGTTGCCGTACCGCAGCGATACCAACCGGTCCCGTCGCTCGGCCCGCCTTCTCGGCGATCCAGCGGTCCGACGTCGCCGCGACACGATCCGGGCGATAATAGCGAAAGGGCACACCGGGTTGCAGCACGCCGCGCCCGGCATCGCCGAAACGGGCTTGTAGCTGTTCCCGCAGGCGCCCGCTGAAACTGTCGTTCGCCGAATGGCTGTCGCCGATTTGCAGCACCGCGACCGGGGAGGAACGAATCCCCGCATCGAGGCCGTGCAAGGCGCGATAGAGCGGGAGAAGGGGGCCGGCAGGACCGAGACGCGCGACGATCTCGGCATCCGGGAGTTCACGGTGCGCCGCGCAGGCAGATAACGCCAAGCACACAAGTAGAAGCAGGCGCGCAGGAGATACAAGAGACAGCATGGGACTTCCGATTGCTCCTGGCGCGAGACCCGTGTAGATTATCACTGGTTTTTCCCTCTGTCATCGGATGGCTTTGCGTGGACATCGCGCGCCGTAACGCGCTGCTGGTTGCAGCCGCATGCACTGTGTTCGGCCGCACCTCGGCCGAGGCCGCCGATGGCCCGAAACGTGTGCTGGTTGTTGGCGACTCCCAGGCGCAAGGCTTGGCCGGCGGGCTGCAGCGCCAGTTGCTGCGCGACCGAACGTGGCGGGTCATCGACCAGTCGCATATCTCCACCGGCCTTTATTCTACTGCCCGCTTCGACTGGCCGGCCTCGGCGTCGGGCATCGCGGACAAAGAACGCGGGGCGGTGGCGGTGGTAATGTTCGGGGCCAACGACCGACCGCCGGTCCGATCCAATGGCACCATCGATCCCCGCCGAGCCGAGGCCTTCGCGATCGGCTACTGCGCCCATATCCGCGCAGTAGCCTCCGGTCTGAAACAAGCCTGCCCCGAAGTTGTCTGGGTCGGGCACCCCGTCGTTCGCGATCCCGTCTATGCCGAGGATATGGCATTCCTGAACCAGCTCTACGAGAGCGAAGCAATCGCATGCGGAGCCCGCTGGTTCTCCTCCTGGCCGCTGTTCGTCGACAAGGCAGGTCTTTACTCAGCGCATGGCAAGTCTGTCGGCGGCCAAACCGAGCGGCTGCGGGCCGACGATGGCGTGCATCTAACCGGAGCCGGCTACGATGTGCTGGCGAGTGCCTTGTTGCCCGATCTACGTTTTGCCTTGGCGGGGCCTTTGAATCCGCCGACCTAAATGGTCCCTTGTCTGATCCTGGGCGACAGCATCGCCGTCGGTGTCGGGCAGGCTCGGCCCGAATGCTCCACCGTTGCAGAGGTCGGGATCAACTCGGCCCGCTATCTGCAAACGCTGCACGGCGCTCGTCATGCGCGGACGGTGGTAATCAGCCTTGGGGTCAACGACTCCGTCGGAATGGAAACCCTGAGCAATCTGCGGCAGCTCCGGCGCGGGGTGTCGGCCCAAACGGTGTATTGGCTGATGCCCGGCATTCATGCGTCCGCGCGCGAAGCGGTGCGCGATGTGGCCAAAGAATTCCGCGACCGGGTCATCGAGGTCGCCCCTTTGACGAGTGCCGACCGCATTCATCCGGATCGAGCGGGATATGCACAACTCGCGTCGCTGACACGGCGGGATAGCGGGGTAGCGCGGGGGACTGCTTACGGTGCTTTCCCCGAGCGACAGTTGGCTTACCGGGATTTCCCGGTGCCGCCGCCGGTTCCGGGGATCAAAGTTTGGGCTGGGCCATATAGCCTGAACGGCCTACCCGTCCCGCCGACGCCCCCGAAGAAACCACCCCCGCGTTGATCGTCAGGGTCGGATATTGTCCGGTCGCCAATGCATCGAGGCTAGGTGAGGCCAGACGAAGCGCCACCGCGTAGCGCCAGGAAGCCGCCAGCGCATCGAACAGAAAAGCGCGTAACACCGGACTGGGCACGGCTTCGATGAACATCAGGGGGTCGCCACCATCGTTCACCGATCCGACCCAGCGCTTCATTGCCCCCTGGCCCTGACCGTAAGCCGACAACAAACGCAGCAGGTCGCCGTGAATATCGCGATCCTGCGCCAAGATGAGCATGTAGCGCTGGCCGACCGCCAGATTGACTCCCGGCTCCGCCAGCTGTCCCAACCGTTCCGCGCTGAGCGCCCCGATCCCGTGGGCGGTATTGGGCATGATTTGCATTAACCCGCGCGCGCCGAGGATAGATACAAGATCGGAACGGAAATTCGATTCGTGTTGAACGATGCCATACACCAATGTCGGATCGACTGTGAAACCACCGTTAGGGCGAAGTTTCGGCGGCATCGCGCCTTCTGCGGCGACTTGCTTAACGCTGTAACCGGCGCGCAATTCCTCCGCCAAATCCGGCATTTCAGCCGCATCGGCAACGACGGCCAATAGACTTCCAAGCGTTGGCTCTGTCTCGATATCCAGTGCCAAGGCTCGAAGTTCGTCTTCGGCCCTTACTGTTTCGCCAATTTGCAGGAGCGCGAATGCGCGGCGCGCACGCGGAATGGTCATTAAGCGTTGGAAATCGATCGCACCGAGCGTTCGTTCTGGATTGGGTTCAGCATCGAATGCGTGAATTAAACCCAAGCGCCGACGAGCGATGCGACCGTAAAACGTGTCTTGCGCCAGCGCCGCTCGACGCAGCCACAACGATATTTCTGCCGGTTCGCCAACCATTTCGTTAACGTGCGCCATCCAATATGCGGCAGCGGATCGGTTCGAATTGCTTTGAGCCGTTTCATAGGCAGTGCTGAACAATGCTGTCGCGATTGGCGCGTTCTGTTGACGCCACGCGGCGAGTCCCCCAGCCAACAAATCGTCGGACGAACGGGTGGCACCCGTCGATCTTGCTAAAAGGCGACCCGCAACGATGGCATCTGCATCGCGATTATGTGCGAACAATCCCCGGATGGTGCCAGGAGCCGATCCGGCACGATTTCGATCGTACTTTGTGCCGACTTTCGCGGCAAGATCGGCCCGCTCGGCGCCACTCGACGCGCTTTGGCGGCGTAGGCGGGCGGCAATGGCGGCACTATCGGCCTGATCGCCGAAGCGGCGCAGCCAAGCCGTCAATTCCTCGACAGAAGGGTAAAAAACTGGATTGAGGTAACGGGCGGCGAGGATCGGCCCCGCCATCCAATCGGCCGCGACATATGTCAATTCGCGATCGGCATCGACGATTGCACCATTAGCCTGCAAATAGAGAATATGCTTCACCAAAGCCACGTCGCTGGGCGACAATGGATGTGGAAAATCGATCCGATCGCTACCCGGCGCAACCAAACGCGGTATGGCCATGGCGGTTTCATCGTTCGTTTCAGCAACTCGCTCAGCAAAGGCAACGGATACGCAACTGCTTAGCATTATCGCAGCGCAGAATACGTAAGCACCAAAGTTCGCGAGCCAGCCGTCGATGCGCTGTCTCATTAGCATCCAACGTTTATACACACCGTTATTCGATATTGCAAGTCCATCGTGGGCATTGAAGAAATTGCCGCACGCACGATAGAATTAAGGCGAATTCGTGGCGAAATTCAACGTTTCCGATATTCCCGCGACTTGCCATTTTTATGCTTATCGTTAACAAATTTCGATGCGCAAAAATCCCGATCGGCCGATTGCGGTTTTTTCGAAAAATTCTTACGTCGGTTGAAGTTAGCGGATCGTGAAACCGATTGTGACTTCCCGCCCGACCGCAACGCTGGCATCCTCTTGCCGTGCCCCGGCTTCAGCGCCTTACCCTAACCGACTTCCGCAGCTACGCCACCTTGAGCTGGCGTCCAAGCACCGCGATCGGCGTGTTCGTGGGCCCCAACGGCAGCGGTAAGACCAATCTTCTGGAAGCAGTCTCATTTTTGGTTCCCGGACGCGGCCTCCGCAGTGCACGCAATGCCGATCTGCCACGCCATGGCGGCACAGGAAGCTGGGCAGTAGCCGGCCGCTTTGAATCCCCAGACGGCGCATACGACATCGGGACCGGCACCCCGATCGGAGGCCCGCCCGACCGCCGGGTGTTCCGCCTAGACGGCGCCGCGCCGCGCAGCCAAGCCGAAATCGCCGCCCGCATCTCCGCCATCTGGCTCACCCCGCAGATGGACCGTCTTTTTCAGGAAGGGCTGTCCGGCCGCCGCCGCTTCCTCGACCGACTAGTATGGGCCTTAGAACCCGGCCATGCACGGGAAATGGCGGCCCACGATTCTGCTATGGGTAGCCGCAACAGGCTGCTGACCGAGGGCCGCCACGACCGCGCTTGGCTCGCGGGCCTCGAAGATTCCATGGCTAGACATGCCGTGGCAGCAACGGCAGCCCGGTCCGCCATGGTCGCTCGGCTGAACGCCGCCCTGGCCAGCGGCGTCGCCGGGGCGTTTCCGGTGGCCCATATCGCTTTGGCCTGCCCGATCGCCGAGCGGTTGCGAACGGAACCGGCCCTGGCGGTGGAAGATTGGCTGCGCGCATCGCTAGAAATTGGCCGCCCTCGCGATGCCGCCGCACGTTCGGCAGCTTTGGGCGCACACCGGAGCGACATGGCGCTGACCGACGCAGCGTCCGGCACCCCGGCGGCCCTAGCCAGCACGGGGGAACAAAAGGCACTGCTAATCGGCGTCATTTTGGGGCACGCCGTTCTGATCGCGGAAACGCGGGGATTTCCACCGATTTTGCTGCTCGATGAGCCTGCCGTGCATCTCGATTCCACCCGGCGCGCAGCGTTATTCGGAGCACTGCTCGGTCTGGGCGCGCAAACCTTGATGACCGGTACCGACAGCGAGACTTTCGCCCCCCTCGCCGGCCGTGCCGAAATACTGCGTACCGGCGGGGGTGTAGTGAACCCCCTGTCCTAAACCCCTCGCGGATGCTACATTAGCGGCTATCCAATGCATTCACGGAGTACCCCTTCGGCATGTCCGACAACGCCGACGCGCCCCCCGATTCCGATCACGACGCATACGACGCCGCGTCGATCTCCGTGCTCAAGGGGCTGGACGCCGTTCGGCGCCGTCCGGGCATGTATATCGGGGACACCGACGACGGCTCCGGCCTGCATCACATGGCGTTCGAGATCATCGATAACGCGGTGGACGAGGTTCAAGCGGGCTACGCAACCTGCTGCGAATTGACCCTGAATGGCGACGGCAGCGTGACCGTACGCGACGACGGGCGCGGTATTCCTACCGACATCCATCCGGAAGAAGGCATTTCGGCGGCCGAGGTCGTGCTGACCAAGCTGCATGCCGGCGGGAAGTTTAACCAGAACTCATACAAAGTTTCCGGCGGTTTGCACGGGGTCGGCGCGGCGGTGGTGAACGCGCTGTCGGAATGGATGGAAGTCCGTATCTGGCGCAACGGCGTCGAACACAAGATTCGCTTTCAGCACGGCGACGCCGACGCGCCGCTGGCGATTGTCGGGCCGTCCGATCGCGGCAACGGCACCGAAGTCACCTTCAAACCCAGCGCGGGCACCTTCACCAAGACCGAATTCGATTTCGCCCTGCTCGAGCGCAGGCTACGGGAGTTAGCGTTTTTGAACTCCGGCATGGCTATCGTGCTGCGCGACGAACGCCACGTGCCGGCGCTGGAAAGCGTGCTGCGCTACGATGGCGGCCTGGTTGCATTCGTCGAATACCTAGACCGAGCAAAGACCCCGGTGGTAACGCCGCCGATCAGCTTGAAGACACCGGCAGAACAGGAAGGCATCCGGGTCGAGTTCGGCCTGTCGTGGAACGACAGTTTCCACGAGACGATGCTATGCTTTACCAACAACATACCGCAGCGCGACGGCGGCACCCATTTGGCCGGATTCCGACAAGCGCTAACCCGCGTCGTGACCAAATACGCCGAAGGCATGGGCAAGAAAGACGGCCTCGCGCTGGTAGGGGAGGACATGCGCGAAGGCATGACCGCTGTCCTGTCCGTGAAGGTGCCCGACCCGAAATTCTCCTCGCAAACAAAGGACAAACTAGTCTCGTCCGAGGTGCAGCCGGTGGTGCAAGCCGCCGTCGCCGACGCCGTATCGCACTGGTTCGAAACCCACCCACGAGAAGCCAAATCCATCATCCAAAAGGTGATGGACGCCGCCGCCGCACGTGAGGCCGCTAGGAAAGCGCGCGAACTGACCCGCCGTAAGGGTGTACTGGATATATCCACGCTCCCAGGCAAGCTGGCCGATTGCCAAGAACGCGATCCTGCCAAGTGCGAAATGTTCATCGTCGAGGGCGATAGCGCCGGCGGGTCCGCAAAGCAGGGCCGCGATCGGAAATTCCAAGCGATTCTGCCGCTGAAGGGAAAAATCCTGAACGTCGAGCGCGCCCGCTTCGACCGTATGCTCGGTTCCCAGGAAATCGGGACATTGATAACCGCCCTGGGTACCGGCATCGGCCAGGGCGCAGTCGAACAGGGCGGGTTTTCCATCGACAAGCTGCGCTACCACCGCATCATCATCATGACCGACGCGGACGTGGACGGCTCCCATATCCGCACCCTGCTGCTGACCTTCTTCTTCCGCCAAATGCGCGAACTGATCGAGCGTGGGCACCTTTATATCGCCCAGCCGCCGCTCTATCGCGCCAAGCGCGGCAACGATGAGCGGTATCTCAAGGACGACGCCGCCATGGAGTCGTACCTGCTGGACAAAGCCCTGTCCGGTGCCCGCCTGTCGTATTGCGACGGCGATGTGTTCGAAGCCGACGACCTTCGCGCGCAAGTGAACGTGCTGCGAGAAGCGACACTGAACCTGCGCCGCCTGTCCAATGTCATCCCGACCTTTCTGCTCGAACAGGCGGCGATCGCCGGCGTCCTCACGTCGGACAGTCTCCGAGCGACCGAGCGGGCGCCGGATTTGGCGAATCGGCTGAACGCGGTGTCGCTGCCGACCGAACGCGGTTGGCTGGTCAATGCCGATGATGGCCTGATTATCTCCCGCACGGTGCGCGGCGTGATGGAGAAATACACTATCGAACCCGCCGCGATGCGCAGCGCCGAGGCACGCTGGTTGACCGAACGGGCCGAAACCCTAGCCAAACGCTTCGCCGAACCGGCAACGTTAAAACTAGACTCGCAAACCCCGACAGTGGCCGGCCCGGCCTCCGCCTACGACCGCATCTTGGCCCATGGGCGGCGTGGCTTGTCGTTCCAGCGCTTTAAAGGCCTGGGGGAAATGAACCCCGACCAGCTCTGGCAAACCACGCTGGACCCGTCGGTTCGGTCGCTGTTGCAGGTGAAGGTCCAGGATTCGGAAGATGCCGCCCAAGTGTTCAGCACCCTGATGGGCGACGTGGTCGAACCCCGCCGCGACTTCATCGTAGGGAACGCGCTGAAAGTGGCCAATCTGGACGTCTAGCCATTCCAACGGACGATGATAGGTCATTATATTGCCACCAGCCTAAAATTTGGGCAACAATGAGACAGCAAAGTGCCACCTACCCCGGTTTGATAGGCTAAAAACATGGCATAGTTGCTGCACTGTAGGAGCCGTCGATCGACGGAGTACCTGCGTGGCATCAACAGGCCCTGGAACAAACGGACCGACCCGTCAGGGCTTGCGGCTGGATCGCATCCAGCATCGATACGGTCAGGCACGCGTGGTCGACGACGTCACTCTCGATATCGCACCAGGGGAGTTGGTCGCGCTGCTCGGACCGTCCGGCTGCGGTAAGACGACCCTGTTGAAAATTGTCGCCGGATTCGTGCGTCAGGACGGCGGGCAGGTGAAACTTGGCGAGGTCGCAGTCGACCATTTGCCGCCTAATCGCCGCAAGGTCGGCATCGTCTTCCAGAATTACGCACTGTTTCCGCACATGACGGTGGCGGCCAATGTCGCCTACGGCCTCGATGTCATTGGCATGCCCAAAGCCGAGAAAACCGCGCGTGTTTCCGAAATGCTGGGTCTGGTGCGGATGGACGGGTTCGCCAACCGCTACCCGCGCCAGCTTTCCGGCGGGCAGCAGCAGCGCGTCGCCATCGCGCGTGCTTTGGCGGTGCGTCCCTCGATCCTACTGCTCGACGAACCCTTCGCCGCCTTGGACAAGGGTTTGCGCCTGGATATGCAGATCGAGCTGAAACGCATCCAGCGTAGCGCTGGAACCACCACCGTCATCGTCACCCACGATCAGGAAGAAGCATTGTCGCTATCCGACCGGGTGGCGCTGCTCAATCGCGGCAAGCTGGAGCAATTCGCCACGCCGTCGGAGATTTACGACAATCCGGCGTCGCTTTTCGTCAATACCTTCGTCGGTTCCGCCAACACTTTGGCAGCAACGGTCCAGGGCCGCGACGGCGATAGCTTGCGTATCGCGCTGACCGGCGGCGGCGTCTGGAGTGCGCGCGGCGCCGATTTGCCGAACGGCACGAAAGTCACCGCCTGCCTCCGCCCCGAAGCCCTCGCGATCGGTCCGGAGGCCGGCGGAATCCCCGCGATCGTCGAGATCGGCCTGCCACTGGGCGCTAGCATCGTCCACGAGTTGCGGCTCCGCGACGGTACGGTGCTGAAAGTTGCCGCACCGCGCGTTGCCGGCGACGAGCCGCTTCCCCCAGGCAGTGTCGTCGGCCTGCGACAGCACGCCCATGCAACCGTTTTCCCGCAATCGGAGGCTTCATGACCCCGCACCTTTTTTCCCGCCGCTCCCTGATGGGGTCCGCGCTGACCCTTGCCGCCATGCATTTGTTTCCCGGCATGAGCCGAGCACAGGCACGGCCGTTGGTTTTCGCGACGTTTACCGGGAGTTGGGAGGTCGCCCATAAAGACGTCCTGGTGCCCGCGTTTCGCAAGGCGACAGACAACGCGGCAATCGTACTCGACCCCATGCTATCGATGGACCAGATAGCGAAAGTGAAGGCATCCTCGGCCGCACCCACAATCGACGTCATGCTGCACGATCCGGGACCGGCGTTGGTGGCGATCGGACAAGATTTAGTGGAGCCGTATCCCGTCGCCGCGAGCAAAAGTTTCGCCGATCTGATTCCAGCCGCGCAGGACCCGATGGGTCCAGCCGGATTTTTCCAAGTAGTCGGCCTGACTTACAACCCCGAGACGGTAAAGACGCCACCGACATCGTGGGCCGATCTGTGGAATCCCCAATTCAAGGGCAAAGTCGGCATCACCAACATGAACTCCACACTTGGTACCGGGTTCATGGTGGAAATCGCCAAACTGCATGGCGGGTCGGAAAAGGACCTCGAACCCGCGTTTAAGCAAATCGCCGCGCTGAAGCCATCGCTCGCGGCAGTCGCCGCCAATCCCGGCGCGCTGGCATCGCTCTATCAGCAGGGGCAGATCGATATCTCGCCGGGAAATTTCAACGCGATCCAAATCCTGAAAGCGCAGGGCGTACCGGTGGAATTCGTAGCGCCGAAGGAAGGCGCGATTGCCTTCAAAACAACGTTGCACATCACCAAGAACTCCCCGAACAAGGAACTGGCGTTCAAACTGATCGAGGCCGCACTTTCGGTCGAGGTGCAAACCAAATTGATGGAAGCCCCGTACCTGATTGTTCCCACCAACGCGAAAGTGGCGATGAAAGGCGAAATCGCCAAAGTGCTGGCGAAAGATCGGGATGACCTGATGAAAAAATTTGTCTTCCAGGACTGGAAGACAATCAACCAGAGCCGTCCCGCCTGGATCGATCGTTTCAACCGCGAGATCGCGACTTAGACCGTGCCAGAAGCCGATCGCGCGCATCCATTCTGGCTGGCAGCACCGCTCGCTCTATTTTTCGCGGTGTTCTTCGCGGTGCCGCTCGTCATGTTGCTCGCCGTCAGTCTGCAAAGCGACACTGGGACCGGCATCGCGCAGTACGCCCGCTTCTTCGCCGACGGCCTAGGTGCTCGGGTTTTGGCATCGACATTACGTATCGGGTTCGAGACCACAATCGCTTGCCTGATCTTGGGTTATCCGCTCGCGTTGCTGTTTCGATCGGTCTCGCCGCGCATGCAATCGTTGATCACCCTGATTGTTCTGTTACCGTTGCTGACCAGCGTCGTCGTGCGGACGTTCGCCTGGATCGTCGTCCTCGGCCGGCAGGGCGTCGTCAACAACGCCCTCATCGCCCTGGGTCTCACGGATTTACCGCTGCGACTGCTATATACCGAGGGAGGGCTCGTTGCCGCACTGACACAGGTGCAACTACCGCTGATGTTCCTGCCGCTGGCCGGCGCGATATCGCGCATCGATCGCAATCTGGAAGACGCATCGGCGGCCCTCGGCGCAGGCGCATGGCGCACATTCATGACGGTAGTGGCGCCACTATCCATCCCCGGTGCACTCGCCGGCTGTACTCTGACATTCGCCGCCGCCGTCACCGCCTTTATCACCCAAAGTCTAGTGGGTGGAGGACAAATGTTGCTGATGCCGAGCTATATTTATCAACAGGCGATTGCATTGCAAAATTGGCCGTTCGCGGCGGCTATTTCCATGGTCTTCCTGATAGCCGTCTTAGCCGTTCTCGCCGCCTTCACCGCGCTCGGCCGACTTGCTCGGGGGGGGACGAATGCTTGATGCACCGCGCCCCCGGCGACAACAATCCGCGTCCGGAGAGATTTCGTTCCGATTTACAACTTTTGTACTCGCGGGATTGGCTTTGTTTCTTTTGTTGGGGCCGACACTGATCGTGGTCGGAGTGTCGTTTACCAACGGGCTATCGTTGCGATTTCCGCCGCCGGGTCTTTCGTTTCGATGGTATCAGGCATTGGCGGATTCTTGGCAGTTACAGTTTGCCGCTCGAAATTCTTTGGTCGTCGCGGTGTTCGCCACCGGTATATCCATCGTCCTCGGGGTCGCTGCGGCCTTGGCGATCGGTCGCACCCAAAAACGTTGGGGACGGGCGTTGGACCAATTCTTCCTGTCGCCGCTAATTCTGCCGGGTTTGGCGTTCGGGCTCGCGAGCCTGATCTTTTTTACCCAGGCGGGTCTGAACGTTTCGTTGCTAACGCTGGTCGTGGGCCACACCGTCATCGGCGTGCCCTATGTCGTGCGCAACACCGTCGCGGCCTTAGCGCAACTCGATCCCGCGCTCATCGATAGCTCTCTCAGTCTAGGTGCGTCGCGCTGGACCACGTTTCGCCGGGTGACATTCCCATCGGTACGATCGGGCATATTCGCCGGTGGGTTCGTCTGCTTCATGGCGTCGTTCGATAACATCCCCGTTTCGCTATTTCTGCGCGACGCAGCGACCGACATGCTGCCGATTCGCATGTGGCAAGATTTGGAGGGTAGGCTAGATGTCACTATTGCCGCCGCGTCCTCTACGTTGATTTTGTTGACGATCGTTTTGGCAGTCGCGATGGAACGGTTCGCCGGCCTATCGCGTCGTTTGCAATGAGGTTCCGATGCCAACACTGGACGAATTGAACGCCGCACCGCTAGACGCGTTCGTAGCCGCTCTGGACGGCGTGTTCGAGCACGCGCCATGGGTCGCGTGTTCGAGCACGCGCCATGGGTCGCTGCGAAAGCGGCCGGGCTGCGCCCTTTCGCCACCGTGACCGCGTTGCACGACGCGTTGATGGCGCAGGTACGCGCGGCGTCGGAAGAAACGCTTTTGGCGTTCCTGTGCGGCCACCCGGAATTATCGCCCAAGGCGCTGGCCGATCCGACCCTCACCTCGGCGTCGCGCGACGAGCAAGGCGGGTTGGGCCTGAGCAGCCTGGGCGAGGATTTGCGCCGGTTCGAGGACGGCAACGCCGCCTATCGCGAAAAATTCGGTTTCCCATTCATTGTCTGCGTGCGCCGCCTCACGCCTCCGTTCGTTTTGCGCGCCATGGGCCGACGGCTGGCAAGCACGATGGATAACGAACTGGAGACGGCGATCGGGGAGATCGGTTACATCACCCGGTTACGGTTGAAAGATCGGGTGACGGGACCAGGAATGCCAAAGACAGGTGGCCATCTATCCACCCATGTTCTGGATACCGCGCGCGGCCGTCCGGCGGCGGGTGTACGGATCGAGTTATTCCGCGAAGGCGTGCCGATCAAAGAAGGCATCACCAACCGAGACGGCCGCACCGAGGAAGCTTTAATCGAGGGCGAACCGTTGCGCATCGGCCGCTACGAACTTCGCTTCCACGTCGCGGATTACTTCGCCGGTTGGCCCGCGACTGCGGAGCCACCGTGGTACGACATCATACCGATCCGCTTCGCCATCGCCGAGCCCGAAGGCCATTACCACACACCGCTGCTGCTGGGTGCCTGGACGTACACGACCTATCGCGGAAGCTAAAGCTGCTTCCGTGCCAGCCCCGCCCGCGTCATACTCCTCCTATGTACAGTCAAGCGCTCAACACCGAAGAAGCCTCCAGCGACATCTCCCCCGACGCCGACCGCTTCCAGGCGTGCATCGACGATGAGCAGCGGATCGAGCCCAACGATTGGATGCCGGACGCCTACCGCCGCACCCTGATCCGCCAGATTTCGCAGCATGCCCACTCCGAGGTTGTTGGCATGCTGCCCGAAGGGAACTGGATAACCCGAGCGCCATCGTTGCGCCGAAAGGCTGCGCTTTTGGCGAAGGTACAGGACGAGGGCGGGCACGGCCTCTACCTGTATTCCGCCGCCGAAACCCTGGGCGTGAGTCGGGAGGATCTCCAAGATCAGCTTCTGTCCGGGCGGGCCAAGTACAGCTCGATCTTCAATTATCCGACCTTGAGTTGGGCCGATATCGGCACGATCGGCTGGCTGGTCGATGGCGCGGCGATCATGAACCAAATCCCGCTGTGCCGCTGCTCCTATGGCCCTTATGCGCGGGCGATGATCCGGGTTTGTCGGGAAGAAAGCTTCCACCAACGTCAGGGCTACGAGATTATGCTAACCCTCTGTCAAGGCACGACGGAGCAGAAGGCGATGGCCCAGGACGCGCTGAACCGCTGGTGGTGGCCGTGTTTGATGATGTTCGGGCCACCGGATACCGACAGCCAGCACTCGGATACGTCCATGCGTTGGAAGATCAAGCGTTTCACCAACGATGCGCTGCGGCAGAAATTTGTCGATGCGACGGTGCCGCAAGGACATTTCCTGGGGCTGAATTTTCCCGATCCCGACTTGCGCCTCGACGACGCGTCCGGTCACTGGCAATTCGGCGCGATCGACTGGGCCGAGTTCCGCGCCGTTCTGGCGGGCAACGGCCCTTGCAATCGGGAGCGTTTGGAAGCCCGCCGCAAAGCTCACGCCGACGGCGCATGGGTGCGAGAGGCCGCACTCGCATACGCCGCGAAGCAAAGGATCGCCGCATGAACACTCCGCTATGGGAGGTCTTCGTTCGCGCCCGCAATGGCCTCGCGCACAAGCATGTCGGTTCGGTGCATGCCGCCGATGCAACGATGGCGGTGCAAGCGGCTCGCGATGTCTACACGCGACGCGGGGAGGGGCTGTCGCTCTGGGTAGTCCCATCCAACGAGATCGTCGCGTCCGATCCCGCCGACAAGGACATGCTGTTCGAGCCGACGGGATCGAAAATCTATCGCCATCCGACATTCTACGCCGTGCCGGAAGAAGTGGGGCACATGTAGCGATGGCCACAACCTCGATTTCGGTGGACGAGACTCCGCGCCTGCGCAACCTACTGATGCTGGCCGACGACGCGCTGATTCTCGGCCATCGCCTGAGCGAATGGACTGGGCATGCTCCGACGCTGGAGGAGGAGCTGGCCTTGACGAACATCGCACTCGATCTAATCGGGCAGGCGCGGGCATTGTACCAAGCGACCGGGCTGGACGAGGATGCGTTGGCGTATCTCCGCGACCCCAATCGGTTTCGAAACACACTTATCGCCGAGCTGCCGAACGGCGATTTCGCGTTTACCATCGTGCGGTTATTCTTGGTTTCGACAGCATCAGACCTATATTGGCGGGCGACCGTAGCCTCTGACGATCCCGACCTCGCCGCCATCGCCGCCAAGGCGGAGAAAGAAACGGCATACCACGTCCGCCATGCCGCCGATTGGCTAGTCCGCCTGGGCGACGGCACCGACGAATCGCATCGCCGCGCACAGACCGCGCTAAACGCACTTTGGCCTTTTACTGGCGAGCTTGCGGGCCGCCCCGCTTGGCTTCGCGCCGTCGCCCCGGTCCTTGCGCGTGCTACTTTGACCCAACCGGCCGATGGATGGATGCAGTCCGGTGGCAGGGATGGGCGGCATACCGAACATTTGGGCCACCTATTAGCGGAAATGCAGATTCTACCCCGCACTTACCCCGGCGCCACGTGGTAGCGCGACTGGCCCGAGCGCGAGCCGCTGTCGCGGCAGTGGCGGACCCGGAAATCCCGGTGTTGACGATCGAAGACCTGGGCATCCTGCGCGACGTCCGGTTGGACGGCGACACGGTCGAGGTCACGATCACCCCCACTTACTCCGGCTGTCCGGCGATGAATGTCATCACTTGGGAGATCGAGGCAGCCCTGGCCTTGGCCGGATTTTCATCGGTTCGCGTGTCTTCGGTGTTGTCCCCGGCATGGACGACCGCTTGGATGTCCGAAGACGGCAAGCGCAAACTCCGCGCATATGGCATCGCTCCACCGAATCCCACCGCACCGCCGACGTGCCCGCAATGCAACAGCGCGATGACCGAGCTCATCAGCGCATTCGGGTCCACGTCATGTAAGGCATTGCATCGCTGCCTGTCGTGCCGGGAGCCGTTCGACGCGTTCAAGTGCCACTGACCCGGCCGATCCGCCCCTCTTGCATCCCGATCCGGGCGGTCTTATGTTCTCCTCAGTTGCGAATAACTCGCAGTCGCACGATCAGAGGCCGCTTCGTATGCTCGTCAGTTTGATCCTCGTCTTCCGTGAAGCGATGGAGGCCGGCCTGATCGTCGGTATCGTCCTCGCCGCATCGGCGGGCGTGTTGGGGCGGGGGCGCTGGATTGCTGGCGGAATCGCAGCCGGTCTGACCGGTGCCGGCCTTCTCGCAGCCTTTGCCGGCACGCTGTCTAACGCGTTCGATGGCGCGGGCCAGGAAGCCTTAACCGCCACAATTTTGCTGTTCGCCGTAGCAATGCTGACGTGGCATGTAGTCTGGATGTCGCACCATGGCCGGCAAATGGCCGCCGACTTCCGCCAAATCGGCAAGGAAGTGCAACTCGGCCAGCGTTCCCTCGCCGCATTGGCTGTCGTCGTGGCGACTGCGGTTATGCGCGAAGGGGCCGAGGTGGTGCTGTTCCTGTATGGCGTCGTCGTTGCATCCCATACCGGAGCGATGTCGCTCGTAGTGGGCGGGATCGCGGGTTTGTTGCTGGCAGCCGCTCTGTCGTGGACGCTGTATCGCGGGTTGCTAGCGGTCCCAATGCACCGGCTGTTCGAAATCACGAATGGTCTAATCGCACTACTGGCAGCGGGCATGGCCGGTCAGGCCGCCGCGATATTGCACACCGCCGATATATTACCGGGATGGGGGGAAACTATGTGGGATACCGGCTTTATCTTGGAAGACAACAGCATCGTGGGCAAAGCGCTGCATGCGTTGATCGGCTATTCCGCCCGTCCATCGGGCATCCAACTCGCCGCTTGGATCGGAACCCTCGCGACCCTCGTGGTTCTGTCACGCACGATCGGTCGGCCGCGTAAACGGCTGGTTGCCGTCGCAGCCTTGTTGGCCCTGGTTGTCGGCGCACCGGCCGCCAGCGCAGACGATGTGATCGTAAAGCTCGAATTCCGCGACCATCGCGCCGTGCCCAGCCGAATCGAAGTGCCGGCACATACGAAATTCAAGCTGTTGGTAACGAATTCCGATACGACCGCCGAAGAATTCGAGAGCACGCAGTTGAACCGGGAAAAAGTAGTGGCTCCCGGTCAGACAATTACCGTGTTCCTCGGCCCGCTCGCGCCCGGAGAATATAAATTCTTCGGCGAATTCCACCAAGATACCGCGCAAGGCATATTGGTAGCAAAATGAAATATATTCCGATGGCGATAATGGCACTGGCTTTGCTGGCGCCGTTGGGGGCCCGCGCCGACTTTCGCGTCGTTTCGCCCTACGAAGTCGATTACGGCGAGATCGAAATCGAACACAACGGCTCAGCCGTGTTCGATCGCCGGCCCGACAATACCGGCAACCGGAGCTATACGCTAGAATTAGGCACCGGGCTGACAAGCTGGTGGCGCAGCGAATTAGAACTCGGGTTCGAGAGAGAGGCCGGATCGGGACAGCCGACTATGCTGACCCAAATTGTCACCGAGAACATGTTCCAACTGACTCAACCCGGGCAGTATTTCGCCGATTTCGGGTTCTACGTCGAATACGGCCAATCGTTGACCCGCGGTCGCTACGCCGCATCCAATCAGGTGACGTTCGGCCCGCTGATCGCCAAAGATATCGGCCGCACCACCAACACACTCAATTTATTCTTCAGTCGCCAGCTCGGTCCCAACCAGACCAGCCAGCACCTGAATTTCACCTACGCATGGCAAACCCGTTGGAATATCTGGCAACCGCTCTCCCCCGCCATCGAAATCTACGGCGACGCCGGGCCGCTCGGCGCCAGTCCGCGCTTTCAGCAACAGCAGTTGATGATCGGGCCGGTCGGTGTTGGATCGTTGCGCCTGAACGACCTCGGTCTCGGAAAAAGCGGCAAGTTGAAATACGAGCTTGGCTGGCTGTTCGGCGCGACCTCCGCCAGCCCTCAAGGCGCGTTGCGCTGGCGGCTGGAGGTGGAGATTCCATTCTGATTTAGGAGGGTTTGGGGCCGAGATATCTGTTTCCGTCAAACAATCGGCAGCGGGATAACAGGAAATCGCGCGAGTAAGCTCGCCGTTCTCCACTTGATCCTAAAACCTGCGAACCGCCGTAATCGTCGTCCCAACCATCGAATCGCGATCGGTACGCGCTGGAGCTTGGATACCGGCCAGGGCCAGAAGCCCCATTTCTCGGTGCTCATCGAGGCATTTTATTATCGAGTAAGCAACATTTTCATTGTATGGGCGCCATGCGGGCCGGTGTAGAGAAGCGGCGATGAACGCACGGCCCACGCTTCGCAACCGCACAACGACGCCCGGCGGCAACCCGATGCTGCCCCGTGTCGGCATTGCGGGGCTGATTTCTCTCGTGCTGCACTTATCGATCGTCGCCCTCATGCTTCTGCTCGGTCGCCATTCCGTGCCGCCGCCGGCCGCTCCCGACAAACCGGTGGCAGTTGAATTGGTGATGGAGGAGCAGCAAGGCGCCGGCAAAACAACAGCCCGACCGCCCTCGGC
>Ga0194048_10000307_pt1 | contig 23288 bp, 29 predicted proteins | sample JunL225m_MetaG_FD_161685 | JGI IMG/M metagenome (GOLD analysis project Ga0194048, IMG submission 161685) | Anoxic zone freshwater microbial communities from boreal shield lake in IISD Experimental Lakes Area, Ontario, Canada - Jun2016-L222-5m | ecosystem: Environmental > Aquatic > Freshwater >...
TCAACGACATGCCGGTCAAGTCCGTCCAGTCCGCCGCCGCTTCGCTTCAGACGCACCTCGAGACCGCCAAGCCTGCCATTCTCACCAAGATTCGCCAGGGCAACAAGATCGAGAAGGACGGCGAAGTCGAACTCCGGTCCGCCTGCGAGACCTGGCGCCGCAGCTTCAAGGCCTGAGTCGTTTCTCACCTCACTTCCTAACCGACACGTTTCATGCCTAAGGGACTCCGCGAGATCCGTAACCGAATTAAATCGGTTAAGAGCACCGGCCAGATCACCCGGGCGATGCAGCTCGTCGCGTCTTCGAAGATGAAGCGCGCCCAGGATTCGGCCCGTGCCGGTCGCGCTTATGCCGAATTGCTCGGCGAGATTCTCGATACCGCCCAGTCCAAGGTCGGCGATTTCACGCACCCGTTACTCACCAAGCGCGAGGTCAAGGTCCGCGGCATTCTGCTCGTCACTCCCGATAAGGGTATGGCGGGCGCACTGAACGGCAACCTGGTCCGCCTGGCCGCTGAGCAGAAGGATGCGGTGTTTGTTTGTATCGGTCGTAAGGGCGCGCAGGCGCTCGCCCGCTCCGGCCGCAAGGTCCTCGCAGATTTCCCGGTCACCGACCGCGCGAATTTCAACGAAGTCCGCCCCGCCGCAGAATACCTACTCAAGGCTTTTAGTGATGGCGTCGTCGACACGGTCGAAGTCCTCTTCGCCCACTTTAAGAACACGATGGTGCAGGCTCCCCGCGTCCAGCAGCTTCTGCCCGCCGATAGCCTCGTCAACCAGGCACGCGACTTCCGCGCCAAACTCGGCTTGCCCGAGCCCAAGCTCGACGAGGATGAGCGCGACATGATTTTCGAACCCTCCGCCGGGGCCATCCTCAACGAGTTGCCTGCCCTCTTCTTTAAGCAGGCCGTCTATCAGGCGGTCCTCGAAGCCAAGGCTTCTGAATTCAGCGCGCGTATGGTCGCCATGAAGGCGGCCACCGACAACGCCAAGAAAATCGCCGCCGCGCTTTCGCTCGAATATAATAAGGCCCGCCAAGCCGCGATTACCCAGGAAATCCTGGAGCTCACCGCCGGCGCCGCCGCCCAGTAACCTTTTTCCTCCCCACCCACTTCTACAATGAAAGAATCTATGAGCACTAAAGGAACGATCACCCAAGTCCTCGGCGCCGTCGTCGACGTTCAATTCCCCGCCGACAAGGTCCCTGAGATCTACAACGCGATTCAGATCGACTACAAAGTCGAAGGTAAGGCCACCCGCCTCATCCTCGAGGTCCAGCAGCACCTCGGCAACGGCCTCGTCCGCGCCGTCGCGATGACCACCACCGAAGGTTTGGTGCGCGGCAGCGAAGCCATCGATACGGGCGCCCCGATCACCGTGCCCGTCGGCAACGGCGTCCTCGGCCGCATCTTTAACGTCACCGGTGATGCCGTCGACGAACGCGGTCCCGTGGAGCACACCAAGCGCTACCCGATCCACCGCCTCCCCCCTCCTCTGACCGAGCAGGCCACCTCCGCCGAACTTCTCGGTACGGGTATTAAGGTCATCGATCTCATCTGTCCCTTCGTGAAGGGCGGTAAAGTCGGTGCCTTCGGTGGTGCTGGCGTCGGCAAGACCGTCGTCATCATGGAGTTGATTAACAACATCGCGATGAAGCAGGGCGGTTTCTCCGTCTTCGCCGGCGTCGGCGAGCGCTCACGTGAAGGGAATGACCTTTACCACGAAATGTCCGAAGCGGGGGTTATCGACCAGAAGGACCTCTCGAAGTCCAAGGTCGCCCTCGTGTACGGCCAGATGAACGAGCCGCCTGGTGCACGTATGCGCGTCGCCCTTTCGGCCCTCGCGATGGCTGAATTCTTCCGCGACGAACAGAACCGCGACGTGCTCCTCTTCGTCGACAACGTCTTCCGTTTCTCGCAGGCCGGCTCCGAAGTCTCCGCGCTCCTCGGTCGCTCCCCCTCCGCGGTGGGTTACCAGCCGACGCTCGCTTCTGAAATGGGTAACCTTCAGGAACGCATCACCTCGACCAAGAAGGGTTCGATCACGTCCTTCCAGGCCGTGTACGTCCCGGCGGACGATTTGACCGACCCGGCTCCCGCCAACACCTTCGCGCACCTTGACTCGACCGTCGTGCTCGAGCGCCGTATCGCCGAACTGGGTATCTACCCGGCCGTCGACCCGCTTGCTTCTACTTCAACCGCGCTCGCTCCGGAAGTCGTCGGTGATCGCCACTTCCGCGTCGCCCGCGGCGTGCAGGGCCTCCTGCAGCGCTACAAAGACCTCCAGGACATCATCGCAATTCTCGGTCTCGATGAACTCTCCCCTGACGACAAGCTCGTCGTCTTCCGTGCTCGTAAGGTGCAGAAGTTCCTCTCCCAGCCTTTCCACGTTGCGGAAATCTTTACGGGCTCACCTGGCAAGTACGTCGCCCTCGACGATACGCTGCGCGGCTTCGAAATGATTCTCGCTGGCGAACTCGACCAGGTGAACGAGAACGACTTCTACATGAAGGGTGGCATCGACGAAGTGCTCGAAGCATCGGCGAAGTCCAAGAAATAAGCCCACATGTCCCTTACGGTCGAAATCGTCACTCCTGATCGCCGCGCCTACGAAGGCCCGGCGGACAGCGTGACCCTGCCCACCGCCATGGGCAGCATCGGCATTCTGCCCGGCCACCTTCCGATCACTGCGATCATCGCCGCCGGCGAGATTATCGTGACGGTGGAAGGCAAGGTCACCCGCCTCGCCATCGACCAAGGTTTCGTTCGCGTCGTCGCCAACAAGGTCTCGGTTGTCACGGAAGCGGCGATTGATGAAGCCAAGATTGATTTGAAGGCCGTCGAGAATGCCGAAGCCCGCGCCCGTGAGGCCGTCGAGGCTGCGCGTGGCCAGAAGGATATCGACCCGGTCGAAATAGCAAAGATGGAGCAGATTCTCCGCTTTGCCCTCGTGCAGCGATTGGTGAAGGGTCGCTCGTCGCCGGGACTGTCGGAATAATCCCCGATTTCGTTTAAAGTCATTTAAGCGGAACTTGCCCCTCTTCACGGAGCGGGCAGAGTTCCCTTGTGATTAAAACTGCAATCACGGTCTCGCTCGTCGCCCAAGCCAAGGGCGGCCCGTTTGTTTTCTGGGATGGCCTCGAGAGCGCTTGTGCGACCTCAGCTCGCCTGGGCTTCGATGCCATCGAAATTTTTGCTCCCTCTGCGGCCTCCATCGACCGCCCGGCGCTCCATGCGCTCCTCAAGCAGCATGGCCTCTCCGTCGCGGCTTTCGGTACGGGCGGCGGGTGGCTGGTCCATAAGTGGCACCTCACGCACGCCGACCCGGCCATTCGTCGTCAAGCCCGCGAGTTTATCCGCGAGATCATCGACTTGGCCGGCGAATTCAAAGCCCCCGCGATCATCGGCTCGATGCAGGGCAAGGCTGAGGGCGAGGTCTCACGAGAGCAGGCGCTCATTTGGCTCGCCGAAGCGCTCGAAGATCTCGGTGCTCACGCCCAACAGTATGGCGTTTCCCTCCTTTACGAGGCGCTCAATCGCTACGAAACCAACCTGCTTAACCGTCAGCTAGATGCGGCCCAGTTCTTCGAGAAGCTGAAGACCGCCAATGTCAAACTGCTGTGCGACCTGTTCCACATGAACATCGAGGAGATTTCGAACGCGGGCACCCTGCGGGCCTGCGGCCGCCATGTCGGCCACGTGCATTTCGCGGATAGTAACCGCCGGGCCATCGGTTTTGGGCACACCGAGACCGCCTCCGTTATCGCCGCCCTGCGGGCGATTGATTTCAACGGCTATCTCTCCGGAGAGATCCTGCCATTACCAGACTCGGAAGCCGCCGCCGCGCAGACAATCAAAGCTATCCGCCAACACTTACCCCGCTAAGACCATGCTCAAGCACCAGCTCATCCATCCTAAGATCAACGAAGTGCTCGGCCGTGCCGGCCATCACTCGGTGATCCTCATCGCTGACGGTAACTATCCGGTTTGGGGCAAGAAGGGCCCGAACGCCGAGCTAGTCTCGCTCAATCTCTCCCCTGGTATCCCGACCGTCGCCCAAGTGCTCCGCGCGGTGCTCAGTGCCGTGCCGGTCGACGCCGTCAATACGATGGGGATCCCGGCCGATGACTCGTACGCCCAGAAGGGCGAGCCGCCCGTCTGGGCCGAGTTCCGCCAGGAAGTGAAGGCCGCTGGCTTGAAGCTCGAGCTACAGCCGATCCTGAAGTGGGATTTCTATAAGGCGGTCGAATCTGCTGACCACATCCTCACCATCCAGACTGGCGACCAGGCCCTCTGGGGTAACGTGCTCCTCACCGTCGGTTGCCGCACGGCCTAAACTTTCGCACCATGAAGACTCGCACCCTCGGTAAGACCGGGATCGAACTCCCTATCCTTAGTTTCGGCGCCTCATCGCTTGGCCAAGAATTTCGCAGCGTCGCCCTCGATGATGCTTTGAAATCCGTCCACGTCGCTCTCGACTGCGGCCTCAACTTCATCGACACCTCGCCTTTCTACGGACGTGGTATTTCTGAAGTACTCCTGGGGGTCGCCCTCCGTGGCGTCCCGCGTGATAGCTATACGCTCTGCACCAAGTTGGGTCGTTACGACCTCACGCACTTCGACTTCTCGGCGAAGCGCGTCGCGGAAAGCATCGATGTCTCGTTGCACCGCCTCGGCACTGATCACCTCGACATCATCCTCTGTCACGACATCGAATTCGTCCCGATGCAGCAGATCGTCGACGAGACCATCCCGGCTCTCCGCAAGGCGAAGCAGGCCGGCAAGGTGAAGGCCATCGGCTTCAGCGGCTACCCGCAGAAGATTTTCAAGTTCATCTGCGAGCAGACCGACGTCGACTGCGTGCTGAGCTATAACCAGTACACGCTACAGAATACCCGCTTCGCCGATGAGACCGTGCCTTACCTGAAGGCGAAGGGTATCGGCGTGATGAATGCCGGCCCCTTTAGTGCCCGCCTACTCACCAACGCCCCTTTACCTGCCTGGCTCAAGGAGCCAGAGACCGTGAAGGCCGCCGCCCGCGCCGCCGCCGCCCACTGCACGGCCAAGGGTAGCGACATCGCCAAGCTCGCCTTGCAGTTCTCCCTCATGAATGAGGATATCGCTACCACGGTATCCGGTAGTGCGAACCCGATTAACATTCGCAACTGGGCCAAGTGGGCCGAGGAGCCAGTCGACCGTCAGTTACTGGCCGAAGTCCTCCAGATTTTCGCACCCGTTAAGAACCTCGGGCACCTCGAAGGCCTCAAAGAAAATAACTAAGCCGATGAAAGCCATTCGCCTCGACCAGCCTCAACAGTTTGTCCGCATCGATATCCCGGAGCCGCCGGCTCCAGGGCCTGGCGAGGCCGTCGTGCGCGTGCACCGTATCGGCATCTGCGGGACGGATTACGGAGGTTACCTCGGCAAGATGCCTTTCTACTCTTACCCGCGCATTCCGGGCCACGAGCTCGGGGTGGAGGTCCTCTCCGTTGGTGCCGGCGTTACGAATGTGAAGCCTGGTGACCGTTGCTCAGTCGAGCCGTACATCAATTGCCAGCAGTGTTATAGCTGTCGTCGTGGGTATACTAATTGCTGTGAAAAGCATCTCACCTTGGGGGTAATGTGCGATGGCGGTATGGCGGAGAAATTCCTGCTACCTGCCCGCAAACTCCATATCTCCACCAAGCTCTCCTATGATCAGCTTGCCTTGGTCGAGACGCTTGCCATCGGCTGCCATGCCGTGGATCGCGCGGCACCAAAGCCCGGCGAGACCGTCCTCGTTATTGGCGCCGGCCCCATTGGGCTTTCAGCGGTCGAGTTCGTCAAGGTCTCGGGCGCCAAGTGCGTCGTCATGGATATGAATGCGGACCGCCTGAAGTTCTGCACCGATGTGATGAAGGTAGATGCGGTCATTCAAGCCAAGGGCGATGGCTCCGAAGTCGCCGCACTAGCCGCCCTCACCAGCGGCCAGCTAGCCGACGTCGTGATCGACGCCACGGGCAGCAACAAGTCGATGGTGGCCTGCTTCGCCTATGCGACCTTCGCGGCCCGCGTGGTCTATGTGGGCATCACGCAGCAGGACCTCACCTTCCCGCACGCCCCGCATCTGCACCGCCGTGAGCTGACCATCATGGCCAGCCGCAACGCACTTTCGAAGGACTTCGCCCGCATCATTAAGTTAATCGAAGACGGCGTGATCGATACCAAGCCTTGGATTACGCACCATGCGAAGTTTGACGACTTGATCGCAACCTTCCCGACTTGGTTGAAGCCGGAGACTGGCGTCATCAAGGCAATCGTCGACGTGGTCTGAAGCCATGCGCCTCGACGCCCACCAGCATTTCTGGTCGTACGACGCGGCGCAATACCCATGGATTCCGCCGGGCTCCCCGTTGCATCGCAGCTGGCTGCCGGATGATTTAGCCGCCTTGCAAAAACCGCTTGGCTTCGATGGCTCCATCGCCGTTCAGGCACGCCAAGTGATCGAGGAGTCCGATTGGCTACTGGGCCTAGCAGATAAGCACGTTAACGTGAAGGGCGTCGTCGGCTGGGTCGATTTGCGTTCCGATCGTGTCGAGGTTGACCTCGCGCGACTGGCGAAGCACCCAAAATTCGTCGGTGTGCGTCACGTGGTGCAGGAAGAACCGGATGACAATTTCATGCTCGGGAAGGAATTCCAGAGCGGCATTGCCAAGCTCCAGGCCTATGGCCTGACCTACGACATCCTCATCTATCCGCAACAACTCGCGGCCGCCATTCGCCTCGCGGAAAATTTCCCTCAACAACCCTTCGTGGTCGATCATATCGCTAAGCCGATGATCAAGGATGGCACGATGGAGCCATGGAAGTCGCAGATGTATCGCCTGGCACAGCTGCCCAACATTCACTGTAAAGTCTCTGGCATGCTGACTGAAGCCGACCATCAGAATTGGCAGCCCGAGCAGTTCCGGCCCTATCTTGACACCGTCTTCGAGGCGTTTGGTCCCGCCCGCTTGATGTACGGTTCCGATTGGCCGGTCTGTCTCTTCGCCGGCAGCTATGAGCAAGCCTTCCGCCTCGTCGACAGTTACGCCCGCTGCTTAACGCCCACGGAGCGCGACGGCCTCTTCGGAGTGAACTGCCAAAAGTTTTACTTCCGCCGCTGACTTTAGCGCACGTCGGTGAGCTTCACCGGCTTGAAGAGCCAGCCCTTGGCCTCCATGTCGATGTTGGGAACTTCCGCGTTACCATTGGCAATTTCGGCTGGGAGGGGGGTGTCGGCGAAGCGCACAAGCTTGAGCCCAGTGCCTTTGCCGGCGGCATCTGCCACTTCAAAGAAAAGGTAGGCGTTAAAAAGGCCGCCGGGCGTTTCGCCGATGACAATTTCGATCGGCACGTTTTGTCCGGCCGTTGCATTAAGCCAAGGACCGCAGCGCAGCGGCTTCCCTAGCTTGGATGGTTTGGTTTCCTCATATTTCTGCTTACCGAAGTCTGGGTAGACATTATTGCCGCCCGTGATGGGCTGTTCGTAGCCGGAATCCAGGACGACGCGTCCGCCCCATCGCACGCACAGGAAGTCATCACCCATGCCCACAAACCGAAACCGGGCGGTCTGGGGCATCTTGACCGCACCTTTATAATGGGCGATCCAGCGTGAAGGTTTGACGATTTTTTCCACCCCGTAGGCCTTGGGGCCGGCGTCTGCAGGCATGACTGGGATGAAGATTTGAGCGGCCCACAGCGTGTCCGGAGCTCGATATTTATCCGCGAGCGAGGACACCCCCCAGCGCCTTAAGACCAAAAACTCCCGCACCTCTTTACGGTAAGCCTCAATGGCCGGGCCGTTGGACTTTGCTCCACCATTAAGCGGGTCTCCCATCGCGGCGGATGGCTTGCCGTCCTTGGTTTGCTTAAAGTCATAGAAAGTACCGACGATGCCGAAGTTCTCACCGATGCCGCCTTTGGCGCCGAAGATAGACACGAAGTTTTTGCCGCCCCCGATGCCCAGGCCTTTGCCCGTACCAATGCCGCCGCCGCTGCCGCCGCCGAAGCCCTTGGAGTTGCCGCCGGCCGCGCCGCCGCCCGTGAGCATGGAGGCTGTGGTCGTCGGCAGGCTCGCCACCGCGATAGCGGCACTGGCGCTCTTGGAGGTGATGCGGGAGTTGGTCTTTGTCAGGTTTTTAAGATTCTTAGGCTGCAGGCGGGTCTTATATTCCTTCGCTTTCGGCCCTCCGTTGCCGCCGCCGGCGCCCGTACTGAAAGAAGCCGGGTCTTTTTTAGCCGCATTCTCGGTGATGGTGGAAACGACCCAGACGACCGCCACGGCAATCAGCCCGAGGTGGATGAGAATGGACATGGCCAAGCCCTCTCCGCCCAGCCGGCGCCAAATGGAACGCTGCGGTCGAGAGAGGGGTAGCTGAGTTGCCTCAGCGGGTGGAATGTCCAGGGGTTCGGACATGGGCTGTAGAGTAGGGGATACCACCTAGGCCTCAATCAGCAAAATAGCTACCGCCGTCCGCTTGGCCCCAGGGTTTGACGGAAAAATCACAGGGCGTGGGCTTGCCCCCTCCCTTCGCCTCCCCACCTTCCTCTGATGGACTCCCGCCTGCACGACTTGGAAGAGCGTCTTACTTTTCTCCAACGGCACGTCGAACAGCAGGATCGGGAAATCTTAGAACTCTCCAAGGAGGTCGCTAAGCTCTCCGATCGCCTCGCCCGCACGGAGGCCAAGTTGGCTCAATCCGGGGATGCCGCCGACTCGAGCCCGCCGGCCGACGAGCGTCCGCCGCACTGGTAAGCTTGTACTCGGGCGAAATTATTTGCCCACGGCCACGCCCTTGATTCATTAAACAAAGACCCGCCGCCATGAACGACAATCTGACTTTTTGGGAATATGGGATTTATTTCGTAGTATCTTTAGCGGTGACCATCTGGGTCGGACGGACGCTCTTTCGGAGTGGCCGCCCCTTTTTGGTGGATGCGTTCCACGGCAATGAAACCATGGCCGACTCGGTCAACAATCTGCTGATTATCGGATTCTACCTCGTGAACACGGGCTTCATGTTGCTTTTCCTGAGCTCTAAGGATCATCCCACATCGGGTATCAAGGTCATCGAAGACCTCAGCCGCTCCGTGGGCGTCGTCGTTGTCGTCTTGGGGGTGATGCATTTTATTAATCTCATCGTGTTGAATAAGCTGCGCACCTCCGCCGGATCTGCGGCCCCGCCCGCTTTGCCGCCGCGCTGATTAATTCGGCAATATGTGCGGCCGCGTCACCCAGTTTTCACGCTGGGAAGAAATTGTTCGGAGCCTGTCGGCGCCCATGGCTCCGCAGCCCGAGCGGTACAATATTTCACCCGGGACGCCGTTATTTTCCGTCCGGCGCGAGCAGGGCGTCCTCCGCACCGAGGCTTTGTGGTGGGGCTTGGTACCGGCCTGGTCGGCCGATCCGGCGGAACCAGGCCACGCTAACGCCCGGGCCGAAGGTATCTTCGACCGCCCGACTTTCCGGGAGGCGGCCCGCCAGCGGCGCTGCATCATCCCGATTGATGGCTATTACGAATGGAAGACCGAAGGTCGCCTCAAGGTGCCCTATTACTTTCGAGCGGCCGACGGCGGCCCGCTCGCGGTGGGGGGACTCTGGTCACTCCAATTAACCCCCGACGGAAAATCCCGCCGCACGCTTTGTTTGGTGACGGTCGCACCCAGCCGTGAGGCTGGGGAAATCCACTCACGTATGCCACTCATACTTCCCTCCGCCGCTCGCCAAGAGTGGCTGACCGAGCGTGCCTTCACGCCCGAGGATTTTAGTCGCCTAGCGATGACGGCGCCCGAGCGCACCCTGTCGCTCCACCGTGTTTCGCCCGAGGTCAATCGGGTGGCCCACGACAGTGCCCAATTAATCACGCCTTTGGTCGGCGCCATGGATCAGCCGGACTTCTTCGGGGATTTGCTTGGCTAGTCGGGGTCTTTTCGACAGACCTTTCGCATGTCTAGCCCGCTGCATACTCCCAAAATCGTGGAGAAGCCATGGGGGCGTGAAGTGTGGTATGCCGATTCATCTGGTTACGCGGGGAAGGTGCTGGAAGTGAAGTCCGGCTGTCGCATCAGCCTCCAGTATCACGAGCGTAAGACCGAGACGCTGTTTCTACTTTCAGGGAAGATGCTGCTGACCTTCCGGACGCTCGGTGCCGGGGAATCGCCCTCGGCTAAGCTAATTGATGCCGCGGATCAGCATGTTTGGCTGCCTGGCCAGTCGGTCCATATCCCGATTCGCACGATTCATCGCTTCGAAGCACTCGAAGATAGCGTCCTGATTGAATCCTCCACTCCAGACCTCACAGATGTCGTGCGCTTGCAGGATGACTACGATCGGCCTGCCCGAGGCTAACCTATTTCCATGCGTAAAGTATTAGCCTTTGACCTCGGTGGCACGAAATTTGCCTTTGGCGTCGTCAATGAAGACGGCTCGGTACTCGGCTCTGGTCGGGTTGAGACGTTCGCGGAAAAGGGCCCCGCCCAGGCTTGCGAGCGCGTGGCCGAAGTGGCGCACCAGCTGCTGACCGAACTAAAACTGAAGCCCGTGGATTTTGTCGCCATCGGTGTCGCCTCGCCCGGTCCGCTCGACATCGCCCGCGGCTGTGTCGACGGCTCGCCGAATCTTCCTGGTTGGACTGGTTTCTCGATCACCGAATACTTGAGCAACTCTTTCGGCGGTCTTCCCGCCCGCATTGATAACGACTGCAATGCCGCCGCCCTCGGTGAGTACCGCTTCGGCGCCGGCAAGGGTAAGAAAAACGTCGTCTACATCACGGTCTCTACGGGTATCGGCGGCGGTGCGGTCATCGACGGTCGGTTGATGCGCGGCTCCAACGGTAACGCGGCCGAACTGGGTCATATTCCTCTGACGATGGACGGCCCGCGCTGTGGCTGCGGTAACCCGGGTTGCTGGGAAGTCTACGCCTCCGGTACGGCCATCGCCCGACGTGCGCGCGAAGCCCTCGCCTCAGGTCGCGCCTCGACACTCGCTGGACTCGCCGGTGGTGCGGAACACGTCACCACGCATCACATTCTTCAGGCCATGGCCGCTGGCGATGGGCTCTCTAAGGAGATCTGGGACGAATCCATCAACTACCTTGGCCGCGGCCTCGGGGCGGTGATCAACACTTTCAACCCGGATGTGATTGTGGTTGGCGGCGGCGTCACCGCCGCGGGCGACGCACTCTTTGTGCCGATGCGCAAGAGCGCCAGTAGCTACGCCTTCCCGCGTCTCTCGGCGGTCTGCACGATTGTCCCGGCCGGACTTGGCGGTAACGTCGGCGTCGTCGGTGCGGCGGCCTGCGCCTTCGAGCACGTTAGCTAAACACTTCTGTCGCCGTGATGCGCGTCTCCGTCGTCATCCCGGCGTTCAACGAAGAAAAACTCCTGCCGTCGGCCCTCGAAGCCATCCGCGCAGCGGCTATCGCTTTCGAACAGCGCGGATGGACTTGGGAATGCGTCGTCTGCGATAATAACTCTACCGATGGCACGGCGGCTTGCGCCCGCGCTGCTGGTGCGACGGTCGTCTTCGAGCCGGTGAACCAGATTGGCCGGGCGCGGGACGCGGGTGCACGGGTGGCCTCCGGCGAGTGGCTGGTCTTTATCGACGCGGACTCGACTCCTTCCTCGGCACTTTTTGCGGCTATCGCTGACGAGATTACCGCTGGCTGCGCGCTCGGTGGCGGCAGTACGGTCGAGCTGGAGCCAGGCACGCCACGCTATGCACGCTCTGTTTGTGGATGCTGGAATCTTTGGAGCCGCCTTACTCGCTGGGCGGCTGGTTCGTGTGTCTGGGTCGAGGCGTCCGCTTTCCGTGAGGCGGGCGGTTTCGGTACGGAATACTACGCCGGCGAAGAGGTCTTTCTGAGCCGTCGGCTCAAGGCTATCGCCCGCCGCCGCGGCCGGCGATTCATCATTTTGGCCGACCACCCTTTGCGCACTTCTTCGCGCAAGCTGAAACTCTATACGGTAACCGAAGCGGCCCGCTTCTTCTTTCGCATGCTCTTCACCGCTGGACGCGCGGCGAAGCGGGCCGAGAACTGCGATATCTGGTATGACGGTCGGCGCTGAGCGCCCTCAGAGCCGCTGACGCTTCCACTTCGGAATCGGGAAGGACGTAACCTTATCGGAGCGGAGCTCGACTTCGTCTCGCGGGCGGAGCGTCCGGGCTTCTTGGTCGGTCACGATTTCATAATGCCGGGCATCGGTAATCAGGTCGGCAATTTCCCAGCAGTCTTTAGGATTATTCACCCACTTGCCGGCGGGGACTCGGCTCAGGTCAAAGGGCTTGGAATAACTCCGTAGGGTCTTGCGTGGCCCCTTGGCGTACTCATGGAAGTACGTCATCGCGAGCTCGCGGACGCTGCGGTAGACGGGATCACGCCAACGGAGGCAGACGTAGTTAGTCTTGGAGATGGCGCCCCATTTTCCATTCACGCGGAAAGGAGCGATGACATGATCCATGTCTTGGTGTGCACTGAAATCCAGTAAGAGGGGAGGGTGTCCTTGTAGCCACAGGGCGAAGGCGGCAATCATCGCCCCCTCGATGCAATGGGCTTTGCGATGGATGAGGGCCTGCTCGACGGAGCGGGCCGTATCGCCCTCGGGTTCAAAGTTCTGAGGTAAGACGGCCAGGAAATCCTGAATCGCGCGAGGGGAGTCGAGCTTTGCGAGCACCTTCGCCTGCGGCAGGCCGAGGCCACGCTTTTGGGCGAGTCGGATGCGGGCGGCGTGCGACATGCATGGGGTGTAAGGCTTCCCCTTAATTCCTCAAGGAGCGAGTGGCTCCCGCGGGTTTCGGATTGGCTTGGCGGGCCGCAGGCGTTTCCATTCCTCCGTCCGTCATGCTCATCTTTATCCCCACCTGCGCCCATGAATATGGATATTGAGCATCTTCGTTGGGGTGGCCTCCAACTCATCCTGCTGATTATCTCCATCGGTTTGCATGAGTTCGGGCATGCTTGGATGGCCGACCTGCGGGGCGATCCGCTCCCCCGGCTCCAGGGCCGCGTGACGCTTAACCCATTCGCCCATACCGACCCCATCGGGACCATCGCGATACCCGCATTCATGATTTTCTTCAGCCCAGGTTTCGGGCTCATTGGCTGGGGCAAGCCAGTCGAAATCTCTCTTCCTAACGCCAAGACCCGCCGAATGGATGATATTTATATCACCCTGGCTGGACCGGCGATGAATCTGGTGCTCTGCTTCATCTTGGCCGTCATCGGTGGCTTGGGTCACTTCGACATGGTGAAGGATGCGGTGATCGTAAAATTCTTGGTTCAGGGTATTTTCCTAAACGCCGGACTCGTTGTCTTTAACCTTATCCCTATTCCGCCGCTCGACGGCTCCCGGTTGGCGCTCCGCCTCGGCCTCTATACGGAAGAGATGTTCCTCACCCTCTCCCGGTGGGGATTCATCATCTTGATCGTACTCATCAACCTACCGCCCTTCCAGAGGTTACTGTCTTTTGGCCTACGTGCGTTGGGTGAGCCTTGGCTGGCCCTCTGGGAACTGCTGGCCTGATTCACGAGAGGCTTGCGTATTTTTACGCTTCGGCTGAATCTCGGGCCATGCAAACCCTCGGCGAACGTCTCCAAGAAGCCCGTCAGCGACTGGGCGTGACTCTCCGCGAGGCGGCGGAGTTCACCAAGATCCGCACCGATTACCTTCAGTCCATGGAGGCCAACCAGTTTGAATCCATCCCGCTGGCCGATGTCTACAAGCGTGGGTTCGTGAAACTTTACGCCAAATACCTTCGTCTCGATGACGAAAAAGCCGGGGCGGATTTTAACACGCACCACTCTGCCAAGGCCTCCCGCCGTCCGCTCGAAGCCGGCGCCGAAGAGGATGCAGCTTTTGAACCCGTCAGCCCGGGTGGATCGATCACGGTGAATCGCGACATGCTCATCTACGGCATCATTGGGATCGCGGTCATCGCCATCATCATCGCGTTTTTTATCTAGGCTCGCCCGCGACGGCGAGCCATCCACAGCCAAAGAAGGCTACGGCCGCAGTGGTCATCCTGCCTGGACGTCCGCATCAAATCGGGATTACCTCGACGTTGCCGAAGGTTCGCTTTCAGCTCACCGAGGTCGTGACGGGGGCCTTGCGGGCCAACATCATGCTGGGTCCGCGGGATGAGGAAGTGCTGATTAACGTCAAAGGCGCTACGATGCTCAATGCGACGGCGATCGAGGCCTTGCAGGTCCGGATCGACGGGCGCCGCTTTCAATTTCCGGCCCTGGCCAGCGGATTGATGACCGTAGAACTTCCCGACGCCGAATCGTCGCCGCCTCCCCCGCCGGTGGTTCCGCCCAATAGCCCGGCGGCCGCCCAGGTTAAGAAAAAACGCTGATTTGCAGGGGGTTGACCACCGCCGGCACATGGCTTAAAACCCATGAGTCGTGCCCCCGCGTCTCGAACATCGCATTCTCGTTCTTAACCGTCTCTGGCAGCCGGTTAATATCGTGGGCGTACTCCGGGCGATGAGTTTACTTTTCCGCGGGCGTGCCACGGCCATACATGCCGATCCCTCCGGTCATCGTGTGCTCAACGCTGAAGAGTGGGTAAAGTTTTCGCTGGAAGAGCCGCCCGCGGCCTCCGAGGCCGTGCGCTCTCCTTGTATCTCCCTGCGCGTGCCTCGCGTGCTCTTGCTGGGTGCCTATGATCGCGTCCCTCGTCGCGAGATTCGCTTTAGCCGACGTAATGTCTATCTCCGCGATGCGAATACCTGCCAGTATTGTGGACGAACTTTTCGTGACGAGGAGTTGAACCTCGATCACGTGGTGCCGCGCGACGTCGGCGGGAAGACGAACTGGGAGAATATCGTGACGGCCTGTGTGCGTTGTAATTCCCGCAAGGCTAACCGATTGCCGGAGCAGGCTGGGATGACGCTACGCCGTGTGCCCGCTAAGCCCAAGTGGCGGCTGGTTGTGGCCTCTTCCTTGTCCGCTGATGAAGTTGAAGCGTGGAAGGAATTCCTCGAGGTCACGCCTGCCGGTCAGCTTCCTTGGCGGAACTGAGCGGGAGGCAATTACTTGGTGCGGGTAACCAGATTCGAACTGGTGTATCCACTTTGGAAGAGTGGTGTCCTACCACTGAACGATACCCGCGTGGCCAAGGAAGCCCACTATTCCGACCCGCCGGGCCGGGGTCAAGCCTCCCGAAGGCCCCTGGCGAAACGTCTTGGAGCGGGTAACCAGATTCGAACTGGTGTCACCACTATGGGAAAGTGAGGTCCTACCACTGAACGATACCCGCGACCAAGACAGGGATTTCTGACCCAGCCCCGCCTGGCCGTCAAGCGGAGTCGGACTGGGCGTGCACGACCGTGATGGAGCCGTTGGTCTCCAAAATCACGTGCCGGGCGTGCTCGATGTTGGCGCAGCCCGCGGCCCGCAGTGCGGCCATGAGCTCATGATGCGTAATCTTCTCATGGTGCATGTTTTTCTCGAGGACGTAGTTGTCTTTCACGAGAAACACGGGGCGGCCGACGAGGAGGCTTTCGATGAACTTGGAGCGGCGGGAGAGGATGGAGACGCCCCAGTTCAGGGTGACGAGCGTGACCGCGACGAGCAGCCCGCCGCCGAGGCTATTATCTCCGCCGTTCATGGAGTTTTGCACGGCGTTGCTCAGGATGAGCAGGAGGATGAAGTCAAAGGGGGCGAGCATCCCCACCTGCCGACGTCCGGTTATCCGGATCAGCACGATAAGGAAGATATAGACGACGATGCCACGGAAGACCATTTCATACCATGGGACGGTGGGCATGAACATGGTGCTCCACGAGAACGCGGCGGGGGTGGCTTGGGCGAGCATGGGGCCAGCGTGTTCGTCTTTCTACGGACTGCGACATTGTTTGCGCTTCACCGCGGTCATACATTCGTCATCGTTCTGCCATGGCTCGCCCCGCACTCAAGACCCCCGCCCCCATCCGTGATGTGTTGATGATGGCGACTCCCTCTAAGAACGCCGACCTGCGCTGGTTCGGCGGTTTCCACGCCTCCGATCCCTTCCCGGCCTTTTCCGCCGGTGGTCGGCGGATTGGCCTATTGCCCGGCATGGAAGTCGGTCGCGCGAAGGCGGAGTCGGCCTTCGACGAGATACTCAACCTCACCGCCATTATTGGGGACCTCCGCAAGACGAACCCGAAAGCCGGCGTCGCCGATGCCATCGTCTTCGCGGCGCTCCAGCAAGGCATCCACCGTTTTCGGGTCCCGGCGGATTTCCCGGTGGGGCTCTATGAGCGCCTCCGTGAACTCGGTCTGGAACTGCATGCGGTCGGCGCCCAGCACAACGAACGCGGCACCCCGGAACTCTTCCCCGCCCGTCAGGTGAAATCGAAGGCCGAACTTGCCGGAATCCGCGCCGGCAATGTCGCTGCGGTCGCTGGCTTCAAGGCCGTCGAGAAGGTACTCGGCGAAGCTAAGTCCGATAAGAAAGGCGTACTGCAATGGAAGGGCCAAACGCTCACGGCCGAGATTTTGAAGGAAGAGGCACAGGTCGCGATTCTCCGCCAAGGTGGCCTCTGCGACATCGGCCTCATTATCGCCCCAGGCGATCAGGCCGTCGACTGTCACTGCTCGGGCGCCGGGCCGGTTCGAGCCAATGAACTCATCGTCTGCGACATCTATCCCCGCCATATCGCCTCGCATCACTACGGCGACATGACGCGCACCTACCTCAAGGGGAAGGCAAATGCCAAACAGCGTAAGATGGTCCACGCCGTCCTCGAGGCCCAGCGTCGGGCGATTAAAACTCTCCGCGCGGGCGTGACGGGTGCCAAGGTCCACGCGGTGGTGCAGGATTACTTCAAGTCGCTGGGCTATAAGACTGGCTTAGTGAAGGGCATCTATGTCGGCTTCTTTCACGGCACCGGGCACGGCTTGGGCTACGATATCCACGAGGAGCCGAACCTATCTCTACGCAATCCGCATCCACTCGCCGCGGGCAACGCGGTCACGGTCGAGCCAGGGCTTTACTATCCTGGCATCGGTGGTTGCCGCTTCGAGGACTGCGTCGTCATCACCAAGAAGGGCTGCGAGATGCTTTCTTCCCATCCCTATACTTGGGAAATTGCCTGACGATGCCGGCGGGGCGCGGCAGGGCAGGGTCGCACACGTCGTTGACCGACGCGGCGCGACCTGTCGCCGAAGCGCTGGAGCGTTACGGCCGCGTTTCCCGCGGGGTAATCAGTGCCCGCGTCCGCGCGAAGACGCTTTCCATTAAGATTATGAAGCTGGACGGAGCCTTGCGCATCACGGTGGTCTCCAAAGGCTCGCGCCAAGAATTACACGTCTACGGCATCACTTCGGCTAAGGCCGGCGTCATTCTCGGAGGCAGCGACTTCGCAGGCTATAAACTCAATTTTTCCAGTGAGTGAAGCCCTGGAAATTCTCGCGGAAATAACCGCGGCCGACTGGGCCGCCGCGGGCGGGGACTGGACCCACCTGCCTTATATGCTTCGGTTGCGGGCGGAGCGCCTCCCGGCCACTTGGGACAGTTTCCCGACCGGCAGATTCCATGCCGTACTGGAAAGTGGGCGCTCGGGTTCACTCACTTTGGCGGTGCCCAGCGCCGCCCGCTCGACCGTCTTCTTTGCGGATGGTCGCGTCATGGTGCACAACGATCATGGCGCGCATGAGGAGGCTCCGGAGCGCCCACTTGATTATCTCCGGCGCTGGTCGCGCGAAGTCCGCGCCCCCCGCCTCACGGGTTGGCCGGATTTTCAAGGTGGATTGATCGCTCTGCTGGGCTACGAACTCGCGAGCCAGTTCGAGCCAGTGGTCTCCGCCCCCGCCGACACGCGAGCGCCACTCGCGGCCTTTCTTGAAGCGACGGAGGTATGCATTTTTGATGCCGCCCAAAAAGAACTCACGGTGGTCATCCTCTGTCCGCAAGGGCCGGCAGTGCCAACCTTACGCCTCGCGCGCACGCGTGCCGAGGAGCTCGCTCGCCACTGGTATCACGCCGCAGCCCAACCTGCCCAGGCGATCGCACCCGCGTCCGCACCCGCGTCCGCACCCGCGACGCCCCTGCATGCCTCTCTGGAGCCGGCGGCGTTTGAAGACGCTGTGCGGCGCTGCCAGGCCTACATTGCGGCCGGTGATACCTATCAGGTAAACCTTTCGACGCGGCTGGAGGTGCCACCGGTGAATGCCTCACTCGCCTATCAGGCGCTTCGCACCGCCAACCCTTCGCCCTACATGGGCATGGTGAGTTTGCCGGGAGCCACGCTCGTTTGCGGCTCCCCCGAGCTCTTGGTGGAATCCGTCGGTGGTCGGGTGGCTTCTCGGCCGATTGCCGGCACGCGTCCGCGGGGCATCGACGAAGCAGCCGACCTCGCCTGGGCTAAGGAGTTATCCGGTGACACCAAAGAAAAAGCGGAACACCTGATGCTGGTGGATTTACTGCGGAATGATGTCGGCCGCGTCTCTCGGGCCGGTAGCGTCACCGTCCCGGAATTCATGGCCGTGGAGCGTTACTCGCATGTCATGCACTTAGTTTCTCAGGTGGAGGGCGTACGCCAGGCCGGGGCTGGCCCAGCTGATATCATTCGGGCACTCTTCCCCGGGGGCACCATCACGGGCGCTCCCAAAGTGCGCACGATGCAGGTGATTGCGGAACTGGAGCCAGTGGCGCGCGGTTACTACACCGGCTCGCTTGGCTGGATCGGCGCATCGGGTGACCTTTGCCTAAACATTATCATCCGTTCTCTTTGGATGGCCGAAGGCCGATGCTTCGTGCAGGCGGGAGCGGGGATTGTCGCCGACTCCGTGCCCGCTGCGGAATACGCCGAGAGCCTGCGGAAGGCGCAGGCTCCTTTACTCGCCGCCGCTCGGGCGGCCTTACGCCCATGATTGGCTGGCGCAACGGAGAGTGGGTCGAGTTGCCCGATGGCGCCGAGGTTTCTGCATTACACGCCGGCCCGTCTCTTTTCGAAACCTTTGCCTTGCGCGCCGGAAGCATTGAATGCCTGCCGGATCATCTCGCCCGTCTCCATCTCGCCTGTCCCCGTTTAGGGCTAGACCCAACTCGGCTTGTGTTGGGTGCCGCGGCGAGCCCCGCGGCGTGGTCGGGTCCGATTCGCGGATTGCAGGCACGCACCGGCCTAACAAACGCGGTGCTTCGTCTCGTCGTCGCCGCCCGTCCAGATGGGCTGGCAACGGAATGGCTCACCGCCCGCACTCTGCCGGTCTCACCATCAGCGTTAGATCTTTTTATCCTGAGCACGCGACGCGATGCCCCGGAATGGTTGCCGCGGCCGAAGAGCGGACCTTGGCTCAACTCTTCGGCGGCGTGGCGCGAGCTGCGGGCGTTGGCCGATCGGCCGGAGGCGGAAGGCATCCAGCTCGATTCGGCGGGCCATCTCTCCGAATGCACGCGGAGCTCCTTGGCGTGGTGGGATGGGTCAGCCTGGTGTTTCCCCGCAATTTCCACCGGCAGGTTAAACGGGACCGCCGCCGCCCAGTTTCGCGGAGTGCTCGCCTTGGCCGGACGAGCTGTGCGCGACGTCGCCGAGCCATTCCCGAAGCAAGCTCAGTCCATTGTCGTACTGCGTTCGACCTTCCTGGGCGGAGCCATCCTCGCGGCCACGGTGGCCGATGAGAACCGTAACGTCGTTTGGAAGGCGCCCGCAGATCAGGCTGAGCCCCGTGCGATGCTGGCCAACTTGGCCGCGTGGCGCACTCAGCGCTGCATGAGTTTACTGTAGACGGGTAGGGCGGTCGCGAGCACGAGCAAGGCTAGGAACACGACGCTGACCAGGGCGGAGAAACAGGTCGCCGCGAGCAGAGACGCCATCCGCACCACGGCATCCTCGGTTTTTTTGAAGTGAGCTCGTAGGGCTAGAAGGGTCGAGATTCCACCGAGAGCGAGTAATAGTCCGAGCGCCCCGTTGAAGTGATTAAAATAAAATCCAGTGAGTCCAGGCAGGCTGCCGGGCTCGCCGTTAAGCGTCACGGCTAGGATGGGTTGGGCTCGGAAGGCGATGGCACCGGCCGCCGCCGGAAGCGCCGCCGTCAGGAAGACGGAAAGAGCCGAAATCATCTGAAGCTCGCGGGGGGACATAAAGGGAGTATTCCGCCGAGAGCAGGTGGGTCAATATTGGGATTCTCCCTCGCCAAGGCTTAAGGGGCGGCCTAATAAAAAGGCACATGGACGCTTGGTTGCTCTGGCCGATTTTCATCCTTCTGAATGGCAGCGCTGCCGGGTTTTCGCTCGTGGCCGGAGTGGTGGCGGCACTCTCACATGCGGAACTAGAAGAGCTTCGCCGTCAGGATGCCAAGGCGGCCGTCTCGATTGAACGTTCCCGGGGCGATCAAGGGAACACCCTCGCGGCACTTGAGGTGCTGACGGCGGCGTTTGTCGGCATGAGCGCCCTGCTGGGCGGTTACCTGATGGGCGAGCGGCTTTTGCCCAACAAGACCGCCACCTGGCAGGTAGCCCTTTTGACCGCCTTCGCGGTCATTGCCGTTTCTTTCATCATGGCGTGGCTCACGGTCATGCTCCCACGGAAAGTTGGGATGCATTTTCGCGTTCACCTCGCCCCGCGCATCGCCGCACCTTTAAAACTGGTGCGAGGCGCCGCGAAGATCCTCCGGATGTTCGGCAAGTTGCACGACTCGCTGGCACCACCGGAAGAGCCGGGCATTGACCGAGCAGACGCCGACATCGGCAGTTTTGCCCAGGCCGCCGCGCGGGAAGGAAAGATTACGCAGGCTGAAAGCAACTTAGTCTCTAACGCGGTTAGGCTCGATGATATCCCCGTTTCGCACGTGCTGACGCCTCGGCCGGTGGTCACGGCCGTCGAAGTCGATTTGACGGTCGCGGATGTCCTCCGTCTTTACCCGACCGTCCCGCACGGCCGCATGCCCGTCTGGGAGCAGAATCCGGATCGCATCGTCGGCGTCGTCCGCCGTCGCGATATCCTTAAGGCGGCCGGTGAGAATCGCCGGGAAGTGCCCATGCGTGAGCTGATGGCCAAGGCGCACATCGTCCCAGAAAATGCGACACTCTCCGACGCGTTGCACGACTTGGTCCGCGCGCACCAGCACCTCGCGGTGGTGGTGGATGAGTTCGGAGCCTTCGCGGGCGTGATCACGTTGGAAGATATCTTTGAATCCCTCCTTGGGGTGGAAATTTATGAAAAGGATGACCCGCACCCGGACATGCGCGAGTTAGCACGCCAGCGGGGACATCGACCGGGCCGCCGTTCCGGACCGGAAACCCCACCGAAGGCCGCCACATGATCGGCGGCTTCTTGGCCTATTGGGTTCACGACCTTGATCCGGTGGCGATTCACTTCCCGCCCAGCTGGGGGCTGCGCGGAGTTCATTGGTATGGCTTGGCCTATGCCGCCGGCTTTGCCATCGCGGCGTACCTCCTTGGTCGCTGGCGCCGGGCAGGCCTGACTCCGCTCCGTAATGTGCACGATGAGTCGGCTCTGATTACGGCCATCATGATTGGGACAATCATGGGCGGCCGCTTAGGCCATGTGTTACTCTACGCTCGTGCGGAATTCGTCGCCGACCCGATGATGGTGTTCCGCGTCTGGCAAGGCGGGATGGCCAGCCACGGAGGCTTCCTGGGGGTCCTACTTGCTGGTCTCTGGTTTGCGCGGAGCCGTAAGCAGGATTTTCTACCGATGGGGGATTTGCTCTGCGCGCTCGCCCCAGCCGGTTTACTTTTCGGGCGACTCGCAAACTTCGTGAACGGCGAACTGGTGGGCAATCCGTCGACCATGCCTTGGGCCGTCATCTTTCCGCGCGAGAGCCCGCTGCCTCGCCACCCTTCGCAGTTATACGAAGCCTTCGGCGAGGGGCTGTTGCCGCTGCTTTGGGTCTGGTTCCGTTATCCGCGGCGACTCCCGCCCGGCCGACTCGCCGGCGAGTTTCTGCTCCTCTACGCCGCCGCGCGCATCATTGGCGAATGCTTCCGCTCGGCGGAAGATGGCTTCATTCTCGGGTTAACGGCGGGACAGTTCTGGACGTTGCCGTTCGTGGTACTGGGTTCCATTCTGGTGCTCCGCACGCGCCGCTCGGTTGAATGATGTTGCCCGTGGGGGCGGGTGGTGGGAGAAGTTCACCGCACCATGATTGCCGTTCCGTTGCTTGACCTTGGCCCGCAGAACCGAGCCCTCGAGGCCCAGTTCGAAACCGCCTTTCGCGAAGTGCTCCGCTCCAACATGTTCATCATGGGCCCGCGGCTCGAGGCATTCGAGAAGGATTGCGCCACGTTCCTCGGCGTGAAGCACGCGCTCGGCGTCTCTTCCGGCACCGACGCCCTTTTGCTCGCGCTCATGGCACTCGGTATCGGCGAAGGCGACGAAGTCCTGATTCCCTCCTTCACCTTTTTCGCTACCGCCGGCTCGGTCGCGCGTTTGGGGGCCTCCCCGGTCTGGGTCGATGTTGACCCCCATCACTTCAATATCGATCTGGCCGATGCCGCTCGCAAGGTTGGCCCGCGCACCCGGGCGATTATGCCAGTGCATCTCTTCGGCCAGTCTTGTGACCTGGATGCCCTGCAGGCTTTTGCCTCCGCCCATAACCTGAAGGTCATCGAAGATGCCGCTCAGTCCATGGGTGCTCGCTGGAAGGGACGGAGCACCATGTCCTCCGGCGATTTCGGAGCTACGAGCTTCTTTCCTTCCAAGAACCTCGGCGGCATGGGCGATTCAGGCCTAGTGACGACTTCCGACGACGCTTTGGCTGAGCGCGCCCGGATGCTGCGCGTTCACGGGATGCAGCCGAAGTATTATCACCGCAAAATCGGGGCGAACTTCCGGATGGACCCGCTCCAGGCGGCCTTGGTGCATATCAAGCTGCCGCATCTGCCGGGCTATAATTGTTCCCGCGCGGGTAATGCCAATTTCTACCACGCGTCCCTCAAAGGCCGTGCGGGCATCGCTGAGAATCGCCCGGGCGCCGACAAGGCCGCGAAGATTCTACTGCCCGTCGACTTCTCCGGGCAGGGTATCTGGAATCAGTTCACGCTTCGCGTCACTCATGGTCGTCGCGATGCGCTCAAGGCCTTCCTCACTGCCCGCAAAATCGGGTGCGAAATCTATTACCCGATTCCATTGCACCGCCAGGAATGCTTCGCGGGCAAGAGTTATCGCGGAGCCGAAAGTGCGAAGGTTTCGGAACTACTCGCTTCGGAAGTATTGAGCATCCCCATCTTTCCTGAGCTTGGCAGCGAGCAGCGCCAGTGGGTTGCCGACTCGCTTGCAGATTTCGCGGCCGGCAAGACGGAGTAAGCCGAGGGAGGGACG
>Ga0194048_10000309_pt1 | contig 23270 bp, 31 predicted proteins | sample JunL225m_MetaG_FD_161685 | JGI IMG/M metagenome (GOLD analysis project Ga0194048, IMG submission 161685) | Anoxic zone freshwater microbial communities from boreal shield lake in IISD Experimental Lakes Area, Ontario, Canada - Jun2016-L222-5m | ecosystem: Environmental > Aquatic > Freshwater >...
ACTCTAGGTAATTCAGGTAATACTTCATGATAAATATTAATAATCTCAGAATGAGGGCATGGGGGAATCTTAGAGTCCACCAATATAGTCTTTGACTTATCTTCTCTTATCTCCTCTTCTCTTATCTTCTCTTCTCTATCTAACGATTCGTGTAATGGTTCATCGTTACTTACAGCGTTACATTCATCGTTACTTATCTTGTTTTTACGATGCTTTGATACTCTTTTAGCTGTTAAAGCCCTATCTTTGGCAGTTTGACTGTTATGTCGGTCATAGTTAGGTAGATATAAATTTGTATCATCTTTTTCCATCCAACCAGCTTTTAACATAGCATTACAGAACCCTTTGATACCACAGTAACGGTCAAGTAACGATTCTGTAACGGTTGGTGTAACGCCATTTACTGTATTTAAATCAAACCATGACCAAACACGACAACACTTTCCAACAACTGAATCAGGGTCAATATTCAATTCTTCAGCTATTTTAAATATTTCTAGCTTGTCAAAAATATGAGTTTCAAGTTTTATCCAAGACATATCTCACTCCTTGTTAAATACATCTGGTCTAAGCATTTCCCTAGTAACTCGGTTCTCTGATAGCCTCTCAATTTCCTTAATATACTTAAATGGGATATGAGTTTGACCCCATAGCACAACAGTATTGGGTCTAAGTTCTAAAGCCTCAGCCAAGTTTCTTAGTGAGCCAAATTCAATCTTTAATAAATCCATTGGTTTCATAATTAATTCCTTTCTTTCGTAGAATATACTATACTTAATGAATGTTTGCATATATTATTCGTATTAGGGAAATCCCCTATAAAAATATGTGAAAATATTTTAAAAAAGTGTTGATTTATGAGAATAAATGGAATAATATCTAGTCATGCAGTAAATTTTATTAAATGAAACGAAAGGGAAATGAGATGAGAGAATTTATAGAGGCACTAGTAGGATTTGCAGTAATGTTTGGCCCTGCACTAACAATTTGGTTACTACAAGGAGTTAAATAATGACTACCTTATGGATTGACCCACTATCTGACGATGGTCAAGAACTAATTGATGATCGTATCAACCAACTTATCAAGACTACTTACAATCCAGCTAACTTAGTTAATGAGGCTGTTGCTGAGTTTACAGTTAAAGAAAACCAACAAGTAGCTGACTATATAAACGAAAACAATATGACAGGTCTAGGCAATTACATTTACTTAAAAACCTATGACTATGCTTATACATTAGCTACACAACAAGCCGAACGCGAATTTCACAATGGAGATTTAAACGATGAGTAAATACTTAGAATTACGCAAGATTAACATTAACGAACACACAGAGAAAAAAGGTAAATTTACCTATCTTTCGTGGGCTTGGGCAGTAGATCAGCTATTACAACTAGACCCATTAGCTACTTGGACTTATGATCAACCAATGGCTTTTGGTGATACTTTGATGGTGTTTTGCACAGTTGAGGCATTTGGTAAGAAGATGACTGCACAGTTACCAGTTATGAATAATCAGAATAAAGCTATGTCTAACCCTGATAGTTTTTCAGTAAATACAGCTATGCAACGATGTTTAGCTAAGGCAATAGCGTTACATGGTTTAGGTCTTTATATCTACGCTGGAGAGGATATACCAAGTGATGCAATAGATGAGGAGACTCCTGATCTAACTGATTTATGCACTAATTGGTGCGACATGATTAATGAGTGCTTAGATATAGATACTTTAAAAGGTGCATACGGACAAGCATATAAAGAGTTAAGTAAAGATAAGGCAGCGATAGATCGGATTTCTAAAGCCAAAGATAAAAGAAAGGCAGAACTAATATGACATTTAATGAGCAAATAGACTCTTTATTAAGTAAGCAAAAAGAGGTGGATTATCTTGTGATTACAACATTAGTCAAAGAATATATTGTTACATGGCCTCAAAATGCAGATTCTAAGTTATGGAATCATCGTGTTGAATCTTTACTGAGGAAAATAGATGAAAAGTTTGAAAGAACACAGAAGTGATAACCATTTTACGCAAGAAGAAGTCGCTTATATCTTGCAAATACCAAGGTTCAAGGTAGAGCAAATAGAAAGAATGGCACTTAGAAAACTAGCTTTTATTTTTAAACGCAAGTACAAAAAGGAGGATGTGTTATGAGTCGAGAATTCTTTTGGTCAATAGTAATAGGTATTCTACTGTGTGGATTTGTCATTTATTTGACTGAATTAGGTAGAAAATCAGAGGTAAATTGTGCAATGTTAATGGGAGGTTGGCATCCAGACATTCCTAAAAAGTATGCTGAAATGTGTATCGCTGCTAAACAAGAGAGGAACGACAGGTGATTCAACATTATGTAACTGACCAAATATGGTTTCCTTGCGAAACTTGTGGTAAACAAATAACGCATCATTCTATGCACGATTGTTTTGTAATGAACCCTGACATTTTACCTACTCAAGAAGAATGGAGATTAGTTTGTAAGATGGTTAAGCAGCAGCGTGAACTAACCGATGAGGAAATAAATCAAGTTGTTTGGCAACAGAACTTATTGCTTGGTAATGATGATTTAAGAAAGTTTGCAAGAGCAATTTTAAAGAAAGCGAAAAATGATATATAAAGAAATAGAACAAGGAACTGATGCTTGGTTGCAGATCAGAAAAGGCAAAGTTACTGCATCAAGAGTTGCCGATGTCATGGCTAAAACTAAAACAGGTGTTTCAGCATCAAGAGGTAATTATCTAATAGAGTTAGCGTTACAAAGGGTTACAGGGGTTATAGAAGCCTCGTATACCAATGATGCTATGCAATGGGGCAAAGACAATGAACAGACTGCTAGAACAGCGTTTGAGGTTGCTCATAATGTGTTTGTAGATCAAGTTGCGTTCGTTGATCATCCTACGATTAAAGACTTTGGATGTAGTCCTGATGGGGTTATTGGTGATTCTTTACTGGAATTGAAGTGTCCGTATCAGAGTGCAGTACATTGGTCATATTTTAAGGATGGTTGCCCATCTAAATACTATACCCAAATACAAGCACAGATGAGTTGTACAGGTGCTAAGTCGGTCTGGTTCGTATCATTTGACCCAAGGATGCCTCCTCGATCACAGTTATACATAGAAGAAGTTATGCGTGAAGAAGAATTTATTAAGAAGATGGAAGAAGAAGTTTTGAAGTTCTTGAATGAAGTGGAAGTAGAAATGCAATTAATGAAAGGTGAATAATATGGCCATCAAATGGTATCTGAAAGCAGCAGTATCCGAGTATCAAGATAAAGATGGAAAGGCAAAGAAGAAGTATCAATCAATAGGAATCATCTTAGAGACTAAAAATGGGCTTATGTTGAAGTTAGAAACAATCCCCTTATTCTCCCTTAAAGATGGTTGCTTGATTGCTTATTTGAACGATCCTGAGCCTAAAGATGCCTTTCCTAAGACTTTAGCTGATATACCTGACGATGTACCTTTCTAGGAGAATATAATGAAACAATACGAATTGATTGTTATTGCACTTAGTAAATGGATTAGCCCACTTGATGCACTTCACAAAGCTGGTACTATGAAACTATCAACTAGAGTTGGTGAACTGCGATCTAAAGGTTACATTATTGAAGATAGATGGCATGAAAGTAGGAAGTTCAAAATGTATAGATTGGTAAAGAAACCATGACTCCATATATGACTAAAACAGGTGTTCAAATAGGTATTAATTGCCAACCTAGGGCATATTTTGAGAATGATCGAGATATGCTCAATCTTCAAAAGGCTCTGTTAAAAAAGGATGTTTCTTGGTGGATGTTATTTAAAAACTGGTTTTGGTAATTAACCAATCATGGTTGAGGCAGATGTTTGTACATCAGCTACACGCTTCAACCATCCTTTACCATAAGTCTGAAATGTTGGTAGAGACTTGTAAAAAGCCTCTTTGCTATGACTAAACTTATCTAATAAGTCCTTACCATCAGCCTCTTGAATCGCTTTCATAGTAGCAGGGCCAATAGCACCATCAGCAGTAACACCAAGGGCTTTTTGTATCATCTTGCGAGCAGCCGATGGGCCAGCGTTGATAGCAAAATCAAATACTGCATAATCAACTCCAACAGGTAAATCATCACCCTTTACAGCATCCCAGTAGTCACGCTTATACAGAGGTTTTACATCTTCTTTCTTTAATGCTTTCATATCATCTTGAGTAACTTCATGTCCTATATACTTTTCCCAGTTAGCTTGAGTACAACCTAGCATAGTTGAACCTTTACGACCATCTGGTAACTTATTGCCAGGGTCTCTTTCATCATTAGTAAATCCACCTTCGTGAGCAATAACCATCTCAAACGACTTATCCCAATTACTTAGCATTTTTTACCCTTCATATCCATGATTTTTTCTAGCGTTCTACCACCAAAATAGAATGACATAATTAACATCCCCCATTGACCTAATAACTCTACATAATTGTTATTTACTTCAATATCCCATGCACTCATCATAGCAAAGGTAGTATAGGTCATTAGAATGAATACAAGCGTCATAGGGCGAATGTTCTTAGATAGCCAAGAGTCAGACATCATGTCAGCTTGAACCCGTTTAGTCAGTTCTTGTTGCTCGTTCATGTCTGCTTGCAGTTGGGCTAACTCACCGTTCTTTTGCATCTCTAACAGTTTGATTTGAGCCTCTTGTTTAGCCTGTGGGTCTGGGACAAACTTATCTACAAGTTTCATCCCAACGCTTAAAATATCATCTATTCCAAACATTATTTCCTCTTTTCTCGTTCTTCAAGCAACTGCACCTTAACCTGTAGCTGGTGAATATCTTTATAAACTTCTTCTTTTAGTTTATGCCTTGCCTCTGCACTTAAAAATGAGTCTGTAGGTACATTTTCTTTAGTAATTAAAGCAGGCATTTGACCTTCAATCTTTGTTAATCTAGTAGAAAAGTCTGATACTTGACCTAATAACCATGCTAAACACGCTACAACAATAGGTAATACTGCTTTTAGGACATCTTGAATATTCATTTTTTATTATAAAGTTCAAACAAAGTTTTTACTTTTTCTTCAAGAACAGATACTTTATTATCCATTTTAGCAAGCACAATAACAAGCGTTACAAACCCTACTAACAAAGGCCAAATCTTTGCTAGTATGTCTACTGTTTCCATTATTTAACAGTAAAGTAATGAGAGAAAAACCCTACAAAACTAGAAAGTGCAGAGACAAATATCATACCAGCCCATAATGAGCCTTTAGATCGTTCTGCCATTGCTAATAGTGTTTTTACATCAGCACGCAATTCAGAGATTTCTTTTTCCATAGTCTCTACCTTGTGCCACATAACACCAACTTTTATAGGGTCTATTTCTGCCATATCAACTTTCTAATTAAGGATGACTTGCTTTGTAAGCATCAAATTCTGTTTTTAATTCTTGAATTGCTTTAATAAGCATAGGGACAAAAACAGAGTATTTAACTGACTTTGTTGTTGTACCAAGGTCATTTCCTTCATTATCTTTATCAGGTGTTTCATCAATCATTGATGGAAATACAGTTTCTAATTCTTGAGCAACAACACCAATTTGTTTTATTGTGCTATTAATTAAATTGTAGTTACGAACTTTTACTTGCATTAAATTAGCAAGTTTTGGTGTAGCATCAACAATATTTTCTTTTAGTTTAATATCTGATAATGAACCATAACTATTATTTGAGTTTAAAACATTACCATTGCCAAGAACTTTAAAAGTAACTCCAACGCCACTTAATGCACCTGTAATATAAGTTGAAGCAGTATCATTACAATTAGCACCTAGATAAAAAGCACCAGCAGCATCACCACTTACATTATGTGCATTTTGGAAAGTAGCAACTACTGAAGTATCTGCTGTGTTGTAAGCAGCTAATCTTGTTCCAGAATCAGTAGCAGTTGTTCTACCTATTAATAAAATACCACTAGAGTCTATACGCATCCGTTCTGTAGAATTAGTGCTAAATCCTAAAGTATTTGTTGTTGGTAAAAACATTCCATTAGTTGCTACTGTTGAGCCTGATGGAATAAATCTAGTTGCTGTATTTGTGCCACCAGTTGTTAAGTTTGTACCATCAAAAGTTAAATTAGCACTACCAGCTAATGATCCACTTGAATTGTATTGAACTTGTGTAGTTGAACCACCTATTGAGCCTGTGCTTTTAGTAGCTAATACTTGAACTACTCCACTAGAATCTTTGTAATATAACTTTCCATCATTTGTGTTTATAGCAAGTTCGCCAGAGACAAGATTAGCTGCAGTAGGAACTGCACTTGCAGTCGTAGAATAATACAGACTTATCGGTGTATAGTTAGTCTGAGCCATTAGAATGATCCTCCAAAGATGCCTGTTACGGCTGTTATAGTTCCTGCATTTGTTATGTTATTTCCACCCATTGCAAGATTTCCTGTCATTGGTGTTTGACCATCACTTGCTATTGATCCTGTTAATGCACTTGCAATATCGTTTAATGTCGTATTTGCCCATGTACTTGATATTGTAGTACCTGTTACTACAGGATTGCCTGCTGGTAACGAATATGTACCCGATCCATTGCGTGACATTATCTATTCTCCTTGCGTTGTTTGTTGTAAGGATGTACCTTGATTTAATAACCTTACTAAATTTCTTTGTTCAGGAGTTAAGTTTACTCGTGATTGTAAATCAGTTCCTTTTCCACCTGATCTCATTAACTCTGCTAGTGTTTCTAGTTGATTCTTACGCATTGCTGTAGCACCTTCTCGTGCTAAACCACCAATTATAGGTACTACTGCACCACCTAGTGCTGCTCCACCAGTACCACCAATCATTGAACCTATTGCTGCACCTGTACCACCACCCAAACTTGTATTTATAACGCTTGTAGGTGCAAATTTACCAACAAATCGTAAAGCATTTTGAAAACTTCCACCTTTTGCAGCTTCTTCGATTGCTTTTTGTTCTTCAGCAGTAAATAAACGCATTTGTTTATTATTCTTAGCTAAGTTACGCAATTGCATAGTTAAAGAATTTTCTTCGCCTGATTGCGTATATTTAGTTTTATCTAATTCTGCTCGTTTAAGCATATCTTCAAATACTTCTGCTTTACTCATCTTTGAATAAGTATCTCTAGCTTCTTTCCAAGCCTCTAATCCTTCTTTTGATCCACTTTTAATTGATGATTCAGGTATGTTAGCAACATAATTATCAAATTCATTCTTCAGTATTGTTGCTAAACGCTTTTCTTCTAAATCTGAACTCTTTTGAGCACCTTGAATAAACTTACGCAAAGTACGCAATTCATTAAAATCTTTAGGCATTTTAACATTTTGCAATTCACTTAATGCAACATCTAATTTAGGATATAAGCGTGGATCATAGCCTTCTTGTCGTAAATCTGCACCAATAGTTTTCATGGTATTGGCAAAATCTTTGGTATTTAATACAACACCAGAATCTTTAGCTTTAGTAAATAATTCTGTTGCTTTATTAGATAAAAACTCAGCAGTCGGAGATTCAGCTATTTTAGGCAATATTTTCTTGCCAGCTTCTTCTAATGCTCTACCAGCTAAAGGAATAGCACCACCTACAGCAGTATTTATTGCTACTGCAGGCATTCTTTCTTCAACAGAGCCAGGGGTAGTACCTAATGCAACAGTCCCACCAACTGCACCTGATCTAAGTAAATTAGGTAGTAAAGTTTGTGCTGCAGGTGCTATTTTTGATGCTACTTTAACAGCCATATTTGTAGGAATTACATAAGAACCTATTTGACCTATTGTTGATGATATAGGGTTAGCCTCACTAGCTACATTAGTCATAGCTTCACCATATTGCGTAATTGGCTTGCCATATTTAGGACTAACTAACTCAGTTAAAGCACCTACATTTTTAATAGTTTCACCACCCAAACCAGCAATCATTCCACCCATTACTTTTTTGGATTCAGGTATAAATGCTAATGCTTCTCTTAAATTTGCCTCATAAGGGTTTACTTCTTTATTTTCATCAGTTTTAGCACTTGGATTATATAATCTTTGTGCTTGAGCAATAATCTCACTATTACTAGCACCCTCTGGCCCAATAATCTGTATTTCTTTACCATCAGGTGCAACTACTGTATAAATTTTTTCTTTCATTTTACCCTCCATACACTCGCATCAGGCATAGGTGGAACAGTATAAATTGGTACAACACCTGAAGTATTTGGGTCTTTTCTTAATACATCTAACCTATTTTCATGTTGTTTATAGGTATATTCTGCTGCTCGTTTTGCAGCGTTTGCAAGTATTCTTAGTTCTGCTGATGTAAAGTCTATTTTTCCACTCATTGCTTGTTCAGCTAAATTACTTTCACCTTGAGTAATAGCACCCTCACCACGCATTTGTTGTCTGCCTTGCAATGTTAATTGTGCCAAACTTTGTATTGCTACTCGTGTATTTGCTAACTTCTCTTGTGAGTCTTTCCCTGCTATTCCTAACGCATCGCCTACTTGAGTCAAAGCTACCTTAACATTAGCACCAGTACCAGTAAACACTTTATTAGAATCTATTGCAGCAATTAAACGATTAGAAGTATCTATTTGCTTAACTGCATTTTCTGCTTGTTCCATTGATTTAGTTAATATTGGCCCGACTTCGCTAATTATAGATTTACCCATATTTACAGATGGGTTAAATGTTACAGGAGATGCACCAGCTTTGCGTTTTTCTATTTCGTCAGCTTGTATTTTCTTATCTATTGCAGCTAGTTGTTGTGCAGTATATTGTGCTGGATCAGTACCAAAACCTAATTTCATTCCTGCTGATTTAATATCAGGTGGAAATGTCTCTCTTTTAACATTACCTTGTCCGATAGTTTCTGTTTGTCCTGTTCTAGGATTTATTTGTTGTCTAATGCCACCCTCAGTTAAAGTAAATGGCTTTAATTGCTCTTGAACTTGTGCAATTAGTGTTGGATTACCTGTGGACTGTGCATATTTAAGAGCCTCTAGTAAATTACCTTTAACTTCTGTACCTTTTACAGCCTCTTGTGCAGGGTTTACAGCAAAGTTAGGTAATAAGTTACCCATGTCATCTCTTGAAACCATAGCATTTGGTGCAACTCGTTCACCTGTTGGTGTTGTTATAGTCTCAGGCATTGCCTCAACATCAGGAGTGCCAGCCTTACCATACATTAAATCTGTAAACTTATTAGCTTGCTCTGTTTGTTGTCCACGAATAAGATTAGCCAACTTAGCTTGTTTACTTTCGACATCTTCCCCTGCTTGCCTACCCATATAAGCATTAGCTAAAGGTGCTAACTGTTGTAATAAACTAGGTGCAACATAACGACCACTTACCATTTGTCCTTGTGGTTGTTCTAATGCCCTTGATTGCAATAAATCTGCAAGTTTCTTCTGTCTTTCAAGAGCCAATATCTCAGGTGCATTTTGATCAAGATAGGGAGATTGTGCCATTATGCTGTCCTCAATAATTTTACTAGTGCGTTTGTATCTTGCACAGGTGTTGCTTGTTGTCCAAAGTTAAATGGATTTGCTTGTTTATAAATAGGGGGTAATGCTGTCTGTGGCATTTGTGAGCCTCTAAGAATATTTGCTAAATTAGACTGTTGTTGCGTTGCTATTGCTTTAGGTAACGCACTAGGAGTAGATTTTAATATATTACTTAGTATTTTAGGTGTTGTTAAAGGTGCTGTTTCATCAGGTTGTAAAGGGAAATCTTCTTCAAATGGCTCGTAAGGAAGTGGAAAATTTTCCTCAAATGGTACATAAGGTCTTTCACCTGTAACTGTTAATTCCCCTGCACTTAAATCAGGATTCTTAAAGCCTATATCCATTCCAGTTGTATCAAATGGTACATCAAGACCACCTAAATCTGTAGGTACTCCTGTATAGCCTCCTAAGTTTGTTCCTAGATTAGTTGGAATATTATCAAAGCCACCTAAATCATTTCCTCCTATAGTTGAAATATTGTCAAAACCACCTAAATTACTACCAACCACGCTAGGTTGAAAATCTAATCCACTTAAATCAGTTGAAATATAAGGTGTAATTTCACCTAAATTAGTAGGGATATTAGTTAAATTATTAGGTAAATAAGCACTAGGATCATACTTAGGTGATACATCTAAAGTAGGAAAAGTAGGACTTGCATCAAAATATGGTGTTGCATCAGGTGTGCCAATAGTTACATTTTCAGGTGCTACATCAATTAAGCCTGGATCTAAATAAGCCTCATTCTGTAAATCTTTAGGAACATTAGGCAATCCGTATGACTCGTCTACTGTTGCATTACCTAATTCAACTGTAGGATTTGATGCCACATCTATAGTTGGCCCTGTCAATTCTGTAGGGTTCTCAAATGCTCTTACTAAATCTGCTAATCGTGTTGCATCGTCAGAACTAGCCAAGTTGGTCATTGCTTGACCTGTATACATATCATCGGCTGTTAATGGGTCTGCACCACCAGCACCACCTAGACCATAAGATAACGCTGCACTTGTTGCTAACCCTAAAGGATTAAATTGACCATCTATTCCTTGTTTTAATGCACCTAATCCTGTATTTAAAGCTATATTGCCACCAACAGTTCCAAGTCCTGTAGCACTTCCTAACGCTGCACCAGCACCTAATGCTGTAGCACCAAGACCACCTATTGTTATTAAGCCTTTAAGACTGTCTTTAATAAAGTTTAAGCTATTATTTGCATGACTACCATATTGAGATTGTTGTTCACTAGTGATTGGATTTACAAAACCATTAGGGTCTGTAGATACATAATTATTAAAATATCCACTTGAGTTAGGATCGGCTGCAACTATATTAAAAATACCTTTACTTGCATCAATAGCAGTTATATTTGGTTGTACTACTTGACCTGTTCTTGAATCAACAACATTATATTCATTACTTTGCCTACCCATTACATCAGGTGCAGTAGATGGAACTATCATTAATTGACCAGTATTTATTTGATCAATTATTCTTTTTTGGTCTGGATTACCTTCGTTAAAAGTATTTATTCCTTGTCCAACAGGTGTTTCTCTTGTTTGTACAAAGTTCTTTGGATTATTGTAATAAGCATCTATTACTTCGGCTGGTGCATATTGAAAATATCCTGCAGGATAATCTTCAGTTGCATCTTTTATTGTTTTACCATACCCAGCTTTTTGCTTAATTTCTTCAGTATAATCTGCACCTGTGCCCATTACTAAAGGTTTATATTCATTAAACCCTTGTTGTTGGAGGTATTCTTCTAAAGACTTAGGTGTTGGTAAAGCAACTGGCTGTGGTGCTTGAGGTTGTGGTGCTTGTGGTGTTGGTTGTGGTGTTGGTTGTGCTACTACAGGCTCAGGTGTGGGTTGTGGTGTTGGTTGCTGAATATCATAATAACTTTGTATTAAATCAGTAGGTGCTCTTTGAAAATAATTATAGGCTTCGCCACCTTCCCAATCTGGATGATTTCTATCCATTCTAAGCATACGACCATATTCCATGCCAGGCTGATTTGTTTGCCCACCATTTTCATCGAATTGGACATCTTGCATCCTAGCAATGTCATAGCCTTGCTGTCGTAGGTATTCTTCTAATGTCATTTAATTACCAAATCCAAATGAACTATTAAATAAATCACTTAAATTTTGATCAGGACTTAACCCATTTGTATATAAGTTTGCTAAAGGATCAGTAGTCATTCCACCTGTACCTGAACCATAAGTTGAACCACCTAAACCAATACTATTTAAATAACTTTGATCTCCAGTTATTTTAGGCCCTGTACCAAATAATGAGTTCCATAAACTAGAATTACCTAATGCAGTCAAACCTTGATTACCAAGTCCTAATAATCCACCTAATGCACTATTAGCACCTGTTCCACCTAGGATTGCACTTGAGCCTAATCCACCTAATGTACTTAAAAGTGATGATCTTTGGGCTGCATCTGCATTTGCTTTAGCTATATCTGTAGCGTTTTGACTTGTATAAGCACTTAAATAATCAGGCCCTGCTACTGCTGCTTGGTTATAAGGAGTTACATAGCCTGGTGTTGCTAAATTACGAATATTCGCTGCAGTCGTATTCTGTAGTCCTTGTGCTTGTAAACCTGTATTCATTCCACCAACAATAGCACTTGTAAGAGCATCATTTTGAGTTTGACCTTGCAATACTTTTGCACGATTGTAAGCCTCAGAGCCAGGCATAATACCTTGATTAGCTAACTGAGCATCAAGAGCCTCTCTTGCTTGAGATTGTTGTGGTGCTAACCTTTGCATGATTGCATTGGAATATGTATCGCCAGGGTTAATTCCATACATCGGATTTGCTTGCGATGCTTGTAATCCAGCTAATGAACTCTGAGTAAGTTGTTGCAACTCAGGGCTTAGATTTTGATTAGCACTCCAAATAGGATTACCTTGAGCATCTGTACCTGTTTGTTGATAACTTAGACTTCCGTAAGGTGTTTGTTGATTAACTCGATTTGCTGAAGTTGCTTGCAATGCACCAGCTAAATTACCTTGAGCATTAGCTTGAGCAGCTTGTACAAAAGGATTAGAAGAACTGTATTGACTTGTCTGTGGTTGCCCAAATGGTGTTTGTCCTAAGAAATTAGGTTGCACAGTTTGAGTATTTACAGGATTACTAGGTTGTTGTTGCATAGGTTGTTCAAACATCTGAGGAGGTTGTGGTGTAGGATTTAAAGCAGGAGTTGTGCTTGTAGGTAATGTTTGCGATGGAAATGTTGGTGGTTGATAACTATCATCACGCACCATTTCACCATTCACCATTTGATACCCTCGAGGAACTTGACCTGCGTTAGAGCCTTCAAAGAATGATTGCAAAGGTTTTGCTTGAGGTTGTTCCATACGAGGCATACTTAAAGGTAAAGCACTAGTGCCTTGAGGTTGTTGATAACCAATCTGTTGTATACCAATTGTATTTCCATTATTAGTTTGAGTATTTGTAGGTTGTCCCATAAAATTAGATTGTTGTGGGTACTCGTAACTTCCACCTTCACTATTTCTTGTGCCATCAGGTAAGGTACTTGCAGGATTAAATCGACCTAAAGGTCGCCCTATTGGTGGCATATTGCCTTGAGGTTGTCCCCCTCCAACTTGATTCATTGGACTAGTGTACTGAGGTTGTTCCATAGGAGGCAACATATCATTTTGTGGTTCGAATTGATTATAGTTTAGACTAGACCAATCTTTCCAACCTTGCGTACCACCTTGATTTGCATAATTTTGCCATCCAGCAAATCTAGCTACATCACTTGGATTTTCTATATATTGTCTTTGATTTTGATTCATAGGACTAGTATATTGAGGCTGTCCTTGTTGAGGTTGTTGTCCTAACCCCATTAACCCTTGATTTGACTGTGATGTTGCTTGATCAAATAAACCCATAACTCTCTCCTGTTAAAAGAAACCAAGTTATCGGTCTTGTACCAATTATACTCGATTTTCTTAAAAAACTATATAACTCCACCAGATTCCATTACGAAATCGGTAGATGTCCAATGTACTTCAATTCCTTGACTTGCAATACTTAAATTTAACCCTGCACAGTAACCTATTCCTGTTACTCCTTGCCAATCTTTGTTAATTGTCAATGTTCCACCCCATGTTGCTTGATCCCATAATGCTGAATCCCACTTACCTATTGCATACGCACCAGGGTTAAACTGTACTGCACCTAGATTATTCTGTTGTTGAAAGTCTGTCGATACATTGCATAAAACAGTCGGTACACCATTATCTGTCAGTAGCATAGGTCTTACCATTGTGAATCTTTTTTGTTGCCCTCTAGTCTCGAAATAGCTATATGCTTGTTGAACTTGACCGACTATATTCGCACCATTATCTGCAAATGTGTCCCAAAACTTACCAACATAGCCATCGCCACCAAAGTACATATTTTGATTGCTTATCTGAAAGGTATAAGCCTCAATACCTGTGAATTGTCCCCATGACTTTGTAATCGTGTGCATGACATATTGTTGCATTCCAACATCTGTCGGAATGTTTAATATAAGCATATTCTCACCAGCGTAATACGAAATCTGCCAATTAGGTAAACTTGAAAAAGAACTAGCAGCTTGACTTACAGCATAATAAATTTTATCTGTTAAATTAACTCTAGGGTCAAGTCGTGATGACTGTAAAGCACTAGCAAGTGGTACAAGTCCGTCTTGAGTTAGTAATAAAACATCACCACCCCACTTAAAAAAGCATCTTCTAGTGAATGTTTGACCTAATTGCCATACTCCTTTTAATGCCCATGTTGCTACATTACTAGGATCAGTACCTAAATAAACAATTGTTTCACCATTAGATGTAACAAATACAGCATAATCGTCTGCACCCTCGCCTGCGTCTATTGTCCATGTTGCCATTGCTTGTAAATAGCCACCATTTCTTGCAATACTACCGAAATCTAACTGACTTGCTGCACCACCGATGCTTTGAACAGGCATATACCAACAATTTAAACTGTCTTTTTGCGTAAAATACAGTCTGTTTTTAAAGAGATTAACTCCTATAAATGTATTTGAATTAACTCCTGTAATCCCTAAGACTGTGTATGTTCCTACTACACTTGCATTAAGTGCAGGGGTAGTTAGCATTGTGTAAGTAAATGTTGTTGCACCTGTTACTGTAATTCTAAAGTTTCCGTTATATTCACTACTTAATGCACCAGTAATTGTTACTTGATTATTTGTAACTAACCCATGAGCAGATGCAGTTGTTAAAGTAGCTGTAGTTCCACTCTTTGTAATCGTTAAAATAGTCTGTGCAGTCGATGTTGTAGCTACATAAGACCAAAATGTTCCGTTATAGACTAGAACTGGGTCTGCACCATTACACGCTATGAGAAAACTACCACCAGAGTTAGTTAAAGATACAAACTGAAGCCTATTATTAGTTAATCCTGTAAATACGCTTGTTGCTGTGCTTGTAGATGCGTCATAAATGATTGAAGTACCTACTGCAAACAGTTTATTACCTGTAGGACTTGAGTAATTCATCAAAGTATTAACTTTGCCTGATATACCTATTGAATACTTGGTGTAGCCTTTTCTAAAAGTAATGTCTGTAGGTGTAGGAAACCAGTTATTCATGGTAACAGCATCCATAGCATCCATATTAGCTAATGAATCTCTTGCGTTCCAACCCCCAATAGGTGATGGAATACTAGCAGTCTTAGCACTAAACTTTTGTGGAATCATGAGCCGTACCCTGTGTCCGGAATGTTTGCATACCCTATCAATACTTTGCTTGGATAAGGTGCAAAACTCAATGTAGCACTACCCTTATCGTTTGCTTTAGCTACACTCAAGTACCTTTCGTAATCTTGTTGTAGGCTTGTAGTATCAAAGTTCTTAATTTGGAAGAACTTGAGTTTAGTAGCAAGCACCATGATTGTATCGTCAAGGAAAGTCGTGTCAGTATCAGCAGTAAAGCTGTTTTTAACAGTTCCACTTGAACTTTCAGCCCACCCTTTTGATCTGTATTCATATCCTAGATACTCCTGTGTGTTCATTATTGGCCATATATTGAAATATTCGCCATAAATTCGCCATCTTACCCTTGGGCCTGTCGAAATATAACCCGATTTTAGCCATTGCCATTGCTGTGCATCCTCTGGCCCGAGCATTTCCCAATGTTTTGTCTTATCCCACTGCGTTCTATCGGTAATAGTCTCGTAATCAGTAGGTAAATCGTATGCAGTTTGACCAAATGTAAGTGCTATACCGACATTAGTTGCTTGTAATGGTTGATTAAGCGTGACAGTAGAACCAGCAACAGAAACCACATAACAATCTTGTGGTATTCCTGTGCCAGTTACTTGCCATTTGGAATTCAAACCTGTTGTATTTGCTACATTTAACAGATTGTAAGAACCATTTACACCATCGCCAGTCGTACTAATAGCTTGTGTATAGAAACGATACTCCTTTTGCAATGCTCGCCAATCGTATTCTTTAATCAGGTTATAACCAGCACGATTCATTAAAGCTAATAACTGAATTACATCTTGTTGGGTATTGCCTGCGACATAAGTTGGTGCAACTAGACCTAGTTCACTAGATGTTTGTTGCATGAGTTCGAGCATTGTCGATGACATATTATTCCTCTACTTTTGGTTTCCTACCTCTTTTTTGACCAACGGCTGCAAGTAGAGATGTCATTTGGGATTCAAACTTAGTTTGCATTTCCAACATCTTTGCATCTGTTTCTTGCCTTATTTTAGCATTTTCTTCTTGAAGTTTGTTTATTTCTTCTTCTCTTGATGCTACATCTGCACCCTCTTTAGCCATTTTAAGGAAAGCCTTAGCTTTATCTCTAAATGTATGTGGTGACATTCCTGCCAACATACCTAGCTTTTGGATGCTGTGATCGGTTGCCATTGCAATAGACTCGACTGTATGAAATTTAATTCCTCGCAATTCTTCAGCTTGAGTAGAAGTAATCAAAGGCCATTCTTTTAAAGATGTCCCTGAATAACTTGCATCATCGCCTATGCGATTCATAAAATTAGCCCATTGTATTGGAAACCTATTTTTATCTTCATCTCTTACTTTGCGATCTATCTCTGATAGAGAATCGCCTGGTACTACTATCTTAATAAAGATTTGTTCTTCAAAGATTGGTCTACCTTCTTCTAATGTCCTATCAGCGTTTTGTACTTCTCGCTTTTCAAACTTAATTGCTAATCGTGTATCTGCGTTGTTAATATCTGAATCAATCATTTAAAACTCCCAAGTATTTAGGTTTTTAAAAAAAGAAAGGTTGCCATCTCTGACAACCCTTCGACTACTTAAACAGATGCTTTGCTGAACCAGCCATAGTCACCTGATGCCATTGCAGTTGCTGGACTTGTATAAGTTCCACCACTTGCTGTAGCTACAAAAGTTGATGCGTTTACTGTGCAAGTTGTTAGTGTTGCTGTAATAGCTGCACCAGCTACTGCAAATACATAACGCAAACCATCTGAACCAAAAGTTTCTGCACCTAGTGGGCCAAATGTAGGAATACTTGTACCAGCCGAGTTTAGATTAGTGGTTGTTAGGTTTGTTAAATCAATCCCTGCAATAGGGAGAACTGAATAAGCCATGATTATTTTCCTTTCTTAGGCAATTAACTTGCCCTGTAAAAATTGGTTAGAACAAGTGAGATTGCCAGCCCATCCATACAACTTAACAATCGCATCTTGGTTGATCGCTTGTCTTTCGCCACCAATAGGAACGAAATTGCGTTCTTTATGTGGGCGTAAGAAAATGTAATCAGTATTCAAGAAGAACATTGTGTTAGTAGTCTGTTGTGAGCCTACACCACCACCTAGAACCACATCGGCACTTGTACCACCACCATAGAACTTGAGGGATGCGAAACCTGATGCACCTGATTCCTCAGAAGTAATACGCTGAATAGCTTGTAGTGCTTGGACATAGAAAGAGTAGTAGTTGTTATCAGCAACGATTAAGTCAGCTTTGTCTGTTCCACGAACTAATTGAATAGCTGTAGAAGTCATCTTAGCCAAGATAGTTGTTGCACTAACTGCTGCACCACCAGTAGTAACGATTGGTCTCCAGAATGTCCAGTTGGCACGATTAATACCACCATAAGTTCCAGTAGATGCACTATCAGGAATTGCTGCTGCCAAACCTGTAATGTTCTTACCACCATTACCTGTTCCATCAAGGTACAAGTCACCAGAGATTCGGTTTAGTAATCGAGCCTCAGATACTTGCATACGACCATCTAGTAAGTCGATAATCGCCTCTTTAGAACTGTTCTGCAACATTTCTAGACCACTCATTGTTACGCTATCAGCGTACTGAGTAATTGAATACTGAGCAGCACTAATTGGTGAATCAGGAGAGATATTTAAAACTTCATATCCTGAATAAGAATTAGCATTGTTGGTTGATGGATCGTTATACATGATCTCTTGGAGAATCACATTACCACCTGAGAAAGGCTTGATGTTACCTTTTTGGTCAAGTCTTTGTAGTATTGCATTGTTTTGTGTTAAGTTATCTGCCAACTCACCACTACGACTTTGAATAGTCGTTGCGATAATATCGGTGATAGCACTATTAGCGAAAGCCATAATAATATCCTTTTTAGTTTAGTTAAACCCGACCACCCATAGATTGATTTAATTGTTCTTCAATCACAGATCGTCTATCCTTTTTATCAACTGTTGAACTTATTCCGCTAGGTGTAACGGATCGAGGACTTAATGCAGTCGATTTTGCTTTAGCTACTCGTTGTGCTTGGCTTTGTGTAGAACCTTGTTTGAGAAGTCGTTCTCTCTCAAGTTCCCATACATCGTCTTGTAAACGCACAGCTTTTGCATAAGCACCTTCAAGGTCTTGGGCATAACCTTTCTCAAGTAATTGAGCCATAGTTTCCCTAACCGATTCAAAATGTGGAAACTTCTCCACATTCGTTGCTACTCGATTGATTTCTGACATCAACCGATTGTTTTCTTCTTGCTCATACCTAGACTTAATAGTACCAACTTCTTGGTTCATATGTTGAAGTTGTTGCATTAATTGCTGAGTATAAGGGTCAATTTGTTGCTTTTGCATCTGACCTTGGTTTAATTGTATACCATAGTCTTGTGCAAGTCGATGAAACATTTGGATTTTTTGCTCAGGAGGTGCTTGACTTAGTATCAAATGAGCCCTTCCTAAGTTATTAATCCATTGTGCCTCATTAATGTTCTGTTGTTTAAGGTGTTCTCTAAAAGGTGCAATAGCCTCATCTAGTGGTTTAAATCTATCTGCCTCAGCCTTATAGGTATTTACCCCTTTTTTGTATTCAGACTCCCTCTGATTTAAGTATTCAAGGTGTTTCTTGCGTTCATCGCTAGATAATTCTTCACCATTCTGAATCTTGTCCCAAATCGGAAGATACTCTTTTTTCCATGTTGTAGGTCTAATAGGCTTAACTTCTACAACTTCTTCAACTTCTTGTGGCTCATCATGTGAGCTTTCTTCTACCTCAATAGGCTCTGGTTGTTGTTCTTCCCTAACTTCTACAGGTTCATTGCTAAACGCTTCTTCTAGTGCTGATCGTAAATCTGCCATTTTTCTCTCCAAGTAATCGGATTAATACTTCAATTTAGAATAAACAATCTCACCAATCTTAGCTTTAAGACTAGGATCGTAATATTGTTTAGGCTTATGCTCTTGCTTTTCGTTACCTACTTCTATACAACCATGATCTTTTAAATGTGTTCTATGTCGTGATCTTGAGGTTATCCAACTACCATCAATCATTGACTTATAAGGTTGTATATCACTCATTACCATGTTAGCTTGTCGCTTGACATCTTTCATAGCCCATGACTTTTCAGCCTCCTCTTGACCGATTGTAGGAGTCCAATGTGCTAAAAATGCCTCTTTATCTGTCATTACATTCTCCTTATAAGTTCTGGTATCTGATCGTAGTCTTTCTCATCAACAGGTATTACAGAGTCGTACCAAGTTCCATGTTTCCATCGCCAACATTTAAACTCGTCTCTAGGCATAAGCACAATACACTTAACTCCTAATGCACCAGCTAGATGAGCAGTAGCAGTATCAACTGTGACTACTCCTTTCATGGCCTTAATGTGTCGTGCAGTCTTTGACCAATCTGTTTTCCAACCATCGTTAGGTAATGGATACCAAAACTCGTCACCTTCAGGATTTAAAGAGTAAGCATTTGTACCTACCAACTCAAGCATATTCTTAGGGTGCATAGTCCTTACATAATGCAAAATACCCTTAGAAGTAGCCCAATTTACTCCTATCTTACTTGGAATATTCGATGGTATTGCCTCAAAATAACCCTCACTACCGACAATTTTCTGCAAATTACATGGAAATAATGATTTAACACCAGGGTGTTGTAACGAAAGGTAATAGGGTAAAGATATAGCACCAATCCAATAATCTGATTCAACTGCTGTTCCTTCTTCTGTTGCATTGGTAAACACATCTATGCTACTGATCTGCCCTAAAAGGTGATGTAATGAGCCATGATTAAGACTAACGACTTTTCTAGCACCTAAGACTTTTAATGCTGGTAAGAATCTAGCATATTGAATAATATCGCCAAAGCCTTGTTCATGCACAACTGTTATTGACTTACCTATAAGACATTCGCCTCGCCAAACAGGTATTTTTAAAGGTTTTACATAATCTGCAGCTTGATTCGCCATTACCTCTGGATGCCATCTGTATTCAAATAGTCTAAAACCAGCGTCTAATCTACCAGCGTGTAAATGCTCATAAGCCTTTTTATATTCGTTATGAGGATTTAATGGAGAAGTATTAATATAGCCTCCTCATCATCTTGGTCTGCTCTAGTCTTGGCATTTTGAATAGCCAATTCCATATTAAGTCTGTATATTTCTTGTCGAGCATTAATTGCATAAATAAGTTTCTGTCGTTCATTTTCAAGTGATTGAATGTCAAAATCGACTTTATCTATCTTTGGTTGTATAGATTTTACTTTAACTTCAATGACTTTGCGTACTTCTTTTGGGTCAATTAAGTTAGTTAATGCCTCTTTTCTTGCTCGTATCTTCTCAATTCTTAGTCTATTGCGTTCATTCTCTGCTTGTTGTCGTTTCTTGAGTAATGCTCGAATCCTTCTTAATTCTTCTTTAGTAATACCATCGTGCATATCCATTTCAGGTATAACGCTAATAGTCTGAAACGCATTATTCTGAAAAGCATTGACTTGGAACGCTGCTTGAAACATTTAAAAAGTCCCACCAAAAATTCCTGTTGTTGCTGTAATTGTCGTACCTTTAATTGTATTTGCTGAAGTACCACCAATAGCTGGAGGACTAGACAAGTCTAATGTGCCACCTAGTGTAAGACTTCCTGTAGTTGTAACTGTACCACTTAGTGATATACCTGAGACTGTACCTGTGCCACTTACGCTAGTTACAGTTCCATTTGTATTAGACTTATTGTTGAATGTTGTCCAATCAGTTGATGTTAGATAACCATTAACGCTTGCTGTAGCTGCAGGCATACTAATCGCTGGTGTTGCACCACCACTTGAGACTACAGGACTTGTACCTGTAACGCTTGTAACAGTTCCTACGCTGATCGAGCCACCTAAACTTGTGCTAGTACCATTTATAGTAATTGCTGAGTTAGTTAAACTTGCGTTAGCTATGTTAGTAAGGGTATTTGTAGAACCTGATATGGACTTGTTTGTTAGCGTATCTGTTGTTGCTTTACCAACTAAAGTGTCTGTAGCATCAGGTAATGTAATAGTGCGATCTACAGTTTGCACAGAAGAAATCATAGTTCTTGTGTTAGTAGTTGACCCATTAGGATTAAACATTAATCTTTTAGTATCGTCTAAACCACCTTGTACATTGACATATCCACTTGTACCTTTTGGAGCTAAATGTATGCCTATGTTTGTATCTGTTCCTGTAGCTGAAATATGCACAGGATTGCCAGTTGCAGAGTTTTCTATGGTGACTTGATTTACAGCACTTGCAATAGCTGAAAACTTTAATTCAGCATTTCCATTAGCATCATTAATTTGATTAATAATAGGTGTAGTTAATGTCTTGTTTGTTAGGGTTTGTGTTCCTGTTAGCGTTGCAACTGTACTGTCGATTGCTATAGTTCCACTAGTTGTTATCGTTCCACCAGTTAAACCAGTTCCTGCTGTAATACTCGTTACAGTACCACCACTTGATGGACTTGTATTTGTAACTGTAAAACTAGGGTAAGTACCTGTAACGCTTATACCTGTGCCACTTGCTATAGCGACAGTTTGATCAGGTGCAGTATTCGTAATTGTTAAAGTCCCACTTGTTGTTATTGGACTTCCACTTACACTTATGCCTGTTCCACCACTAGCTGCAACACTTGTCACAGTTCCTAAAGGATTTGTAGCCCAAGAAGTATCTGTGCCATCTGTTGTTAGATACTTACCTGTATTCCCTGTTTGACTAGGTGCAAGTGCATTAAACGCAAGATTAGCAGTAGTTTGACCAGTTCCACCATTTACAATAGGAATAGTACCTGTTAATACATGGTCTGCGTTCCAATCACTAGGTCTTACTAGACTTGTATCTGCCTCATCAGGTATTGCTGATACTTTTAAATGCTTAACTGTAATAGCCATCACTGGACTCCTACGATTTTGCCTTGCTCATCCCTAATAACTTGTTTTGGTCTGTTTGATGCCTCTTGCTGTTGTTGTAAAGTGCCTATTAACTGTCCTATTGTATTAGTCATACTCTGATTACCTTGACTAATTGCGTTCGCTATAGGTGCTAAAGGATGTTCTTGTGCTTTTATCATATCTTCATCATTCTGATACTCTGCATAAGCCATTGCACCATCGTCTAAGCCACTAGATATTCGTGCAGTTTCAATCTTCGCACCATTATTGATGTATGCAAGAAGAATCTGTGTGTTCCTCTCTGTCATCATCTTCATTTGGGCTAACTTCATCTCCATCTCACGATCCATAGTCTGTCGTTGAGCCTCTAACTGGTTGCGTAGAGTGTTTTCTTGGGCTTGCATCTCTTGTTTATGTTGCTCAACTTGCATCTGTTGTTGCATCTTAGCTTGCTCTAACTGTGCGTTCATCTGCATTTCAGCTTGTTTAGCCTGGGACTGTGCTTGAATCTTCATCATCTCAGGATTAGGCTGTGGCTGTCGTGGTTGTTTAGCCATTTCTTTAAGTTTATCTGCTGTTTCGTCAATTAAACCCTCTAAACCCTTACCAACTTTGAACCCTGTTACCCCAAACTTGAGCATTTCCATCGCCATAGGTACTAATTCAGGTGCATTTTGTCCTAAAGGTATGATGTTTTGCATAAAATTACCTACTGCACTCAAAAACTCCATGCGATCTTGCTTTTCTTGCATCTCATCTTGGTAAATCATCGAATCTGAGGTGACTTCTATCCTAAAATTCTTCGCACTTTCGTCTTTGAGTAATGCTAACGCTTGAGGTACAAGTTGCTTATCGTTGTCTGATAGTTGCGATGCACCACTTATCCGTACTATAGTTTCTTCTGTAAAGTGTCTGCAAATGATCTGTGCTTTGATATTCAAAATCTTAGTCGCAAAGTTCACGACATTGTGTTGCATAGTCTTTAATCGACCAGCAGCGTTATTACTCTTAATTATCTGAGCACCTAGTGTTTCATTAGGGTCTGTTTGACCCCTTTGAATGTCAGCAATTCCCATAATCTCGTAAATTTGGGACTTTACTTGTTCCAT
>Ga0194048_10000310_pt1 | contig 23260 bp, 30 predicted proteins | sample JunL225m_MetaG_FD_161685 | JGI IMG/M metagenome (GOLD analysis project Ga0194048, IMG submission 161685) | Anoxic zone freshwater microbial communities from boreal shield lake in IISD Experimental Lakes Area, Ontario, Canada - Jun2016-L222-5m | ecosystem: Environmental > Aquatic > Freshwater >...
CAGGCACATGAAGAATGCCGCATTCAAGCATTTCGCCACTTTCGTGAACAAACATGGTTTCCACCATTACGCCGTTTTCGCAGTCATAGCATTTTTGGATCAGGGCTATGCCGTTGTCGTTTAAGCCGGTAATGACGGCCTCAACGCAAGCAGCCAGGTCAGCATAGCGGGATTTAAAATGCGGGTTGGTGGATGATTTGAGGGCAGGGCCAAAGGCTTTTTGTGCTTTGACCAGAGCTGTTGCAATTTGTTTCATGTTGTCTCCTTAATAAAATTTTGGGCCACAAGTCACATCCACCAGCGTCTCGGCGGTGTAACCATTGATTTTGCGTTTACCGTAGATCGTAATTGCGCGCAAACCATTCTTTTCGCACTGCTTAATTGCGTCTATGACTTCATTCCTGCCCATTGGTTGGATGTTTTTGTCCATGATCAACGTCTGGGCTGTCTCTGGGTCGCTGGCGCAAGCTGCCAGCAAAAGCAAAAGGATGTAACGCATTAGGGTCTCCAGATAAAAAGGTCAAGCAAAACCACCACGATGGCGGCGATTGAAACAATCCACAGGGCGACTTGCGCCCAATCGGTGGGTTTGGTGTATTTTTCAATGTCAAACATGGCTATTCCTTATACGCACAATGGCGCAAATTCACGTTCAAGGGCGGCAATAACAGTGGCAGAAAGCACGTTATAAAGTTCGGTTGTGCCAAGGTAGGCGTGCCACAGGTTGCCGGTAAAAGGGCAAAAATAGCAATCAAGGGGGGCGGTTAAGTCATCATGTTGAATAACAAGGTGCTCAAGACCCTGGTCAATCATGATGTGTGCGTCTACGGCTGGGAGGGTTGCAATGTGTTTCATGTTTACTTCCTAAAAGACCCTATGCGTTGTGCTGGGGAATAAATGTATTGTTAAGCAAACTAAACAATAATTGTATAGGTGTTTTCCCTAATCTATTTAAATTGTTAATCTAGCTTTACAATACCCGCATGACCAAACAGCAATTAACCCAGTTGGCAGGCTCACAGACTGAGCTTGCAAAGATTCTTGGCATCAATCGGGCGGCAGTCTGCCAGTGGAAGACTGTGCCAGAGCTGAGATTGCGGCAATTAAAAGATTTAAGACCCCAGTGGTTTACAACTTAACAGAACCATGTATAATCCAAACCGTCTAGAGTGGCATTTAGACGATGAATCGACAGAGAACCCCGCAGAGTACTGTGTGGTCTTGCAAGGTGGCAAGCGTGACTTTTGTCGATTCAATCGTTTAGCTGCTGCTCTCGCCAAGAGCCAAGACCACAGAGCATTTTGCGGGGTTTTTGCTTTTGGACAACGCAATGCGGTACGTCAGTGGTTGCGTTTGAGATATCCCGATACACGAGCAAACCAGATCGGGGAGCGTGGGCTTAGTCCTAGAGCGCGGTGGTTGAAACAGTCTGGGACAGTGCGAGGCGATGACATGGCTCCGAAGAGCAACATCGAGGCACAGGCGAACTTTGATTTTGATCACGGTAAGGCTGTGCTTTGCTCCAACATTCACCAAAGAGCAATAAGGGAGAAGAGATGACAAACTTTGAACAATTCTGGGCTGCATGGCCTGTTAGTACACGCAAGGGCGGCAAGTCTGATTGCCTAAAGCGGTGGGAAAAGTATTATTGTGATAGCTGTTGCGACCAAATTATTAAGCACATCGAATGGATGAAAACCACCGACCAGTGGCGCAAAGACGGCGGTGCATATATACCCTCACCCGCTGTTTACCTTAACCAACGCCGATGGGATGGCGCTGAGATACCTGAAATTAAAAAAACCGTCCACATTTTGGACAAGCTGGCAGAAGAAAGAGCAAGGGCAGTTCCTATGCCTGCGGAAATAAAAGCCCGCCTGGATGCGTTGCGGGGCAGACGTTGAATGAGCTGGCTCTTTTCGCAGGCGCTGGTGGAGGAATACTTGGCGGCAAACTCCTTGGTTGGCGAACCGTCTGCGCCGTTGAGTGGGAAGCCTACCCAGCAAGCGTATTGTGCGCCCGACAAAATGATGGAATTCTCCCGCCTTTCCCGATTTGGGATGACGTTCAAACCTTTGATGGCAGACCGTGGAGAGGAATTGTTGACGTTGTTTCGGGAGGATTTCCATGCCAAGACATCTCAGCTGCAGGAAACGGTGACGGACTTGACGGAGAGCGATCAGGAATGTGGCGAGAAATGGCACGGATTATTGGCGAAGTTCGACCAAGATACGCATTTGTGGAGAACAGTCCAATGCTCGTTACTAGAGGACTTGAACGAGTCCTTGCAGACCTTACCGCAATGGGGTATGACAGTCGGTGGGGAGTTGTATCTGCTGCCGACATTGGTGCAAACCACCAAAGAAGAAGAATCTGGATTGTGGCGAACTCCAGATACTGGCGCAGGCGGGACAAGCGGATTACTGAAACAAGGGAAAACTCACAGGCAGAACGGGCAATCAATTCAAATCAGGTTGGTAGACCAAGTGAACAATCCGCATTTATGGCCTACACCGAACAGCAGGGATTGGAAAGACAGTCAGACAGCGGGAAACAGGAAATCGCCTGGGCTGGGAGTAGTGGCGCATTGGCCCACACCTCAAAGCAGAGATTACAAGGGCAGCAGTGGCAGAAGCCTCAAAGGGATGGAATGCGATTTGCCGACAAAAGCTGGTGGTCAATTGAACCCAACGTGGGTAGAGTGGCTAATGGGGTGGCCGGTCGGGTGGACAGACTTAAAGCCATTGGAAACGGGCAAGTCCCATTGTGCGCAGCAACAGCATGGAGAATCCTAAGTGAATCATGAAAGACTTGTTGCAAACTCAATCCTTAGCCGACTTAAAGACGGCGAAGAATTTAGCCAATCTGTCATCCGAACAGCGCTTATTGATGCTGGAGACCTTGCGCCAGACCGAAGCGAGGGATTGGATCAGGCGCTACAAGAAGAAGATTCAAGAGGAGGGGAAAGCCGCAGCATCAGCCTGGTGGCAGAAAACCTTGTCAGACGTAGTAAAGCGGCGTGGGCAGAAAGCTGCTGATGACTTACGAAAGCGCATGAATGAGGGCGGCAAAAATTGATGCAAATCACGAAGCGGTGGTCACGGCTCTACGGGCGGCTGGCGCTACGGTGCAGTCTTTGGCTGGTGTTGGCAAGGGTGTACCTGACTTGTTGGTGGGCTATCAAGGCCAGACCCTGCTTATGGAGGTTAAGGACGGCTTTAAACCGCCGTCTAAGAGGTCTTTAAACGAAGACCAGCTAAGGTGGCATGGAAGATGGAACGGGGGCGCATTGGCGGTTGTAGACAGTCCTGATGGGGCTTTGAGAATGATCGGGGTGCTGAAATGAGAAGCCTTGAGCAAAACCGCCTAATGTGGGCAAACCTTGAGGACATTGCCCAGCAAGTGGTCTGGCATGGTTTAAAGTTGGACAAGCACGAATGGAAAGACGTATTGACGGCGGGGTTAAAAAAGCAAAAGATCGTGCCAGGCATCGAGGGCGGTTTTGTGGTCATTGGAGCAAGGACAAGCAATATGAGCATAGCTGAGATGAACGAGCTGATTGAACTGGCGACCATGTTTGGCGCACAGCAAGGCGTTAAGTTCAGAGCACTCGAGGAATGAGATGCCCAGAATGCGGCACATGGACGATAGTCAAAGAAACGCGAACAAGCACCGGCAACACGCGCAGGCGGCGGCTGGAATGCGCTAACGAGCACCGATTCACCACACTGGAGACAATAATTGTTTCAAAAACACGAGTACATCCGATCAAAAAAACTGCTAAAACTGGTTGCGGGGCTTGATTGCCAAGCCTGTGGATCAGGGCAAATGGTGCAGGCGGCACATACAAATTGGGGTGGGGGCAAGGGTAGGGGCGTTAAGGCTGATGACAATCTGGTGGCTGCGCTGTGCCTTAAATGCCATTACGAGATCGACCAAGGCAAGGATTTGACTAAGGAAGAACGGCAAGAAAAATGGCAGCAAGCCCACATTGCAACGGTTGCAAAACTTTACAACCAAGGTTTATGGCCTGTTGACGTACCAATTCCAGCGTTTACAATAGAAGCGCAGTTGTCTCCTTTAGAGGGTCTGTGACCCTCTTTTTTTGAGAGCTAATAAGTCTGAGAGTTGGTGGGTATGAAGTCGGTCATTTGGCCTCTGAGGTGCGGTGTCTTGCAAGCCAGCCAAACCCAAGCCATTCATCCCGATGCTCCATGCGGATCGCAACCGCAACAGCTTTCAGACTTGTTGGTGAAAAATGAATCTGTAACGGGTAATGTGCCAAAGAACCTTTCAGCAGGGCGCACATTGAAAGAGCACGTAGCCGCCGACCAACAATCAACACGCATGGGGATTGACTCTAGGGACTACTGGGGTAGCGCAACAGTCCCCAGCCGTGTTGGTTCTGTGTAACGAAACTGTACGCCAGATACCTGATCAGGTGGGTCTGCAAACCTGTAGGTCGCAACGCTGGTCACCGACAACTTTAAGGAAAAGTATGAAAAAAGACGTTGCCGACTTTATTTCCACAATGTTTCACAGTAGCACCGTGACGCATTTCATGCACTTAGCCACTGATTCATTTTCAGTTCACATGGCGCTGGGGGCTTACTACGTTGAGATTGTTGACCTAGCAGACCAGTTTGCCGAGGCTTACGCAGGGTGCTACGAAAAGATCAAGGATTTTCCTGAGAACTTTCACAATGCCAAAGACCCTGTTAAGTACCTGACAAGCATCAAGGATTACGTTTACAAAAACCGTGAGGCATTGCCAGACGATACCCAGCTCCAGAATATCGTGGACGAGATAGCGGCGCTGATTGACACAACCCTGTACAAGCTGACCCTCAAATGATCAGGATATTTGCTGGCTACGACCCAAGGGAGGCCATTGGCTACCATGTGTTTTGCCAAAGCCTAATTGAGCGCACTAGCGAGCCGGTCGCCATCACGCCGTTTTTCGGTAAGCAGCGGGACGGCACAAACGCATTTATCTATCAGCGGTTTCTTGTACCTTACTTTACAAAATTCACCGGCAGGGCGATATTCTTGGATGCCAGCGATATGCTGATGTTGTCCAACATTGACGACCTGAGCAAGCTGTTTGACCCGACCAAGGCGGTGCAAGTGGTCAAACACGAATATCAGACAAAGCACCCAAGGAAATACATTGGTACGCCAATGGAAGCGGCAAACAGGGATTACCCTAGAAAGAATTGGTCAAGTTTGATTCTGTGGAACTGCGAACACCCAAGAAACAAGGTGCTGACACCTGAGTTTGTGGACGATCACAGCGGCTCAGACCTACACCGATTCGGTTGGCTGCCCGATTCACTTATCGGTGACCTACCGAAAGAATGGAACGTGCTGATTGGCGAGCAGGAAAACAAAAACGCCAGAATAGCCCACTACACGCTGGGCATACCTGAGTTTGAGCATTATCAAGATTGTGACTTCAGCAAGCAATGGTTTAACACCAAAAGCCGTATGATGAATGGCCTGATTAAGATGAAAGAGGTGGTCGATGCCTAGTCATTCTGCAAAACAAGCCCGATTTATGCAAGCCGCGGCGCATAATTCAGAGTTTGCAAAGAAAGCCGACATCCCTGTTAAGGTTGCACAGGACTATGCGACTGCCGACAAAAAGATGGCAATGGCAAAAGCCTTAGCGAGGAAATAATGCCTAAAAAATATGGTGATTACAAATTATTAGCCCAAGCAATTAGCCGACAGCCTGGCATTGCGCCTTATGGCATGAGGTATTTGGAGGAGGGACAAACCTTGTCAGATGCCACACCCAAAGGCAAAGGTTACTTTGGGGAAATACCTGTAAAAAAAGGAGGCATTATGGGAGAAATGTCTAGCGCTTACGAACAAGACGGCAAGCTGGTGTCTCACCCATTGATCGTGCCGACCTTAACAAAACAAGAGATTGACCTGTTAGGGATGGGACTAGAGCCAACCCCTGAGATATACAAAAAAGCACAAGACTATGCCCAGCAACGAATTGCCGCAGGTCAAAGCCCATTTGCAACAGGGCAAGAGTTAAGATACCCTGTACCCACAGAGTAAAATAATGCTTTATTATGAATAACGAAACTAAAGTAGTTAAAACTAGAAAGAAAGCCGGCGGTCGAGCTGTGGGTGTGCCTAATAAGGTCACAGCACAAGCCAGAGAGGCCATAGCAATGTTTGTGGATGGTAATGCCCACCGACTTGCACAATGGCTTGATGAGGTCGCTAATGGCGTTCCTGAGCATGACATAAAGCCAAACCCTGCCAAAGCCTTTGAGCTATTTCAATCAGTGGTTGAATACCATGTACCTAAGCTGGCAAGGACAGAGATCACCGGCAAGGATGATGGGCCGGTAGAAATGGTGGTGACATGGGGCGGCGTGAAGTAATCCTGCCCTATAGCCCTCGGGCGGCTTTTATGCCGTTCCACTTAAGGACTGAAAGATGGTCATGCCTACTTGCCCACCGTAGAGCCGGAAAGACCGTGGCGGCAATCAACGACCTGATCAAACGAGCAATCACTGAGGGCGGTCGGGGCGCACAGTACGCCTACATAGCGCCATTCAGAAGCCAAGCTAAGCGAGTGGCATGGGATTACATCAAGCACTACGCCGCACCAGTAACCAAAGCCACAAACGAAGCCGACCTGATGGTGGAGCTGGTGAACGGCGCAAAGATCATGCTGTTCGGCGCAGACAACGCTGACGCTATGCGGGGCATGGGCTTTAATGGCGTTTACATGGACGAATACGGTGACTTTAGACCAAGCGTATGGGGAAACATCATTCGACCTTGTTTGAGCGACAGATTAGGCTGGGCTGTCTTTGGGGGTACGCCAAAGGGCAAAAACCAGTTCCACGACATCTATAAGGTAAGCCAAGTCGTGCCAGATTGGTTTCTGCTGCGCCTACCGGCCTCAGTATCCAAGCTATTGCCAGACTCAGAATTGCAAGCGGCTCGGTCTCAGTTAAGCCAAGACCAGTACGATCAGGAATACGAGTGCAGCTTTGATGCCGCCTTGCTGGGTGCGTTTTACGGTCAAGAGATGCGCCAGGCTGATGACGAGGGCAGGATTTGTGAGCTACCGTTTGAGCCTGAGTCGCCTGTTTTTAGTGCATGGGACTTAGGCTATCGAGATGACACCGCAATCTGGTTCTATCAGGTGGTCAGGGGTGAAATCAGGGTAATGGACTATTACGCCGTCTCAGGCGCCAGCATTGAGGAAATAGCTAGTGCGGTCATAGCCAAGGGCTACCGATACACCCGCCACTTCCTGCCGCATGATGCCAGAGCTAAGACGCTGGCCTCGGGGGGGAAGTCCATTGTTGAGCAATTGGCGGCACATTTGGGCGGTATGAGCAAACTTGCAATTGTTCCCGAAATCGGTGTGCAAGATGGCATCCAAGCGGTTAGAATGATTTTACCGCTGTGTTACTTTGATCCACGCTGTGAGGAGGGATTAGAGGCACTCAGACAGTATCAACGTGAATATGATGAAGACAAAAAAGCATTTCGTCAGACTCCGAGGCACGATTGGACAAGTCACCCGAGCGATGCTTTTCGGATGATGGCAGTAGCTTATCGACAAGAAGCAAAAGATCAGACACCGCCCAAGGGCAAGACCCTGCAAACCATCACATTAGATGAGCTGTGGGACTTTGAGATGCAACATAGAGAGGAACGAATATGAGCCAGCCAGTAGCAGAAGTCGGTGGATACAAAAACATCACCGCCACAGGCGCAGTCAGTACTGGCCCTTGCCAGTTGATTGGTTTCTACGTCAACAACACGACCGCAGGTACATTGGTGCTTCGCAATGGCGGGTCAGGCGGTGAGGTGATGAGTGGCACGATCACACCGGCTATCGGCTTTCACCGATTCCCCGCAAATGTGGGTGTCAGTCTATACGCCACGATTGCAGGCACTGGATTGGATGTGACATTCTTCTTTGCCGCAGGTAGTTAACCATGTACGAAGAAAACGGCGCATACGAGGGAGAAGACCCAGGCCCGTACTGGCATGACCAGATTGAGACCGCCATCAAGATATTTGATAAGTGGGAAAAGCGTGGCTTAAAGGTTGTCAAGCGGTATCGAGATGAGCGTGATGCCATTGAGATGCCAAGGATGAAGTTCAATATTCTTTGGTCAAACATCCAAGTCTTATTCCCTGCCCTTTACGGCAGACAAGCCAAGCCCGAGGTTTCACGCCGGTACATGGATCAAGACCCTGTCGGTCGGCTGGCATCCACAATGCTTGAGCGCGTGATGGAGTACGAGACCACACAATTCGGTGACTTTGACGCTGCCATGTCTGGCGCAGTGCAGGACAGATTGCTGCCTGGTCGGGGTACGGCATGGATTCGTTACGAGCCGGTTATTGTCAATGAGCAGCCCGAGGCAACCGAAACCGCGGGGCAGATGGAAGAATCAACCGAGCCGCAAGTTAGCGGTGTGGTGGAAGACCCAACAGAGCGCATTGATGCGGCTCACAGCCCAATTGATTACGTCTACTGGTCAGACTTCCTGCATTCACCAGCTCGCACATGGGATGAAGTCTGGTGGGTAGCTCGGGCGGTCTACATGACCAAGGACGAGGGTGTAGAGCGTTTCGGTGACGTATTTAAGAACGTCAGCCTAACCAGCTCAAACACCGATATGGACGGTAAGAATCCATTGACCGCCAAGATGACCTACGACAAAAAGGCGATGGTCTATGAGATTTGGAACAAGCGCAGCGGTAAGGTTTGCTGGATTGCCAAAGGTTATCCACAGGCATTAGATGAGAGAGATGACCCGCTAGAACTGGAAGAATTCTTCCCATGCCCCAAACCGTTGATGGCAACCACCACCACCGGCACGATGATCCCTGTGCCTGATTACTGTGAGTACGAGGATCAAGCGCAAGAGTTGGATAACCTGACCCAGCGCATTTACCTGTTGACTAAGGCTTGTAAAGCGGTTGGTGTGTTTAATGCCGAGTTCAAAGAGCTGGCGCGGATGTTTAGCGAGGGCGTGGACAACAAGCTATTCCCAGTGACCGGCTGGGCGGCAATGTCGGAAAAAGGCGGCCTAAAGGGCGCTATCGACATGATGGACACCTCGCAGATCATTGTGACCTTGCGTGAGCTGTATGCGGCTAGGGAGCAGGTCAAGCAGTCGATCTACGAGATCATGGGCATATCGGACATCCTGCGTGGATCGTCCAAAGCTCAGGAAACATTAGGCGCTCAACAGCTCAAGGCCAACTTTGGTAGCCTGCGGTTAAAGAGCAGTCAGGGCGAAGTGGCGCGGTTTGCAACCGACATTTTTAAGCTCAAGGCGCAGGTCATTTGCAAGTTTTACCCGCCTGAACTGATTGTGGAAATGTCTGGGGTGATGAACACGCCAGATGGTCAAGACCCGCAAATGTTGCAAGCGGCGATCCAGATGCTGTCCAACAGCACGATCAGGGATTTCCATATTGCGGTGGAAGCTGACAGCCTGGCGCAGATTGACGAGCAAGCCGAAAAGCAGGGCGCACAAGAGGCGATCCAAGCTATCGGCCTATTCTTGCGTGAAGCAATCCCTATGATTGCTCAAGCGCCCGAGACCTTACCGATGGCCTCCGAGATGCTGTTGTTCTTGGTGCGCCGGTTTAGAGCCGGTCGCGGGTTGGAGAGCGCGGTTGAAAGGGCAATGAAAGCCCTGCAAGACAAAGCGGATCAAGCTAAACAACAACCGCCTGGCCCACCGCCAGAGATGATGCAAATACAAGCTGACCAACAAGCAGAGCAGATGCGTATGCAAGCACAGGCACAGACTGAGCAAATGAAGATGCAAGCGCAAGCCCAGATTGAGCAGGGCAAGGCGCAGCTCGAGATGCAGATGCACCAGGCTAAGACTCAGGCAGAGATGCAATTAGCGCAGATGAAAGCTGAGTTTGAGGTTGCTAAGCAAAATAATGAAATGCAAATAAAGGCCAGAGAGATGGCTGGAAGGGAAGAATATGAGCGATGGAAAGCAGAACTTGATGCAGCGACTAAAATCATGGTGGCAAGGATTGGTAGCAACCCTGGTGTCGACTTACCAGTTGTTGAAGCAGCGGCTGCACAAATAACCAACGAGCTGGGTGGCACGATTGTTCAAGCAATGGACAAAATAACCGCCTTGCATGACAACATGGCAAACTTGCATGGGGAGTCAATGCAAAACATTGGCGAGGCTATGCAAAGGCTTAACGCGCCCAAACGAGTAATAAGGGGTGCTGATGGCTTAGTAATAGGCGTGGAGACAGCATGAGCCTTGTCCTAGCTGATCGAGTCAGGCAAACCACTACCGCGACCGGCACAGGGACAATAGCGCTGGATGGCACGGTTGAGGGCTTTCAAACCTTTGCGGTAATTGGCAACAACAACACAACTTATTACACGATTGCAGGCGGTACGCAATGGGAGGTTGGGATTGGGACATACTACGGTGGGACACTAGCCAGGACAACCATAATCTCCTCATCCACAGGCTCAACGATTGATTTTGCGGCGGGTGTTAAGGACGTATTTGTTACCTATCCTGCTGAAAAGTCGGTTAACCAAGATGCCAATAACCGTGTTTTGATACCTTACACGGCAGGCGTAACTAATGTCGGCTCTTTAAATGTTGGCGATGCTACTGCTCACACCGATTCGGGTGTAATTGCAGGGTTTACGGCAAGTGAGCCGTTATACCTTTACACAAGCCTGCAAAACACAAGCGCCAGCAACACAAGCTACGCAAGCTATGCGGTCAATGACGGCGGTCACACGGCTTATGGCGAGCTGGGAATAAATAACGCAAATTATAGTTATGCGGCTGCGGGGTATCCTAACAATGGATTTTCTACGCCATTGGCTAGTTTTGTGGAGTCTTATGGTGGGCCACTTGTGCTTGGTAGTTGGGACAGCCAAAAGATCAGTTTTATTGTGAATGGGTCGGTTAATACAACTGACGCAATGACCATCAATACAAATGGATCGGTAGCATTTAATGGTCAGGTAGGTACTGCGGGACAGGTTTTGCAAAGCAATGCCACAAGCGCACCGACTTGGGTAACTTCTGCAACTGGCACAGTCACAAGTGTTGCGGCAACAGTCCCATCATTTTTGTCTGTATCTGGCTCACCAATTACAACAAGTGGCACATTGGCAATCACATTGTCAGGTACTGCTTTACCAATTGCTAATGGTGGTACTGGTGCTACTACGTTGGCTGGTGCATCTATTGCCACCTACACAGGTACTGAGACATTAACTAACAAGCGCATTGACCCAAGAGTTACTTCAGCCGCATCTGCATCATCTTTAACGCCAAGCGTTGCAACGGCTGATGTTTACGCATACACGGCATTAGCAGCGGGTCTTACCATCAATGCTCCAACTGGAACACCTGTTGATGGCGATAAGTTGATGTTTAGATTGCTGGACAACGGCACAAGCAGATCATTAACTTGGGATGCAACCTACACAGTCATTGGTGTGACTTTACCAACAGCAACGACTATCAGTAAGACAACGTATGTGGGTTGTATTTACAATGCTAACAATACACGTTGGGATGTAATAGCAGTAACTACACAGGCATGACCATGAAGATTGACTTCTCTTTTTCATCACAGTACGGCACATTTTCAGATGCTCTGCACTTGCCAGACGATCATGCGTTTACAGATGCTGAGATTGAAGCCATGAAACAGCAAAGGTTTGATAACTGGATTGCTGTAATTACTGCGCCCCCCACTGAGGAAGTCTAATGGCTAATCGCTATTGGATTCTTGGCACAGGCACTTGGGATGCCACCAACACGGTTAACTGGTCTGATTCATCAGGTGGGCTTGGTGGTTTTTCTGTTCCAACTGCGGCAGACAACGTATTCTTTGACGCAAACTCAAACGTAGGAACTGGCGCATTTACAGTCACGATGGCAAATTCGCCAAGGGTCTGTAATGACTTTACAGCGTCTGGTCTTGATGGGGTTATGACCCTTGCTGGAACGGCTATTGGATTAACAGTTTCGGGTAGTCTTACATTTCAAGCCACAAACTTTACTCGCACGTATACAGGCGATACTATTTTTAATGCCACAACAACGGGTAAAACTGTAACAACCAATGGGGTTGCTTTTAATGGAACAGTTACGTTTGATGGCGTTGGTGGTGGGTGGACATTAGGTAATGCTTTAACAAACGCTGGAGGACGGTCAACAGTATTAACAAATGGTACATTAGACCTTTCATCTTATACATTAAGCACAGGTTTTTTTAGTTCTTCCAATTCAAATACAAGAACAATTGCATTTGGTACAGGACAGATAACTGTTAGCGGAACGTCTGCCACTATATGGAATACCCCAATAGTCACAGGACTGACTACAACAGGCACTCAAGTAGTTAACATAACAAACGCAACTGGTACTAGCAGAACTATTGTTGTTGGTTCTTTGTCTGAGGCGAATTCCATTAGTTTTAACATTTCTGGCGCTTTGGGAACATTAACAATGTTAAACACCGCTTCTGAAACTGTAAGAAATCTTGACTTTACTGGGTTTGGCGGTACTTTAAGTGCAACATCAACTGGAACAATTTACGGAAATTTAAAGTTTTCCTCTGGCATGACACTTACTGCTATTGGAAGTGCTATGACGTTTGGCGCAACAAGCGGTACTCAACAGATTACTACCAATGCAAAAACAATAAACTTCCCCCTCACATTTAATGGAGTTGGTGGTACGTTCCAACTGCAAGATGCGTTGACAATGGGTTCTACAAGAACCGCCACTCTAACCAACGGCACATTAGACATTCAGTCATACACACTAAGCACAGGTTTATTTAGTTCAAGCAACTCAAACACTAGAACTATTGCATTTGGTACAGGTCAAATATCTTGTGCTGGTACAGGTACTGCATTTACTGTGGCAAATTCAACAAACTTAACGACAACAGGCACTCAAGTTGTTAACGTCACAAGTACAGGCTCTACTGCTATTACTGTAAACGTAGGTGGGTTATCCGAAGCAAACTCCATTAGTTTTAATTTTACTGGTGGTACTTATGCTTTGCAATTTCCAAGTTCAGGGGCTGGCGTTAAAAATGTAAATTTTACTGGTTATGCAGGAGCATGGGCGCAAAATGGTTCAGCTACTTTTTATGGGAATTTAACATTAGCATCTGGAATGTCATTAGCCCCAACAACAGGGGCGAGTATAGTTTTTGGTGCAACAAGCGGAACAAAAACAATAACGTCTAATAGCATTAGTTTTCCAAGTCCTTATGATATTACATTTAATGGTGTTGGTGGAACATTTCAACTACAAGATGACCTTACTGTTTTGGCAAACAGTGTATTCTTAATTAACGGGACATTAGATTTAAACGGCAAAACCTTAACTGCTGCAACAAGTTTTAGAACAGGCGCAGGAACAAAGAATCTGACTTTTAACGGGGGAACAATTATATGTTCAGCAGCCACAACAACAGCATTTAACAATTCTCAGCCTACAGGCTTTACGACCACAGCAGGAACAGGCACAGGCGCAATCTCAATGACTGCCGCAACCGCCAAGACGTTTGTTGGCGGTGGCTCTACGTTTAACTGCACACTTAACCAAGGTGGTGCTGGTGCTTTGACCATCACAGACTCAAACACATTTAGCAACATCACAAATACTGTTCAACCAGCATCTATCCTGTTTACGGCGGCAACAACAAGCACGTTCAGCAATTTCAGTCTGTCAGGCACATCAGGAAACTTGATAACCATTGGCTCGGTGACTGCGGCAAGCCACACGCTATCCAAGGCAAGCGGTACTGTAAGCGCAGACTATTTGTCAATCAGTCGGTCTACAGCTACAGGCGGGGCAGGATGGTACGCAGGGGCAAACTCCACAAATGGCGGCAATAACTCGGGGTGGATATTCACCGCACCTCCTGCGCCTAGTGGTAGTAATAGCAATTTTTTGGTGTTTTTCTAAATGTTTGGGTACACATCATTTGCAGAGCTTCCATTTGCCACAATAGGCGCAGGCGCAGCTCCACCACCACCCGATATTTTATTAGGTGGTCACTTTGGCTTTGATGAGAAAAAGCGTGATGAACAGTGGGCTAAAGACAAAAAGTTAGAGGCTCAGCGTAAACGTAAACTGCAAGAAGCTCTGTTTGGTCTGCCGCCCGAGGTCAGGGAAGAAATCACCTCTGCGCCCGCGCAAACTATACAGGTTGCGGTCAAAAACCAAATTGATTATGATTTATTAATGCAAAGGGTAAAAGACCTTGAAATGCGTGTTAAGCTAAAACGTGATGAAGAAGATATTGCAATGATCTTGGAGTTAATGTGAGAACTACATGGGTTTTTCCATCAGACGGCAGTGAGCCTTACGAAAAGAGTAAAGGCCCAGCCGCTGAATACACCACGGTAATGGGGGATATTGCCCCATTCATGTCGCCTGATGGCAAGATGATTGAGGGTAGAAAGCAGTGGCGTGACCATCTTAAGCGCACCGATTCCATTGAGATGGGACATTCTGACGTTAAGTATGCCCAGCAAGAGTGGAACAAAAAGAAAGAAGCGCATCGAGACCGATTGCGTGGACAGTTGCAGACCGTGCAAGAGTTTGACCGACCAGGCGCACCGATAGCACCTGTTAAGATGTCTAACCTAAACGTAGAGATGGCTAACCGCCTACACAACCGTCCCATGCCTGAGCGCAAGGAGATGATCAAAATGACTTTGGAACAAATGAAAAGGATGAAGTGATGGAAAACGAAGTTGTCGCACCCGACACGATAGAAACACCAGCACCAGAAACCCCAACGGTCGAAGCGCCTCAAACAGCGCCATCAGAGCCGCAAAGCAGAGCCGATACGATTCGTGAGGCACTGACCAAGACGCCGACAAACCGTGGCAAACACGCTGCCACACAGCCCCGCGAGGGGGGTAAGTTTGCTCCCAAGTTCCCAACCGACCAGACTCAAGCACCGCAAATGGCTGACAAGCCACGCACCGAGATGCCAAAAAGCCTGCGGTTGGAGCTGAAAGACCATTGGGAAAAAGCCCCGCCAGAACTCCAGCAAGCCTTTGCCCAGCGGGATGCCGACTACGAAAAGGGCATTAGTCAGTACAAGCAGCGGGATGCCGAGGTTCGAGCTATTACCGAACAATTCGCCCCGTATGAGTGGATTTTGCGAAATGAGGGCAGCACACCGGCTCAGGCTATTGGCCCATTGCTCCAGACGGCGGCATTGCTAAGAACTGGTACACCGCAGCAAAAGTCGCAAGCGGTCGCCCAAATGATTCAGCAATTCCAGATTCCTTTGGATCAAGTGGCTGCTTACTTTGGCGGCGAAGCCCCACCACAGCAAGATTCACACTACAATCAACTGGCGCAACAAGTACAGCAGCTCACGCAACACATCACGCAGAGCCAGTACGAGGCACAGAAACAGAATGAAAACAGAGCACTCTCTGTAATCCAGCAGTTTGCAGGCGACCCTGCTAACGCACACTTTGAGGCAGTCCAAGACCGGATGCTGTCGCTTCTCCAAGCGCCGCAGGTATTAGGGGACATCAGTAATATGTCAGAACGCGAGAAATTGCAACTGGCGTATGACACCGCTGTAAGGCTTGATCCACAGTTGGCACAAAGTTTATATGCTCAACAGCAACAAAGCTATGCCGCACAGAATCAGGTACAGAAAGCAAAACAAGCGGCTGTACAGGTAAGGGGAGCGCCAGGCGGCGCAGTCTCTGGCCCAGTAAGTCAAACAGACCGCCGAGCTGTTATCGCAAATGCGTTACGGTCGGCAAACTTTTAAAGGGGTAAATCATGGCATACGCCAATAGTAATTACTCAGACGTTTTGGCAACCACCATTGAATCACGTTCCGGCATCGTTGCCGATAACGTGACCAAAAACAATGCATTGCTGACTCGCCTGCGTGAAAAAGGCCGTTACAAGCCGTTCACAGGTGGTTCGACCATTCTTCAAGAATTGTCATTCCAAGCAAACTCAACCGCCATGTACTACTCAGGCGCTGAAGTATTGAACATCTCCCCAGCGGATGTGATCAGTGCGGCTCAGTTCCCGATTAAACAGGCAGCCGTAGCAGTCACTATCAATGGCTTGGAAATGCTCCAAAACAGTGGCGAAGAACAGATCATCGACCTGTTTGACGCACGTTTGGACGTTGCCGAGGCATCCATTGAGAACTTGATCTCTACTGGTATTTATTCTGACGGTACAGCCAACAACGGCAAGCAGATCACTGGTCTGCAAGCTATGGTGGTTGCGTCTCCATCCACTGGTGTGGTTGGCGGCATTGACCGTGCTACTTGGTCATTCTGGCAAAACCAGACTTTCGACTTCTCTACTGACTTGGGCGCTTCTGCATCCAGCTCAAACATCCAGACTGGTTTTAACCGTTTGTATGCAAAGACAAGTCGCGGCTCTGACGTAGTCGATTTGATCCTGTTGGATAACAACCTGTGGGGCTTCTTTATGTCCTCACTGCAAAACATTCAGCGTTTCCCTGGCTCTAGTAAGATGGCCGAACTCGGCTTTGTTGCTTCCAAATACATGAATGCAGATGTGGTTCTTGACGGTGGTATCGGCGGCAACATTCCCGCAAGTACCGGCTATTTCCTGAACACGAAATACATTTTCTTCCGTCCTCATGCAAATCGTAACTTTGTTCCGATTGGTGATGAGCGTATGTCCACCAACCAAGATGCCATCGTGCGCTTGATCGGCTGGGCTGGCAACATGACTGCCTCGGGACTCCAGTTCCAAGGCGTAATGACTGAATAAGGAGCACAAAAATGGCTGATTACGTCACCGATGGAAAAATTGGTATTGATCTGACCGCTACTTATGCGAGCACATCTGCTGGTTCAACTTCACTGTTTCCTGTTACCCCTGGTAGCAGAGTTACAACTTCAAACAACGGCGTGTATATGTTTGTCCGCGCCGAATCTGACATTGCGGCATATGACGCAGTAATCATGAGCACATTTGCAGACTCAGCGAGCTTGACTCCTGTGATGCGAGCAGTGCCTGTGACCACTACTAATGCTGCGGCGTTGGGTTACAACATGGTCGGCTTTGCACAAAACGCAATTGCCTCTAGCTATTATGGCTGGGTTGGCATTAACGGTCTGCTCAAGGTTAACTTGTTAATTGCTTGCAATCCTAAAGTGCCTTTGTACACCACTGGTACTGCGGGTAAGCTAGACGATACAACCGTGTCTGCTGGTTACATCCAAGGTATTGTGGCTAATACATCTGCCACTTCTGCATCTGCACCATACTGCATGGTCAACAATGCAGGCTTGATGACATCTAATCCTGTCTAAGCTAGATGCCCTCTCCCTATAAAGGAGGGGGCTTTTTAATGAGTTCTGTTCCCTTAAAAATAGTTGGTAAATGTGTCGCAGAAGACGAGACACTGTTTGCCAACATGGATGCAGCGATTGCCCGAGGTTTTCCACAGGTTAAACAAGCCGAGCCAGCCAATACTGGTTCTGTTCTGTTGGTGGCAAGTGCGCCAAGCGTTAAGGGTCAATTAGAGGTCATTAAAAAGTTAAAAGCCGCAGGGTCGCCCATTGTGGCGATCAAGGGAGCGCATGATTGGCTTATTGCTCACGGCGTGATACCAGATTACGCTTTAGCTATTGACCCGCAAGAGCACAGAATAGCGTTTTACAAACCGCATAAAGATGTGCATTACATGATTGCCAGCCAATGCCATCCAGCGATGTTTGACAACCTTGCAGGGCATCAGGTAACGATATGGCATCCATACGTCAAAAAGGGGCAGAATCGGCCTCGAAACTGTATGCTGATAGGTGGAGGCACAACCTCTGGATTAAGGGCTATATCGCTGTTCTACGTCCTTGGCTACCGTCAGTTTGAGCTGTTTGGCTTTGATTCCTGTAATACGGGTGAGATGCTCAGGGTCAACGGCGAGGGTCTGAAAGACGGTGACGATCTGGTTGAGGTCAGAATTGACCCAGAGGGCGAAACCTTTTATTGCAACACAGCAATGGCCTTGCAATCCGAGCATTTTCAGACTTACTACGATTACCTGCCAGATGCCACGTTTAACGGGCATGGGCATGGGCTGATTCAAGCAATTATCAAGAAGCGCCAGCAAAACATGATGGAGCTCGGCGGCATTATTGATGTTAAGGCAAACCTAAACAACCGCACCTCATTTATCCATTGGGGCGATAAGAAAGCGGCGAGCTGGCGCTATCGAGCCAAAATACCGGCGGGAAACTGGGCAAGCCAGAACGATCTAACCGCTGACACACTGGTGTTTGCCAAACCGCAGGCCAATGAGCTGATGGACATGGCCCGAGCAAAGGCGCGGGGCGCATGGGTGGTGGTGGACTTTTGTGATGATCATTTTGATTGGATGCACTACCAAGAAGCGTTGCGCCTTGCTGATGCGGTAACCTGCCCAACCGCTGAGATGGCAAAAAGAATTAAAGAACTGGGCAAGGATGCTATTGTCATTCCCGACCCTTATGAGTACCCCGAGATGCCACCGCACTGTAATGGGGTCAATTTGCTATGGTATGGGCATCATGTCAACCGTGAAAGCCTAAAACGCATACTGCCTGAGATTGAGGGTTATCCCTTGCGGGTGGTGTCTAACTTTGATGGGGCAATCCCTTGGTCTTACGAGACCATGCTGGACGAGTTTGCCCAAGCCGATATAGTGGTGATCCCTGCCACAGCTCCTTACAAAAGCGCAAACAGGGCAATTGAGGCAATCAGGCAAGGGTGTTATGTGGTTGCAGAGCCGCATCCAGCCTTGGAGGATTTTCCCATCTATATCGGCAACATCAAAGAGGGCATCGAATGGACAACACAGCAGAACATGAACGAACTCATTTCCAAGGCGCAGAAGTTCGTGAGGGAAGAATTCTCGCCAGCAACACTGATCGACAAGTGGAAGACAGCTACGAAACGGCCTACAACCTCGGATGCGGTTCAAAGAAATGGGACGGCTGGTTAAACGTAGACCTGCATTCAGACATTGCAGACATCCAATGCGACCTAAGAAAACTTGAGTTAGCTACCGATTCAGCCGATGCGGTAGCCGCAATCCACGTTTTAGAACACTTTTACGAGTGGGAGGTCTATGACCTGTTGAGTGAATGGAAGCGGGTTTTAAAGCCAGGCGGCAAGATGATCCTAGAGCTGCCCTGCATGGACAAGGTGTTTGCCTACGTCCACAATTGTGTGGTCAGCAAAGAGCCATTACAGCCCTTTATGACCCTGCTTGCGCTGTACGGTGACCCCAAACATAAAGACCCAGCTATGTGCCACCGGTGGGGCTGGTTTCAAAATCCATTGAGGGATATGCTGCAAATGGTAGGAATGCAAGAAATTACGTTTTGTGAGCCTCGCTACCATTTCCCATTTCGTGACATGAGGGTGGAATGCTTAAAGGGGTCTTAACCAACACCGAGCGCCATGAGCAAATGGCAAAGGCAATTCATTTGCCGCTGCTCAAAAAAAAAGGTAAGTTCAACGACCGGCGCATGACCATTGCGTGTTATGGCCCAAGCCTTGAAGATACTTGGCGGCAGCTTAGGCATCCGATCATGACGGTCTCGGGGGCGCATGATTACTTGGTAGAGAGGGGCGTTATTCCTGATTTCCATGTTGATTGTGATCCCAGAGCGCACAAGGCACAAATGTTAAGAAAGCCGCAGAAAAATACCAAATACTTGATGGCCTCAGTGTGTCACCCAGACTTTTGGGAGACCCTCAAGGGGAAAAATGTTAAGGTATGGCATCTGGTTAACGGTAACGATTTCGAGACGGTGGCATGGGTTGCCCAGCACCACCCAGAGGGAATGGAAAGCCTGATTGGTGGCGGTTCGAGTGTAGGAATGCGAGCAATGAATGTTTCGGCGGCTTTAGGGTTTCGCCGGTTTGACATTCACGGCATGGATTGCTCATTTGTAAAAAACCGTCACGCAGGTGCTCATACTGGCAAGGATCAGACTAAAATCATGGTCAGAGTTGGTGTGAGAACTTTCCAAACAACACAGCAAATGCTCCAAGCGGCGATTGAAATGGAGAATTTCATAGAAACGCAGGATGCTGAAGTTGTGTTTTACGGTGATGGACTTATGCAGGAAACTGCTTTCAAACTCAAGGAATTAGCATGAAAAACGAAGTGGCAGGTTGGACAAACGAGAGCTGGATGGAAGACAATCGCGGCAAAATGGCGGTGTTTTTCTATACCAAACAGGTGCAGAATTCATTCAAGACGGCACAGGAAAACCGTCCAATCTTTGATGAAAAGATTTTCTTGAAGAAACTTGTGCCTGGCGATTCCACCTTGGTGGTTGACCGCCCAATGCGTCCGACCGATGTTGAGGATCACCCAATTGAATGGGCGCGGTTTGAGCAGAAGAAAGAAAACCGCGTGTCTGGTACGCCTTTGGACGCATGGTCTATTTTGAGCGACACCCAAAAAGCCGAGTTCAATGCTTTGCATATTTTTACAATTGACCAGTTTGCACAGCTCCCCGACTCAGTTGGCAACAAGATCATGGGCTTTAATGATTTGCGGGACAAGGCTCGCACGTTCATTCTGGCGGCAAAAGACTCTAAGCTGATGGACAATGTACGAGCTGAGACTGAAAAAGTAATGCAGACCCAAGCTGCTGAAATTGCCCAATTGCGTGAGATGATCAACGATCTGACTACCAAAAAAGCAGGCAGACCTAAAAAAGAAACCGTAGAGGAATGATATGAGCTACACGTTACTGCAACTGGTTGACCAAATGTCCGCAGAGTTGGGCCTGACTCAGCCAGCGGCAGTAATCGGCTCATCAAACAATCAGACCATTCAGATTCTTGCTTTGGCTAACCGGCTGGGCAAAGATTTGGTCAGGGATTTTGAATGGCAGCGTTTGGTGCAAGCGTACATCTGGCAGACTGAAGTCGCGGTAAGCACTACAGGCACTATCACGGCAGGTTCTAGCGTAATCACTTCAATTCCTAGCACGGCTTCATTGGCGGTCGGCAATGTGATCACAGGCACAGGGCAAGCGCCTTATGCTGAGATTCTGACAATTGACAGCGGTACACAGGTGACGCTAAACACGCCGGTCACCACCTCCACAGCAGCGGTATCAATGACGTTTGCCAAGCAGGACTATGACCTGCCAGGCGGGTACGATCGCATGATCTCGGACACCAACTGGGACAGGACAGACCATTGGCGCAACCTTGGAACTAAGTCATCTCAGGATTGGCAGTTCTTGCAGGGCGGCATTATCTCGATTGGCCCTCGCGAGCGTTATCGGATATACAACAACAAATTTAGGATTTTCCAAGCCCTGACAACGGTTTACAACTTTTCCTTTGAGTATGTGTCGAACTGGTGGGTATGCGCCACAGGCTCAGATCAGGGGTCAAAATCGGCTTACACGGTAGACACAGACACCTCAATATTTCCTGATGACCTGATGTTGGCGGGATTGAAGTTTTACTTCTTGAAAGCCAAAAAGCTGGACTACGGGGTGGAATTGGGCGAGTTCTTGAGAACACTGTCCTACTGTAAAGCTCAAGACGTTCCTGTGTCTGCGATGTCCCTTGCGCCGGTTGGCATGAATCAACTGGTTGGGCCGTGGAGTGTGCAAGACGGCAACTGGCCGAGCGTCTGATGTTAAGCGCATTTGCCAAAATAGTTCGCCAGCAAGCCGCACAGACGGTAACTGTCGCCGCCCCAATTGGCGGGTGGAATGCTCGGGATGCGCTGGGGGCAATGGACCCTTTGGACGCGGTAACGCTGACCAATTTCTGGCCTGGCACAAATTCGGTAATTCTGCGAAATGGATACACCAAACACGCCACAGGGTTGCCTGGTCAGGTCGAAAGCCTAATGGCATACAACTCAGGCACGGCGAGCAAGCTGTTTGCCGCCTCGGTCACCAGTATTTATAACGTAACTACTGCCGGTGCGGTAGGGTCTGCTGATGTCTCTAGCTTAACAAATGCTCGGTTTCAGTACATCAACATGACAACGCCAGGCGGGTCTTATTTGATGTGCGTCAATGGCGCAGACAAGATGCGTTATTACGATGGATCGGCTTGGCATAAGGATGGCGATGGCGCACCTTACGATGTCACCGGCGTAGACACGGCGACTTGCTCAAACATCACTTTATTCAAAAATCGGGTGTGGTTGATCGAAACAGACACATTAAAGGCATGGTATTTACCGATTAATTCAATTGGTGGGGCTGCGAACAGTCTGGATATGTCTAGTCTGGTGCAAGAGGGCGGCTACATCATGGCGGGGATGACGTGGACGCTTGATGCTGGTTACGGCATGGACGATTACTTAGCGTTTATTACCTCATCTGGCGAGCTTGTGGTCTGGCGTTTGACTGATCCGACCACACCATCTGGCATTTCAATAATTGGGGTTTACACGGTAGGCGCACCCATTGGACGCAGATGCTGGACTAAGTTTGGCGGCGACTTACTGATCATTACCCAAGACGGCGTAGTGCCTATGTCGGGTGCTTTGCAGTCATCTAGGCTTGATCCAAGGGTGTCCATTACTAATAAGATTCAGTACGCCATGAGCGCCGCCATATCGACCTATGGCAGCACTTACGGGTGGTGTTTACTTTATTACCCCAAAGAAAATCAATTGTTGCTAAATGTGCCAATTGCAATCGGCAGTCAGCAGCAGTATGTAATGAACAACATCACAAAGAGCTGGTGTAACTTTACGGGTTGGAATGCAAATTGTTGGGAATTGCACAAAGACAACCCGTATTATGGCGGCGATGGGTTTGTGGGATTAGCATGGAACGGCAATACAGATGACACATCCGACATTAATGGATTCGGTCTTCAGAGCTTTCAAACGTATGGCACAGCCCTGCAAAAGCAGTGCAAGATGATCCGATACCACGTTCAAACAGATGGAACGCCGTCTGTGTTTGGTAACGTGAATGTGGACTACAACCTTGCAGACGAATCAGCCCAGCTTAACTTTTCTGTATCAAACTATGGAATCTGGGATTCTGGGGTTTGGGATGCGGCAATTTGGGGATCAGGCTTAGTGCCGATTGCCAATTGGCAGGGGGCGACAAATATTGGATACACGTTTGCGCCGCTGTTAAAAACTGCCACGCAGGGCATACAATTGCAGTGGGTCGCAACCGATCTGGTATTCGAGGGTGGCGGTGTGC
>Ga0194048_10000312_pt1 | contig 23209 bp, 21 predicted proteins | sample JunL225m_MetaG_FD_161685 | JGI IMG/M metagenome (GOLD analysis project Ga0194048, IMG submission 161685) | Anoxic zone freshwater microbial communities from boreal shield lake in IISD Experimental Lakes Area, Ontario, Canada - Jun2016-L222-5m | ecosystem: Environmental > Aquatic > Freshwater >...
CGCCGCGCAAAATCTCGTTACCAAACGATGCCGAGACCGTTCGCACGTCGATTTGCTCAGCGAGCCCGTAACTCTGATTGACCTCTTGCTGGATCGTCTGCACCTTGGCCGGAGAGATCTCCTTGGCGTCAATTTGGAACGTGGTGTAGGTCGAACCGGACTGCGTACCCTCACCGCGGACCACAGCGCTACCGAGCGTCGAATCGACCTTCACCAGGAGCGTGCGCATTTCGTCAACCGTGGCCGGCTTAGTCGTGACGACAGCCATGCGGGTGCCGCCCGTGAAGTCGAGACCCATGTTGAGACCGCGAACGCCAAGCGCACCGATACAGATGACGACGACGGTGGCAGCGATCGCGAAGAACAGTCGCTTCCGCCCCGCGAAGTCGAACCGCCAGCGCACAGGCTTGGCCTCGGCACCGATCACCCGCGGGTTGTTAAACCAGGCAAAACTCGAAAGCACATTGAGGATGGCTCGCGTCGCCACGACCGAGGTAAACATCGAGACCAACACGCCGATGGCGAGCAGGAACGCGAAGCCCTTGACGCTGGATTGAGAGGCAACGAACAACACACTTGCCGTAATCAGCGTGACCGCGTTGGCATCGAGAATAGTGCGGAAGCCGCGCGAATAGCCGGCCGAGATTGCGGCCTTCAGGGTTTTGCCCGCGCGGAACTCTTCTCTGATGCGTTCGAATACGACAATGTTGGCGTCGGCCGCCACGCCAATGGTGAGGATCATGCCCGCAATTCCTGGCAGTGTCATCGTCACGGGGATGGCCAGGATGACGCCGTAGAAGAGCGCCGCGAAAATAATCAGAGCGACACCAGCGACGATTCCGAGTACGCGATAAAACGCGATCAGGTAGAGCATCATCAGGAGCAGGCCGATTCCGCCAGCGATCAGACCCTGCCGCAGCGAGGCCGCGCCAAGAGTGGCCGAGACCTGACTCGAAGACAGCGCTACGAACCGAACGGGAAGCGAGCCGGACTGCAACACCAGCGCGATGTCGTTGGCCTCTTGCTGCGAAGCGAGACCCGTGATCTGAGCCGAGCCTCCCTGGATTCCGTCCGGGTTCGAGACAAAATCGATGGTTGGGTAGGTCTCAAGCTGACCGTCGAGAATGATCGAGAAGCGCTGGAAATACGCGGACTCCTGACCCGCCTGCGCGCCGGCCGAACTCCACTCGGAACGACCACGGTCGGCGAGCTGCTTCGTAATGTCACCGAACAACTTCGAACCACGATCGTTGAAGTTCATCAACACGACCGGTTGCCCCGTCGTTGTGTCGACGTCGGACTTCGCACTATCGAGATCGTCACCCGTCAGGCGCTGCGCTACGGGCGGCAGGTCGAACATGTACCAGAAGAACTTCTCCTTGGCCTTCGTCGGCACTGGCGTGATATTCGGTGGGCATCCCGCAGGCGACTGATTCGAACACTTGACGGCGAGATGGTCGGTGGGCACCCCGAGGACAACGACGTCACTGGGCAGCGTCGACGCTCCGATTTGCAGCAGCAACTGCGGCATATCGACAGCACCATTGGGGTTCAGCGGTTCGGCCGTATCACTCTTCTTGAAGGCGTAGAGAACACTCTGGTCACCCGACTGCAACTTCTTGGGAACTGCCTTCAAAAGGTCATACAACGTCGTTTTCGGCACGATGCCGGCACCCGCAACAAATGACCGCGACACACCCTGGGTCAATCCCTGCTCAAGATCGATGAAGTACAGCTGTCCCGTCGAACCGACGAGGGCAAAGACTCGAGCCGGGTCGTTCTCACCGGCGACGGCGATTGAAATGCGGTTGCCTTGCTCACGCTGGATCTGTGGTTCCGAGACACCAAGTGCATCGACACGGGTACGCAGAATCTGGACGGCCTGATTCATCTGATCTTCCGTGACGGTCTGACCCTTCTGCGGCTGCGCCTCGAGCGTGACCTCGGCGCCACCCTGCAGGTCAAGACCAAGCACCGGCGCGCGCAGATACGAGAGCGCGCCCGTGGCAATCAGTAGCGCGACCAGCGCTACGAGAATCAGTACAGTTCCGCGACGCAACATGGGTTAGGCCGGACGATCCCCTGCAGTCGGCGTCTCGTCCCCGTCGTGATCGTCGTCGTGATCTTCGTCCACGGACGCATCATCGTCGAGGTCGTCGTCTTCGTCTTCTTCGTCATCATCAGATGCAACCGGGATCACCGTTGCGAGCGCACGACGATCGATGCGCATCACAACGCCATCAGCGATTTCAAGATCCATGTCGTCGTCGCGCAACGCAACGACGGTGCCGTAGATACCACCAACGGTCAGAATCTCACTACCTTCGGAGAGCGCGGTCATCAACTCGGCCTTGGCGCGCTTGGCGCGCTGCTGCGGTCGCAGAATCAAAAAGTAGAAAATCGCGGCCATCGCCACGAACAACAGGAGGTAGGTCTGCATGATCAGTCGGCTCCGGTCGTTAGTCGTTCAAGGGATGTCGCCAAGAAGTCATCGAACCGCTGCTCGATGATTGCCTCCCGTGCGGCTGTGCACAAGGCTAGCAGGAAGGCCATGTTGTGAACCGACAGCAGCCGCATGCCAAGCAGCTCTTTTTGCATCACGAGATGGCGGATATAGGCGCGTGAGAAACGTTGGCAGGTCGGGCATCCACAGCGCGGGTCGAGCGGTTCCGGATCGCGAGCGAAGGCGGCATTGCGCATATTCAGACGCCCATTCGAGGTCATCGCGGCACCCGTGCGCCCGAGTCGCGTTGGCAACACGCAGTCGAACATGTCAACGCCTGCGGCAATCACCCGCAAGATCCCCTCAGGATCACCAATGCCCATGAAGTAACGAGGCTGGTCGACGGGCAACAGAGCCGCTGTACTGTCGGTAATCCGAAACGTCGCTTCGCGCTCTTCCCCCACTGCCAGGCCACCGATCGCATAGCCGTCGAAGCCGATTTCGAGCAGGTCGCTCGCACTGCGTTCACGCAAGGCCGGTTCGACGCCGCCCTGAACGATGCCGAAACGGAGCTGCCCGGGTGCAGGAGTGGTCGCCTTGCAGCGCGCAGCCCAGCGTGTCGTTCGCTCGACCGCAGCTGCCAGCTCTGCCAAGGGGGCGTCGGGCTTTGGCACCTCGTCCAGACACATGGCAATGTCAGAACCAAGCGCAGCCTGAATAGCCATTGCGTCCTCTGGGCGCAGGCGCACGAGGTCGCCGTCGTAGACGCTCCGGAAGCTCACTCCGTCATCGTCAATGGTCCGCGTATCGGCAAGGGAAAAGATCTGAAAGCCACCAGAGTCGGTCAGGATCGGACCGTCCCAGGCCATAAAACGATGGAGACCACCCAGCTCGGCGACAAGGTCTTCGCCTGGCTTCAGGTGCAGGTGATACGTATTGCCGAGCAGGATCTGCGTGCCAATGGCTTTCAACTCGTCGGGATCGACGCCCTTGACCGTGCCGAGGGTGCCGACCGGCATAAAGACGGGTGTCTGAATCGCACCGTGGGCCGTCACGAGCGTTGCTGCTCGCGCCTTGCCATCCGTTGCCTCCAGCGTGAAATCGCCGGGCGAACTCACACAATCACCATCGCATCGCCGAACGAATAGAAGCGGTAGCCCGAGTTCACGGCATGAGCGTACGCGTCCCGGGTCAACGACTCCCCCGCCAACCCCATCACGAGCGCAAGGAGCGTCGAGCGAGGTAGATGAAAGTTCGTCACGAGTGCACCGACGGTGCGAAACGGCACGCCCGGCTGCAGAAGAATCGACGTCCGTCCAGCATCCGGTGCCGCTGGATCGGTAATCGTCTCCAAGACGCGTGTCGTGGTCGTTCCGATCGCCACGACGCGGCGCCCGTCAGCCACAGCACTGGCGATAGACCGACGAACCGTGGCGTCGACGGAATAGAACTCGGAATGCATCTCGTGCTGTTCGAGCGTGTCGACGGTGACGGGACGGAAGGTGTCGAGCCCGACATGGAGATCCACCTCAACGACCTCACAGGTTGCCCGGATGCGCTCGAGGAGCGCGGGTGTGAAATGCAGGCCTGCAGTGGGTGCGGCAGCCGAGCCGACCGAACGCGCATAGACCGTCTGATACCGCTCAGCGTCGTCGACGGTGGACCGAACGTAGGGTGGCAGTGGCATCACGCCCGCGCGCTCGATGGCCGCGTCGATCGAGCCCTCGGCGTGCAGACGCACGATCGCCTCCCCCGCCGTGCCGACCTCAACGATCTCGACCTCAATACCGTTCCCCGCCAGGCGCGCTCCTGGCTTCAACTTCCGCGCCGGACGAACGAGTGCCTGCCAGACGTCGCCCTGAGGTTCGAGGAGCAGCACCTCGGCAGCTCCACCCGTCTCGCGGGTGACTGACAGCCGCGCAGCACGCACACGTGTCGAATTGAGCACCACCAGATCGTCGGCTCGCAGCAGCGTGGGCAGGTCCCGAAAGACCGCGTCCTCGAGCGTCGCAGCAGCACGATCGACGATCAAGAGCCGGCTCGCATCGCGAGGCTCGAGGGGTGCCTGTGCGATCAACTGCTCAGGGAGCTCGTAATCGAGTTCGGAGAGCCGCACGCGCTAGTCCAAAAGTGAAGGCATGCCGGGATCCTGCGGCATGCCTGCCAGCTCGCGGCCACGAGCGGTCAGGACGCGACCCCGAGCGGTGCGCTGAATCAGGCCCTGTTGGATCAGGTAAGGCTCGTAGACGTCTTCGAGCGTCCCGGCATCCTCACCGAGTGCGACTGCCAATGTCGAAAGGCCGACGGGACCACCGGCAAAACGCTCGGCGATTGTGCGCATGTACTCGCGGTCGGCGCGGTCGAGCCCATCTTCGTCAACACCGAGCAGGTCGAGTGCAGCCAGCGCACCTTCGCGATCGACCGTTGCCCACTCGCGAACCTGGGCGACGTCCCGAACACGACGGAGGATGCGATTCGCGATGCGTGGCGTGCCCCGCGAGCGCCGAGCAATTTCGTGCGCGGCCTCATCGTCAATCGTCACATCGAGAATCCCGGCAGACCGCCGAATGATCAACAGCAGTTCGTCGGGGGTGTAGTGCTCGAGCCGTAACGAGATCCCGAAGCGATCGCGCATCGGTGTCGTCAATAGGCCAGCACGCGTAGTGGCACCAACCAGCGTGAAGGGCGCAAGATCGAGCCGTAGGGTTCGCGCGCCTGGCCCCTGGCCAATCACGATGTCGATCGCGCGGTCTTCCATCGCCGGATAGAGCAGTTCTTCGATGGCGCGCGGGAGGCGATGCACCTCGTCGATAAAGAGCACGTCGTGGGGCTCGAGTGCGGTCAGGATCGAAGCGATGTCGCCTTTACGCTCGAGAGCGGGTCCCGAGATGGTGTGAATCCGGCTCTCCATCTCGGCCGCGACGATAAACGCCAGGCTCGTCTTGCCGAGCCCCGGTGGTCCAGCCAGCAGCACGTGATCGCACGCCTCGCCACGCCCGCGGGCCGCGGCCACAAACGTCTCGAGCTGACGCACGGCGTGTTCCTGCCCTACGAAGTCACCCAGCCGTTGTGGTCGCAGCGAGCCATCGTTCTCCTGATCTTCGGGCTCTTCTTCGCCCGCAATCAGTCGTGTGTCATCGGTCATAGTCGTCCACCACCGAGAGCGGCGAGCCCCGCCTTGACGCGTTCACCTGTCGAGCCTTCGCACCCAACGAGAGCAGCCTCGGCATCGGTGACGGAGTAGCCCAGAGCGACCAGAGCATCGCGCGCTTCGCGGTGTGGGTCTGCTGCAACCGGAGCCTCAGTACCGCTGCCAGCCGACGCACCACCGGCACCCGCAATCTTGTCCTTGAGGTCGAGGCAGATCCGTTCGGCCGTCTTCTTGCCAACACCACTCACGCTCGAGAGCAGTGCGACATCACCGAGCAACACCGCACTCTCGATGCGATCGGGGTCCTGCGCCGAGACAATCGCCAGGGCCAGCTTTGGCCCCACGCCATTGACCCCAAGCAGCAGGCGGAAAATACGCCGTTCTGCATCGTTCGAAAAGCCGAACAACAGCATCGCGTCCTCGCGCACGTGGAGATAGGTCGGCACGGTGACGGTCATGCCCGGCTCGCAGCGCGACAGAGCAGTCAGCGTGGCCGTCACCTCGTAGCCCATACCGCCGACATCGACAACCAGGATCTCGCCATCGCGACTCGTCACCGTTCCGGACACGTGCGCGATCATGCCTTCAGACCTGCCCGCTTAAGGGACGCCTGTAACGGGCTCGTCGAGGCGTGGCAGATAGCAGCGGCGAGTGCATCCGCGGCATGGTCTGGGGTTGGTGGACTGGGCAGTCCTAACACCGCACCGACCATCGTCTGTACCTGTTTCTTATCGGCGCGACCATAGCCACACACTGCCGTTTTGATCTCCGAGACGCTGTATTCCGCCACTGGGATGTACCGCAACCCAGCCATCGTCATGACCGCGCCACGCGCCTGTCCAACGGCGAGCGCAGTGCGCGGGTTCCCACCCACGTACACCTCTTCAACCGCGACGGCTGTGGGTTCGTGTTCGGCCAACAACGCGTCGATCGCCCGAGCGATGGCCGCAAGGCGTTCTTCGGGCGGTGTGTGAGCGTCCGTATAAATGCAGCCGAAATCAACCGACCTGAGCCGGCTGCCTGCCACTGTCACGATGCCGTAACCAGTCGACGCCGTTCCCGGGTCGAGCCCAAGGATCACCATGCCCTCCAGTCTACGAGCGCCGCCGGTCGCTCCTTGCCTTGTGGATCGTCACGTACCATGCGAACCATGGCCGAACGACCTGCCCGACACATTGCCTTCATCGAACGCCATCCCCGTTGGTGGCCCGACATCGAGGCTGCAGCAGAAGAGTTGTTGCGCGCCACCGAGGCCGACAATTCATTTTTGTTGGTCGATGGCGAAGGTGAGTGGGAAGCCGTCTGTGTCGAAGTCCCGGCGACGGTGACCGCCAGCCGGTGGATCGAGACCAAGACCCTGCCGGCGGGCGAATGGGCCGTCTCGACGATCGACGGCCGGCCGGCCGAGCGACTGCGCGAGCGCGGCGACCGCCGACCGCACTGGCTGACACGCGCGGAAGATGCACCAACGGGTGAAGGCGAGTACGAACCGGGCGGCGAGACCTTCGGGCTTTCGAGCCGCCTGGGCGAGCACGCGGGGCTGCGACGCATCGGCGTCAACGTCGACCTCGTCCGTCCCGGCGAACGTTCGACGAAATTCCATTGGCACCACGAGGAAGAGGAGTGCTTTCTCGTCCTCAGCGGCACAGGCGTCTTGATGGTTGGCAGCGAGGTCTACCGCGTTGGGCCAGGCGATTTCTTTGCCAAGCGTGAGGGCCCCGAGCGCCCGCACCAGTTTCTCAATGACGGCGACCAGGATCTGCGTATCCTGACGATCGGCGAACACCGAGGCGACCAGGCCGAATATCCACCGTCTCCTTGGCAGCCGGGCGATCCGCCACCGCAGACGAGCTAGGCCAAACGGGTGGCGAGATCGTCCAGGCGTCCCAGTAGGAGCGCACGAAACCGCTCCACGTCGACGGTCGCCGCCCAGTGAGCGTTTGCATCGCCACCAAAGACGCCCAGGCGATCAACCAACGTTGAACCTCGTGCGGGTCCCACACCCGTATCAACTTCCACGTGGCAGTCAACAAGCCCCACAATGGCGGGGTCAATCAGATGTGCAATCGCGAGACTGTCGTGCTGATAGACGACCTCCTCGCCGTACCAGTCGACGTGCTTGCGCATATAGAAGCGCAACATCCCAGCTACAGCCGATCCAATTGTCGGCAGCTGCTCGAGCGCATCAATATCGCTGCTCGTCAGGATGGCCTGACGCGTCACGTCGAGCCCGACGAGGGTTAGATCCTGCCCGGCCTGCAGCACGCGCTCGGCTGCCTCGGGGTCGAACCAGACGTTGAACTCTGCGTACGGCGACATGTTGCCACCCGTCGACGCACCGCCCATCACGACGACGCGACGCAGAGCAGCAAAGGCCTCCGGGCGCAGGGCAGCGAGGAGCGCGACGTTGGTGAGCGGACCGACCGCAGCCAGCGTCACCTCACCTGGGCGCTCCAACGCGAGTCGAGCGATCAGGTCGACGGCATGCTCGGCAGAAGAACCACGAGACGGTGCTGGTAGCTCCGAACCGTCGAGACCGGTCTCCCCGTGCGTTTCGGACGAATCCCCGCCGGGGATACGCACCAGCGGTCGATGAGCGCCGGCCGCGAGCGGGAGATCCGCGCGGCGAACGAGATCCAACACGCGCAGACCATTCGTCGTCGTGTTGGCGAGCGGCACATTGCCGGCGACCGTGGTGATCGCAAGCAGATCCAGCTCGGGACTCGCGAGGGCGAGCAGGATTGCGATCGCGTCGTCGATCCCAGGATCGCAGTCGATGATCAGCGGCTGGGGCGCCATCAGAGAATTGGACCTACTGCTCGGCCAGCACGGCTTCGGTGATCTCAACGTCGAAGAAGACCTCTTGAACGTCGTCGTCATCCTCGAGGGCATCGACCATCTTGAGCACTTTGCGGCTGCCTTCGTCGTCGATCTCGGCAAGCTGCTTCGGCAACAGTGTCAACTCGGCACTCGTCACCTGGAAGCCGGCACCCTCCAGAGCGATCCGCACCACAGACAGCTCGGATGGATCGGTGGTGACGCGGAAGATCCCATCCTCACCCTCGGAATCATCTGCGCCTGCATCCGCAGCTGCCAGCAAAAGCTCGTCCTCATCGGCGACGTTCTCGAGAATGACCACGCCCTTGCGATCAAATTTCCAGGCGACGCTACCCGGAGCGCCGAGTGCGGAGCCGGCCTTCGTGAAGATGCTGCGCACGTTGGCAGCAGTGCGATTGCGATTGTCGGTCAGCGCCTCGACAACGAATGCGGCTCCACCCGGACCAAAGCCCTCGTAGGTGACGGTCTCGAAGTTCTCGCCCTCACCACCACCCGCACCCTTTTGGATCGCGCGCTCGATGTTTTCGCGAGGGAGCGAGTACGACTTCGCCTTGGCGACGGCGTTCGCGAGTGCGGCGTTCGAATCGGGATCACCACCGCCCTCCTTGGCGGCAACCATGATCGCGCGGGCGAGCTTGCTGAACTGCTGACCGCGCTTCTTATCGGTCGCCGCCTTCTTGTGCTTGATGGTGGACCATTTGGAATGACCGGACATGCCTGTACTCCCGCCTACGAATGCGTGGTCACGCGCTCAAGAAAGCGCGCATGGAGCCGGTCGTCGTGCGCCAGCTCCGGATGGAACGTTGCCGCCATGATAGAGCCGCTGCGGACAGCGACGGGCTCATCACCGACGGTGGCGAGCACTTCGACGTTTTCGCCGACGCGTGTGATGCGCGGTGCTCGGATGAAAATGCCCACCATGGGCGCCTCTTCGCCAGCAAGGTCGACGGCCGCCTCGAACGACGCGACCTGGCGCCCGTAGCCATTACGCAGCGCCGTCACGTCGAGTGCCTCGAGGGTTCGCTGTCCCTCAGTGCCGTCCTCAATATCGTTGGCCAGCAAGATCAGTCCAGCGCAGGTACCGAAGACGGGTAGCCCCGCCGTAACGACGGCTGTAATCGGTCCGCGCAGACCCGACGAGTCGAGCAATAGATCCATCGTCGTCGACTCTCCGCCAGGCAGCATGAGACCGTCGAGCCCGTCTAATTCCGCGGGCGTACGTACTTCAACTGCTGTCGCACCCAGCCGTTCGAGAGCCTGCACGTGCTCGCGGAACGCCCCTTGCAGGGCGAGCACGCCAACGCGTGGAGTGCTACCAGCCACGTCCGGCGAGTAGCTCGTCCTCCGGGATTGACTTGGCGCTACGACCAACCATTGCCTCGCCGAGGTTCTTGGAGACCTCAGCCACCTTGGCGGGATCGCGGAAGTGGGTCGTGGCCTCGACAACCGCGCGGGCGCGCTTGGCGGGGTCGCCGCTCTTGAAGATGCCGGACCCGACGAAAACACCGTCGGAGCCGAGCTGCATCATGAGCGCCGCGTCAGCTGGCGTCGCAACGCCGCCGGCGGTAAACAACACCACCGGAAGACGACCTTCGCGGGCGCAGTACTGCACCAGGTCAAGTGGTGCCTGCAGCTCCTTGGCGCGAGCGTATACCTCGTCGGGATCCATCCCATGGAGACGCTTGATCTCGCCAGTGATACCCCGAATGTGTCGAACTGCTTCGACGACGTCGCCGGTACCGGCCTCGCCCTTCGAGCGGATCATTGCTGCACCCTCACCGATGCGACGGAGCGCCTCGCCGAGGTTGGTGGCACCACAGACGAAGGGGACGGTGAACTTCCACTTGTCGATGTGATGCGCCTCGTCCGCGGGCGTCAGCACCTCGGACTCGTCGATGTAATCCACCTCAAGGCTCTGCAGGATCTGGGCCTCGACGAAATGTCCGATGCGGGCCTTGGCCATGACGGGAATCGAGACGGCTTCCTGAATCCCGATGATCATCTCGGGATCAGACATGCGCGCGACACCACCGTCGGCACGGATATCGGCAGGCACGCGCTCGAGCGCCATGACGGCGCAAGCGCCAGCGTCCTCCGCAATTTTGGCCTGCTCGGCATTGACGACGTCCATGATGACGCCACCCTTCAGCATCTCAGCCAAACCGCTCTTGACGCGCATTGTGCCCTGCTCGGACATGCCATTCACCTCATCGAATACGTCGTTGTAAGCGTTCCGGCCGAACGCCCGCTCAGTCATCGTACGCTAAACACCTCCTTCGCGTCGTCGACAGGTCGTGGCCCACTCCAAACTTGACCTTCTGGCTCAGATTGCTAATCTGCTGCTTGCAATCCATCACGAGCCGCCGAGGGATCTGGCCTTTTGACGCGGCAGCAACCGGGACGACTGTCCGACAGGTGCTTCATCCAGCGCGATTCCGGTAAGTCCCGACGGAAAAGCGGAAGATGGTGAGCCGTCGTCGCGAACGAAACCGCGGCGCCGCCGGTCTACGGAACCAACCGCAGACCTCCCACCCGGGACGCGACGCCGACAGGCAAGGAGTTCATCGCGATGAGCAAGCACCACCCCGCAACACTGGCCCTCCACGCAGGCCAGAGCCCGGACCCCACGACGAAGGCCGTGGCCGTTCCGATCTACCAGACGACCAGCTACGAGTTCAACGACACCCAGCACGCTGCCGACTTGTTCGCGCTGGCCGTGCCGGGCAACATCTACACCCGCATCATGAACCCGACGTGGGACGTGCTCGAGCAGCGCGTCGCCGCGCTTGAGGGTGGCATCGCCGCCTGCGCGACCGCTTCCGGTCAGGCCGCCGTCACCTACGCGGTCCTCAACATCGCCCGTGCCGGAGACAACATCATCAGCGTCTCCACGCTCTACGGTGGTACCTACAACCTGTTCGCCCACACGTTGCCGCAGTACGGCATCGAGGTTCGCTTTGTCGACCCCGATTCGCCGGAGAAGGTCGCCGAACTGACCGACGACAAGACCCGCCTGGTCTTCGCCGAGACGATCGGCAACCCGCGCCTCAATGTCGTTGACATCAAGGCCTGGGCCGACGCCGCACACGCGCAGGGTCTCCCCCTGATTGTCGACAACACGGTCGCCACACCCATGCTCACCCAGATCTTCGAGCTCGGCGCGGACATTGCCGTCCATTCCGCCACGAAGTACATGGGTGGTCACGGCACCACGATCGCCGGCGTCGTCGTCGACTCGGGCAAGTTCGATTGGGTTGCCAATGCCGAGCGCTTCCCCGGATTGACCAAGCCCGATCCGTCGTACCACGGCGTGGTCTGGTCGGACGCCCTCGGACCAGCAGCGTTTATTGGCCGCGTCCGCACCGTGTTGCTCCGCAATACCGGTGCCGCGCTCTCGCCGTTCAACGCCTTCCTGATCCTGCAGGGCCTTGAGACCTTGGCACTGCGGATGGAGCGTCATTGCGAGAACGCGCTCGCCGTTGCCAAGCACCTCAAGAACCATGCTGGCGTCAACTGGGTCAACTACTCGGGCCTCGAGGACGACAAGTACCACGAGACCGCCAAGCGCGTCCTCAACACGGGCGTCGGCTTTGGTGGCATCGTCACCTTCGGTATTGAGGGTGGCCGCGAGGCTGGCAAGACCTTCATCGAGAGCCTCGATCTGTTCACGCATCTCGCCAACATCGGCGATGCGCGATCGTTGGCAATTCACAACGCCTCCACGACGCACTCTCAGCTCAACGACGAGGAACTCGATGCAGCAGGCGTTGGGCAGGACACGGTTCGCCTTTCGGTTGGCATTGAGAACATCAGTGACATCCTCGCGGACATCGATCAGGCGCTCGCGAAGGCCACGGCGTAACCCCGATGGGAGCGAGCGGCACACCAGCACGCTCCCTCGGACTGGTTGAGACGCAGCGGGTTGTCCTCTTTACGGAGGACAACCCGCTCGTACTCGACTCGGGCGAGACCCTCGCGCCCGTCGAGGTGGCGTACGAGACGTATGGCGAGCGAACGGCGAGCGACGATAACGTCGTCGTGATCTGCCATGCCCTCACGGGAGACGCCAACGCGGCCGGCCACCACGGCGACCCGACGCACCCGGGCTGGTGGGACACGTTGATTGGCCCTGGTAAGCCCGTCGACACGGATCGCCTCTTTGTCGTCAGCTCGAACCTGCTGGGAGGCTGCCAGGGAACGACGGGCCCTTCGAGTATCAACCCGGCGACTGGCACGCCGTACGGTCTCCAGTTCCCGCTGTTCACCGTCTCGGATCTTGTCAAGGTCCAGCGCGCGCTTTTGGCTCACCTCGGGATCACCCACGTCTTGGCGGCCGTTGGTGGCTCGCTCGGCGGCATGCAGGTGCTGCAGTGGGCGCTCGACTATCCCGACGAGGTCGAGCACGGCATCGTCGTCTGCGCCACGGCTCGCCTTTCGGCGCAGAACATCGCCTTTAGCGCTGTCGCCCGCGCCGCGATCATGAACGACCCCGATTTCGCAGATGGCAACTACTACGCGACCGGCAAGGGGCCTGACCATGGCCTCTCCGTGGCGCGCATGATGGCGCACATCACCTACCTCTCAGAAGAGTCGATGCGGCAGAAGTTCGGTCGCCGTATCCAGGATCGCGAAGAGCCACGCTTTGATCTCGGTGTCGACTTTCAGGTCGAGTCGTATCTCCAGCATCAAGGCAAGGTTTTTCTCGACCGCTTCGATGCCAATTCGTACCTCTATCTGACGCGCGTGATGGACTACTTCGACCTGTTCGCCGACGCCGAGCTCGTGCGGTCACAACTGGCCAAGGTCAAGACGAAGTTCCTCGTGCTGTCGTTCGACACCGATTGGCGCTTCGACACGTCGCATTCACGCGGGATTGTGCGCACCCTGACGGCGCACCGCGTGCCGGTCACCTTTCGCGAGATCTCGTCTCCTCACGGCCACGACTCGTTCCTGCTCGAGGTGCCGGAATATCACAAGACCGTGGCTGCGTATCTCGACCGCGCGCTCGAGGAGACCAACTGATGCGCGCCGACCATGACGTCATTGCATCGCTGGTGCCCGTTGGCTCGCGCGTCCTTGACCTCGGCTGCGGCGATGGTTCGCTGCTTGAGGAGCTGATTCGACGTGGTGCCGATGGACTCGGCGTCGAGATCTCGGACGACGGCGTTCTCGCCTGCCTTCAGAGGGGCGTCCCGGTCTTGCAAGACGACATCGATAAGGGTCTCGACGACCTCGAGGACGATTCGTTCGACATCGTGATCATGTCGTTGACGCTCCAGGCTGTCCACCACCCTGCCCTGGTGCTCCGCGAAATGAACCGCGTGGGGCGCAAGAGCATCATCTCGTTCCCCAACTTTGCGCACTGGCGCCTGCGCACTCAGCTCGCCGCCAGCGGCCGCATGCCGGTCTCGCCGCTGCTGCCCTACACCTGGTACGAGACGCCGAATATCCGTCTTTGCTCGATCAAGGATTTCGAGGCGCTGGCCCACGCGGAGGGCTTCACCGTCGAAGAGCGGATCTTGCTCAACGAGGGTGGTGCCCGCGAGGGCGCCGTCACCCAGCACGCCGCCAACCTGCTTGCCGCAGGCGCCGTCTATCTGCTCAGCCGTTAGGCGACAGGAGAGCCAAGCTCGGCACTCTCGTGGACATCGAGCAGCACGACCGTGCCATCCTCTTGGACCGCACCGAGGAGGAGAAATTCGCTTTCAAAACCGGCAATGCGTCGTGTACCGAGATTGATGACGCCGACAACTCGACGCCCAACAAGCTCATGCTCGTTGTAGTTCGTCACCTGCGCACTCGTCCAGCGCCTACCAAACTCGGACCCAAAGTCGACACAGATTTGCCACGCCGGTTTGCGTGCCTCAGGAAAGGCACACACCTCAACCACGACCCCGATGCGCATGTCGACCGCCGAGAAGGCGTCGTGATCAATCGTGGACGGTTGCTCCATGAAGAAAGTATGCCGCTGAGACCAGAGGCATCGCGTGCTCGAGCCGACAAAACCCAAATTGGACGGCCTCGCTCTGTCGGACGAATCTGAACAGTTGCTGCGAGGACCTGCATGCCCGTATAGTCGTCGCGATGACATACGCCCATAACAACCGCCGTGACCGCCACCCGATGACGACCGATGACGTCTCGATCGTGCTCTCCGGCGGTGGCGCCAAGGGCTCGTTTGAAGTCGGCGCGATGGCCTACCTGACCACGAAGTATCGATTCAAGCCGCGCGTGCTGAGCGGAACCTCAATGGGTGCCATCTTGGCCGTTCAGCTCGCCCAGGCGCATACCCCTGAGGACCTCGCTCGTCTCGTTCAAGAGGTCCGCAAATCGATGCTTGATGTCGCCGATCCAACCGAAATCTTCACGAAGGCGCCTTGGCTTGCCGAATACGACGATACGCGGCTCGGCAAGCTCATCGAATCACTGCTCGCGACGCAGACGGCAACTCGTCCACCACGGCATTCCGCACTCGGTCAGTACGGGACGAAGAAGTCTGATGATATTTCCGCGTTGCGGGTGATGACGAGTATTGCCGCGCATCCTCTTCACTCGCTTCATCTCATTCAGAACATGCGCGCACTCCCCCTGTCATTCATGGTCATGGATCCGCTCGAGAATGCCCTCCGTGGGATCGTCGATGGTGCCTTTAAAGCAATCGACGAAGAGGCCGTTCGAACGTCTGGTATTGCGTTGCGTATGCCAGTCACGGCACTGCGAGCGGGCACGACGCGTCTTGTCACCGAGTCCGGGGTCGTCATCGATAACTACGAGGATTCGGTCATTGAGGGAGCTGGTCATCCCGGCGTGATTGAGGGAACACTCGCCTCGGCATCGATTCCGGTGATTTTCGAACCACGCCAAATCGGAGACGACTATTACGTCGACGGCGGCGCTATCCGCAACCTCCCGGTCATACCTGCACGTCGGGCCGGTGCCACGAACGTCATTGCGATCGCTGCCTCTCCGCTCGACCCAAGTCCGATTGAGTGGCAGGCTGCCGAGCATGGCTTTCTCAATGTCTTGGGTCGTGTCGCAGCGATTACCGCGATGGACAGCTCTCGTCGCAGTGCACTCGAACAGCCACGCGATAATTTCACCATGACGGTGATTCATCCCACGCTGAGCCCAGTTGGCGTTCTCGAGACGTCCCGCCCACTCCTGAATATGAATTTCGACTACGGCTGGCTCCGGGCGGCAGAGACGGTCGAGTTCGAGCCTGAGGACGCACTCCCACTTGTCGCGGTCAGTGACGACATCATCAATACCCGCGAACTTGCCTACTTCCTCGAGTTAGAGATCACAGAAGCGGTCGCAGACACAGGCAAGATTCCCGCAGACGGACTCGCGGATCTCGCGCTTCTCCGCGCGCAGGTGCGTTCACGCGCTCAGGAATGGGTGGCATCGGGCCTGACTCCACCGATCGAGCTCGAGAGCTGGGGTCACGCTCCTGAGCATCCCGAGTTTGCCGAAATCGAAGCCTGACGCAAACCAACCCGACGCTCTCCAACGGGACAGGCTCTAGCCCATCAGTCAGCGCCTCCTGAGTGTATCGCGCCTAAACGCATGATCCCGATATGGTGCAAGACATGGAGACCTCTTCCGCCATCGTCGTTGGCGCCGGCTTCGCTGGCCTGATCGCCGCCGAGGCGCTCGCAAATGCCGGCTGGGACATCACCGTCCTCGAGGCTCGGGACCGCGTTGGTGGTCGAGCGTGGACCGATCATCTGCCCGACGGCACGATCATCGAGCGTGGCGCAGAGTGGGTCGAGGATGTTCAGGTCGAGATGGTCGCACTCTGCGATCGTCTTGGGATCCCGCTTGCACGCACCGGTATGAGCTACCACGACCGTCGTCCCGTTGGGGGCCCGCCGGTCACGGACGATGAATTGGCTGCTGGGCGCGCCTCCTTGCGCGCGCTGTTCGCCGAGCTCGGTGACGAGGCGTACGCCATCTCCGTCGCTGATGCAATCGAGCGACTCGACCAACCGGAGGGCGTCAAGATCGCGTTTCGTGCCCGCATCGAGTGCACGAGTGGTGCTCCCGCAACAGAATTGGCCGCCTGGCACCTCCTCCATCTTGCCTCGGCACCCGAGCAGGTCGACTCGCCACGTATCGGTACCGGCAGCGACGCGCCCGTCCGTGCGCTCGCCGCACTGCTGGGTGACCGCATCCACCTCGGCGAGCCTGTCGTTGCCATCGCGATCGATGACAACGGCGTCTCGGTGCAGACGACCAAGGCAGAGCATCGCGCAGCGCACATTGTCTTGGCGCTCCCCAAGCCGATCGTCGTGCAGGAGCCGTTTGCCGCGCTTCTGCCGCCCGAGGTACTGACCGCCGCGAGCACCTTTGGTGTCTCCCACGCCGCCAAGCTCTTTGTCCCGCTCCTGGGTACCGCGGAGCCAAGTGCGGTACTCGATACCCGTCACGACTACTGGGTCTGGACAGCCAATCAAGGCAACGAAGGACTGCGCCCGGTCCTCGCAGGCTTTATGGGCTCGCAGCCGATGCTGGATCTCCTTGAGGTCGAACGCGACGGTACGACGTGGGCGCGCAGTGTGGCTGAGGTTCGCCCCGACCTCATGCTCGACTTCGATGCGGCCGGCACGCAGACCTGGCATGACGATCCCTACGCCCAAGGCATCTACACCCATGTGCGTCCCGGTGATCGTCCGAACGACGAGCTGCTTCGTCAGCGACACGGGCGGCTTGTTTTGGCCGGCGAGTTTACCGACGACGTCTGGTCGGGCTTTATGGAGGGCGCCATCCGCAGCGGCCAACGTGCGGCTAGTTTGCTCGATCCCTCGCTGCCAGCTCCGGCTGCGGCGACGCACTAACTCGCAGCCACCGAATCAGGGCAGTGACACCTGGCCCTACCCGAACGCGGTGGCGAACAGATCCGCGGCTTCGGCGATACAGGACGCATCCGACCGGGACCGCCCTGCAGCTGCCGTAGCCGCGCTAAACCCGACCAGCGTTGGTGTCCCAACGAGATCCGTGAGGTCGTACCACTCGGCCCAACGACGGGCCGGGGTGCCAACGATGCCGTAGGCCTGCGAGCGTGGCCACCACCGGTCGGGGTACTGCAGGATGACCTTCTCGAGCGACCCCATCCGGAGGCCATCGAGGGCAGAACGCACACGTGCTGGCATCCCTTCGATTCGCACCGCTCGACGTTGCAGGATGCTGAGTGGTACGGCAACGACGACACCGTCCGCAGCGACCCGCTCTCCCGAACGAAGCGTCACGGACAACCCGGCAGCGGTATTGACGGTACTCACCGGCGACGACAGACGAATATTCACTCCCTCGGCCAACTGCTTCGGCACCACGTCATAGCCACCCTTGACGAAAGCGTCCCCACCGGATTGGTCCTCACCTTCGTATAACGCTTCGGCACCGAGGATGGCCGGGCCAATCCCATATTCGTGCGTCAGCGTCGTCTCGACGATCCAGTTGTTGAGCACGCTGGGGCGCCACCCGGCGGCTGCCAGGACGTCTCCGACGGAGTCGTCGACGGGGTACGGCCGAGCCTGCATCTTCGCCACCAGCCGATCGAGTTCTGTTGAATGCGCGAAGAGGTCCTTCGGAGTCTTGCCGTCCAGCCCGCGCACGTCATCGTCGTTGTAGTTCGTCGGCACGAGAGTCGAGCCACCGCTGCGCACCAGAGCCGGTATCGGGTTTCGTTTCACTCCGTGCACCCAGGCGGCACCAAGTTCGATCGGAACGCCCCATGAGGTGTCGGTGCAGACGCGGCCACCAATGCGGTCGCGAGCCTCGAGAACAATCACCGTTGCCCCGGTGGCTTGCAGCGCCTGCGCAGCTGCGAGGCCAGCCACTCCGGCCCCAACCACGATCACTGTCTTCGTGGCACGAGCTCGTCCCTGCTTGGTCAGCAGACTGGCTGCATGTTGGCCCGACAGGTACGCCCCTTGCACAGTCGCTGCGTGGGCCGGATTGACGTGTTCGCCCGCCAGCACAACACCACCAGCGATGACGGCTGCCTCGAGAGTCTCACGCACGTCCGGCGACGTGCCAACGGGCAAGGCAGAGTACGAGCCCAACGACCACGGATCTGTGTCCCAGCGCGTGACGAGACCGCGCGTAGGCTTGCTCGTCGTTCTCGGCGCAGCAGTCGCGGAGACTCCCCCATTCCCGACGATCGACAGCAAGAGCGACCCAGCGAGAAACGTCCGACGGCTAATTGGCAACACGTTGACTCCTTCTCGTTTCCATAGGGGCGCCTGGATTTGAACCAGGGCCTGACCGGTTATGAGCCGGGTGCTCTACCGCTGAGCTACGCCCCTTCACCCGCAGAGAATACGCGCCCGACACCGTACGCTGTCGTGATGGCACGGATCAAGCCGACCCACGTGATTCTTGGCGTGCTTGGTATCGCCATTGTGGCCGGCACGTTCTTGGTTGTGCTGCCAGAGGTGGCGAGCTATCGCAGCGTGATCGATCAGTTTCGCCAGTTGACACCAATCGAGCTCGTCGTACTCGTCGGGTTTGCGGTCCTCAACATCGTCACGTTCGCGCCACCACTCCAAGCCGCTCTCCCCGGCCTAGGTTTCTGGCGCGCGTTGAGCTCGTCACAAATCTCCGCCGCCTTCTCTCATGCGGTGCCCGCGGGTGATGCACTTGGGATGGGCGCACAGGTTGCGTTGTATCGACGCTGGGGCTTCGGACCACAACCAATCGCGGTCGCCCTGACCCTCGTGGGAGCAGCCAATGCGGTCTTCTTCGTCATCCTCCCGCCGCTCGGTCTCGTTCTGCTCCAGTTCGACGGCGAGCGACGAACGGGCCTTTTCGTGATCGCGGTCGCCGCACTTATCGCGCTCATCGTGATCGTGGGCGTGGTGGTTCGGTCGATCCGTGACGCGGGCGCTGCGCGCAGTGCCGGTACAACAGCAGCGCGTTTTGCCTCGCCCCTATTGCGGTTGCTACGCAGAGGCCCAGCAGGCGATTGGGGACAGCACGTCGTCGAATTCCGAGCCGAGGCGATTGTCGTGCTTCGACAGCGCTGGCTCGGACTGCTCGCCGCCACGCTGGCGTCGAACATCGCCGTCTTCGCGTGCGTGGTCGTTGCACTTCGCGTCTGCGGTGCAGACGCTGCCCAGCTCTCGTGGCAGGAGATTCTCGTCGCCTGGTCGCTGACGCGCCTGCTCCTGATGATTCCGATTACCCCTGGGGGTATCGGCTTCGTCGAGCTCGGCATGACGGGGCTGCTGGTCGCGTTCGGCGGTGACCACACGGCCGTCGTGGCGGGCGTGCTGCTCGAGCGCGCCTTGACGTTCCTGCCGCCCATTGTTCTCGGCATTATTTTTGGCACCATCGTCGGCGTCGATCGCCGAGGCAACGTCACGGCAGAGAGCTAGTCGGCTTCGCCGTGGCGCGTTGGTGCGCCGGCGACATCGAGCGCACGGGTCGCCCGCGCGGTCACCAACTGGTACAGCACGAGGAGCTGGGTGATTGCCAGGGCATCGGATCGATACAGATCCATGCCGCGCGTAAATTGCCCGAGTCGGTCGAGCTGGAGATGACGTGCGAAATGCAGGCGATCCCAGATTGCCTCTTCGATTTCCTGTGCGCGGCCGGGCGGCAGGATGCCCGGCACGTTTAACAACTGCTCGCCGTGCGGCATCTTTGTGATGGTGAGGTCGTCGGGCCCCTCTCCGCCGAGTCCCGAGAGATCTGGGTGTGGAAGTGTGGGCCGCAGCAGAATCTCGGCGTCGAGGTTCTTCTCTTCGGGGCGGCTGCCGTGGCGAAACGTGATCACGAGATCCGCGAACGCGCGTTGTGGTCGCACCCATTTGACCGAGTCGCGCTCGCGATGATCCATCTCATCGAGCACCTCATCCGTCGTGTAGCCGCGGCGCGTCGTGTCACGAAGCAATTTCCACGCCCGCCGGATTTCCTCTGGCGGATCCATGTAGACGGTGCAGTCGAAGCGCCGTCGCAATTCCTCGGTCTGAAGGCACAGCAATCCGTCGACCACGGTGTACGGGCCGGGCTGGAGGTAGTGCGGCGGTCCAAGCGTGCCGTCGGTGTGGCGATAGGTGGGCTTGAGGATCGCGCGCTGCGTCGAGAGCGTCTCGAGATCGCGAGCCATGATGTCGAGATAGTTGGCATCGGGATTGAGGGGCGTAATGCCCATCACCTTGCGCTGGGCACGGTCATAGCGGTGATAGTCGTCGCTCGGAACGTGCGCGACCTGCTCCTCGCCAAGCACGCGGGCGAGACCACGCGTCAGCGTCGTCTTGCCACTCGCCGAATCGCCAACCACGGCCAGCATAGTCGAGGGGGCGACGCCTTGACGGATCCCTGTCATGGCGGAATCGTGGCAGGTTCCGATCCACAGGTGTCCGCTTATGCTCGTCAGGCCAGCCGGCAACAGGAAAACGCGGTAGCATCGCCCCATGGAGCCGGCTGAGGGAACGTCTCGACGGAGCGCATTTTTTGAAACGCGCGCGATCAGTCGCGACGTCGTCGTGCCCGAGTACCCCGAACTCGGCCTGATCGCCTTCGATAGCCCCAACGATCCCGAGCCATCGGTTCGTGTGGAGGACGGGCGGATCGTTGAAATTGACGGGCGATCAGAGGCTGATTTCGATCTGATCGATGCGTTTCTCGCGACCCACGGGATCAATCCGATGGTCGCCGAGGAGGCGATGGCGCTGGATGACATCGCCTTCGCGCGCATGCTCTGTAGCCACGACGTACCCCGCACCGAGATCCTGCGCCTCGTCGAAGGCATGACGCCTGCCAAGGTCGCACGCATTCTGGGTCTGCTGAGCCCGCTCGAGTTGATGCAGGCGATGGCGAAGATGCGGGCACGTCGGACACCCTCGATCCAGGCGCACGTCACCAATCGCATCGACCACCCGCTCTTGATTGCCGCCGACGCAGCAAGTGCCGTGGCGCTCGGCTTCCGCGAGCTGGAGACAACGGTCCCCGTGCTGCGCGACGCCCCACTGGTCGCCCTTGCACTCCTCATCGGTAGTCAGGTACCTGCCCCAGGCGCGCTCACGCAGTGCTCCGTCGAAGAGAAGACCGAACTCGAACTCGGCATGCGCGGTCTGACGACCTACGCCGAAACGGTCTCTGTCTACGGCACCGAGCAGGTCTTTCTCGATGGCGACGACACCCCCTGGTCAAAGGCACTCTTGGCTTCCTCCTATGCCTCCCGCGGTCTCAAAATGCGCTTTACCTCTGGGTCGGGCGCCGAGGTCCTGATGGGTGCTGCGGAGGGCAAGTCGATGCTCTACCTCGAGGCGCGCTGTGTGGCAATCACCCGTGCCGCTGGCTCACAGGGCACACAGAATGGCGGCATCGACGGCATCAATGTCACCGGCTCCGTGCCGAACGGTATGCGCGAGATCCTCGCCGAGAACGTAATGGCAACGCTCTACGGCCTGGAGTCCTGCACGGGCAACGACACGCAGATGAGCGCGTCAGATATACGACGCACCGCGCACACGCTGCCGTTGCTGCTTGCCGGCTCGGACTTCCTCTTCAGCGGCTTTGGTTCGATCCCGAGCTACGACAACACCTTTGGCGCCTCGAACTTCAATGCCGAAGACATCGACGACTACATGATGGTCCAACGCGATTGGGGCTTTGAAGGTGTGTTGCGGTCGCAGGGCGACGACACCCTCTTGCCACTACGACGCCGCGCCGCCGAGGCCTGTCGGGCGGTGCTCGACGAACTCGATCTGATGACGTTCGACGATGCCGAGCTCGAGCGTGTGGTGACGGCCCACGGCAGCCTCGACGTCTCGGAACACCAGACGGACGAGACGGCGCGTGCAGGCGATGCGATTATCGAGCGAGAGATCACCGCCGTCGACGTCGTGCGCGCGCTGTCGATCCGCGGCTTCGAACTCGAGGCCGAGCGCGTACTCGAGATGACCCGCCAACGCCTGTTTGGCGACCACCTCCAAACCTCGGCGATCTTCGCCGAGGACATGAGCGTGTTGAGCGCACTCACGGACCCCAACGACTACGCAGGTCCCGGCACTGGCTACCGCCCGTCTTCTGCTCGCCTCGAGGAAATGGCCCGCGTCCGACAGGAACGTTCGCACGTGGAGTTGCTTGCAGAGCAGGCGCCTCACTCTGGGTGTGTCGTCCTGACCGAGACCGGCCCAGCGGCCGTGCGGCCCCGCCCAGACGAGGTTGTCGTTGGCATCTCCCCCGCGTTTGGCGTCGATGTCTGGCTCACGCTCTCCGGCTTGACGGTGGGCGAGGCGTTGCGCCAGATCCTGGCTGGGATCGAGGAGGAAGGCGTGCACGCCCGTGTCGTGCGCGTCACCCACTCGCTCGACCTCGGCATGATCGGCTGGACCGCGGCGAACCTGTCGGGTAGCGGCGTTGCACTTGGCATTCAAGGGAAGGGAACCGCGTTGATCCACCGCGCGGACCTCCCAACCCTCGCCAATCTCGAACTGCTGAGCATGGCGCCGCTGATCGACGCCTCGCGCTACCGCCTGATGGGTCGCAATGCCGCGCGTCACGCGCGCGGCGAGAAGCCCTCCCCGGTGTTGCTGCCCGAGTCGGGTGAGCCGATGGGGCCGCGGTATCACGCCAAGGTCGTAGCGCTGATCAACCGCGAGAGCCAGTGTCTGCGCGCAGGGACTCCGCAGGAGATTGAGGTCACATGGCCGAGTTGAACTACCCCCTTGGAGAACACAACCGCGCCGACGTTCGGTCGCAGACCGGAAAGGCTGCCGACGAATTGACCGTCGCTGATATCCGCGCCGGCACGATTACCTCTGCCA
>Ga0194048_10000313_pt1 | contig 23157 bp, 22 predicted proteins | sample JunL225m_MetaG_FD_161685 | JGI IMG/M metagenome (GOLD analysis project Ga0194048, IMG submission 161685) | Anoxic zone freshwater microbial communities from boreal shield lake in IISD Experimental Lakes Area, Ontario, Canada - Jun2016-L222-5m | ecosystem: Environmental > Aquatic > Freshwater >...
GTACGTCCCACACTACCATATGCTCCCGGCTTTCATGTTCGAGCGCCGGTATTCGGTAGCGGCAAGACCTACCTGTGCGAACTGATTGGCGCATTCGCGGGTCCGGGGGCAAACGCCAAGGTTAGTTATCCGATGACCTCGGAGGAAGCCACCAAGGTCATTCTGTCCCTCCTGCTGACCAGCCCGGCGGTCATCGAGTTTGATGATATGGACACCGATTGGATACCGCACGGGACCATCAAGCGAATGCTGACGGCGGAACACATTACGGACCGGATTTTGGGGCTCAGCAAGACGGCGACAGTCAGCACCCGCACCCTGTTTCTGGGGTCTGGGAACAATGTCGGCCCAATACGCGATCTGCTGCGCCGCGTGCTAACGATCCACCTCGACCCACGCTGCGCGACCCCGGCAACGATGTCCTACAAAGGCTTTCCAGTCGATAAGGTTCGCCAGCGGCGCGGTGTTTTCGTGGCTGCCGTGCTGACAATCGTTCAAGCATGGCGTGCGGCTGGATCACCCCGCGCGGCGGTGGACAGCATTGTCACTTTCGGCGGGGCTTGGTCGGACTACTGCCGGCATCCACTGATGTGGCTCGGGCACCCTGACCCTGCGACAGCATTACTGGAACAGGTCCGCCACGACCCTGACGGCGATGCACTTAGGGGGCTGATGAGCGAGTGGCAAACCGTGTTTGGATCGACCCCGACTACCGTGCGCAAGGCGGTTGAGGCGGCGCTTCACAACCACCCCAATCTGCTCGATGCGATGCGCGAATTCCCAGTCGAGGAGAAGGGCGAGATCAATCGCTCGAAACTGGGGTGGCAATTGAAGAAGAACGCTAACCGGATCGCCGGTGGGTTTGAGTTCCAGCAGGCAGAAGCCGACGGGCGCACGGCTTGGCGAGTAGTGGCAGTCAAAACACCGCCTTTAACACTTTCACCGCCTTCCGCCTCCTCGGTCGAAAAAACTGTCGCGGGTTGGAGTGGCCGGATATGAATGGCGTCGATGCGGTGAGGGTAGCACGGGCCGCCGGTCTCGAACTGGCAGTCGATGGTGACGATCTGCTTCTCGAGGCGTCTGCGCTGCCGCCGCCTTCGGTCCTAGACTTGTTATCCGGCCACAAAGCGGCGGTCGTGGCGCTGCTTCGGCTCGGCGGCGATGGCTGGTCAGCCGAAAATTGGTGGTCCGTTTTCGCCGAAAAAATCGCATTCGCCGAACGCAAAGCCGGTCTGACGCGCGCCCAAGCCGAGGGACGCGCCTTCGCTTGCTGTGTTATCGAATGGCTGAACCGAAATTTCCTATGTTCGCCAGCGGGGCGCTGTTTCGCCTGTGGTGGCGGTGATCACACCCATGAACCGCTGCTGCCCTTCGGGATCGAGCCCCTCGGGCAGGTCTGGTTGCATTCACGCTGCTGGCCTGCCTGGCATGCCGCCCGCAAAGCCAAAGCCGTCATCACATTGGCTGCAAGGGGGATCACGCCACCGGCAGAATTTCCAAAAGATTTCGGAAAAAACGGGGGTGCATGATGGGTGGCTTCGGATCGGGACGGCCGAGCGGGTCAGGCAGGAACACGGTGGAAGGCTGCCGTTCGATCGACGTGAACCGTCTGAACCGGGCGGGCTGCCTGCGACCCGGCTGGGCGGGTGGCTGGGAATGGACACGCGACAGCGAGAAGGTCGCCTCAATCAGCATGCGCACCGATCAGGACTGGCTGTATCTGTCCTATTGCGTGCGTGTCGGCAGCGGCGATTGGCGGGACATTGCCGAGACCGTCCGCATCGTCCGCATGCCTTGCCGATATGGCGGCGCACGGCCCTATTTCATATGTCCCGGAGTGGTCAACGTGACCACCTGCGGTCGGCGCGTGGCCAAACTGCACGGGCCAGGACGCTATTTTCTCTGCCACCGCTGCTATCGCCTGGCCCATGCCAGCCAGAATGAAACGGCGTGGGACCGAGACCTGCGCCGAGCCAACAAGATCAGGCGGCGGTTAGGAGGCGATCCCGGCCTGTTCGCGCGGTTTCCCGATCGGCCAAAGGGCATGTGGCGGCGAACATATGAACGGCTCCGCGATCAGGTCTTCGATGCCGACATGCGCGCGGAGCAATCCTTTGAACTACGGGCAGCAGCCCTGCAGAGCTGGATCGACAACATGAAGCACAAACGGAGGCGCTGGCGATGACCGAGATCATGTCCAATCCACCAATTGAATCCAACGGTGTTGCCAGAACGCGCTTCAACGCGGTCCGTCACGGCATCCTTTCGCGTTACACGGTCCTGCCCTGGGAGGACGCCGACGAATACGATGCCCTGGTCGCGGCCCTCGCCGCCGAGCATGCGCCTTTTGGAGCGACCGAAGAGCATCTGGTCGAAGAAGTGGCTGGCATCCTGTGGCGCAAGCGACGTCTTCGGTTGGCCGAGGCGGCGGCCTTTCGCCGCAGCTTGGAGGGTACATTCAAGTCATACCGGGACACCGCAAAGGTGGCCCTGGCGCATCTTCACCCCTCTGGTGAACCCGAGTCCGTCGCTGAGGCGGTCTGCGCCACGACCACCGATACGGAGGAAGACCTCGCTGACGTGGCGGCTGACGAGGCTATGACGCGCCGTGCACTGGCCCTGCTAAGTTCCAACCGCAACGACGCCTACGAGGCCGCGCTCGCGGTTCTCCGCGAGGATACGCAAGGTTGGTGGGCGGACATCCTTGCCCGCAAGCCTGACGAACTACCCGACGGCGCTAAACCAGCCACGGCCGACGTGGAAGGTTTGGGCGGGTTCCTGACGATGCAGATACTGCCATGGTTCGCGTCCCGACGGGCGACGCTGGCAAAGCGTCCCCTGATCCGTGAACAAGCGTTTGGTGAAGCGCTGGATGTCAACAAGCTGGAGCACCTCGGCCGCTACGAAGTCCATCTCGACCGCAAGCTTGAGCGCATGCTGTCCATGCTGCTGCGCCTCAAGGATTTGCGACAGGCGGCGATCCCGGTCTGATCCGTTTGGCAAAACCAGGATCGAGTGCCCCTACGGTTGCGTGTTGGGCTATTTTGGCCAAAACTGCGCCCTGTCATATCGGGAGAGCCGGATGAGAACGCTCACGGCGAAGGACGCGAAATATGGCTTTGGCCGATTGATCGACCTCGCCCGGACCGAACCGGTGGCGGTCGCCAAGCACGGACGGCCCGTTGTCGTGGTCATGGCAATCGAGGAAATTGAGCGCCTCACGGCACGGGACCATGCCGGCGACGAGTCGCAGTGGCAAAAGGAACAAGCGCATTCATGAGTGCTGACCATCTGATCGGTATCGAGAAGTTCGAGGCGCATCTCTGGAAGATGGCTGACAGGCTGCGGGCCAATTCCAACCTCGCGTCCAACGAGTATTTCCTGCCCGTCCTGGCTCTGATTTTCCTCCGCCATGCAACCCGCCGCTTCCGCGAGGCGCAGGTCGCCGTCGAAGCGGACAAAAAGGCCGGCAAGATGCCGAACCCGGCCGGTGTCAGCGGCGTCCGATGGGACGGTATAATTCCGATAACGATCTAAATAGCGCGGTCGGTGGCGATCTGACGGTCGAGGTCATAGGTGGACAGAACGCGAAGGTTCATCCTGCGGCTCTGCGCGGTGTCATAGGCGGTCGCCCGCGCCTCGTAGCCGGCCGGAATGGTCCAGCGGTCGCCCTCCAGCCGTTCGACGATCCCGGCGCGCCGCAGAGCCTCCAGCCTCCTGACGTGGCTCTCGATATAACCTTCGATATCGCCGCCGGGCACGCGGACATAACCGGCCTCGGCCAGGGCGCGATGCTCGCTCGGGCAATAGACGCCGGTGTCCGCCGCCATGGCGGCGATGTTGCGATCCGAGGCGCGCGGCCCCACGGGGGCGCGGCCGATCTCGGCGATGGACCCCATCGGCGCATCCTAAGCGACCGCCTTGTCGCCCAACGCGACGTGATGTGTGCGACCGTCCGCGCCATCCACCATCAGCGCCACCCGGTCGCCCAATTCGTCGGTCAGCCTCTTGCTGATCAACCGGCCGATAACGGACTGCGCAGATCCTCCCCATGGAGCACATACCGGCCGGTTCGGCGTTCAAGCCCCCGGTCGGTCAGCGCCCGGCTGATCGCCTTGACGATGTCGCCGCGCTCGCCGACGGCCCGAATCGTCGGCTCCAGATTTTCCGACAGGCTCCAGACCCCGGGTTGAAGTTCGCGAGCGAGGCCATAGCGCTCAAGTGTCTGCAAGCGGCCGACCCTGAGCGTCCAGTCGAAATCGGCCCGGACCTGACCTACATCCGGACGCATGTCGATCACGCGGTCCTGGGCTTCCTCGAGCATGGCGCGGTCGATGCGCGTGAAGCGGTCGGCGGTGATCTCCGCGCAAAGCTTCTTGCGCAGTTCCAGGTCGCTCTCCAGCCCGAGCGCCAAGGTCGCCCGTTCCCGGGCGCGCAGGCGCACGCCATCGGTGATGTAGTCCTGGGCTGTGATCAGGTCTTTACCGAGATCGTCCTTGCCCCGGATGACAACATGGCTGTGCGTATGGCCGGTGTTGTAGTGGTCCACCCCCACCCAATCGAGCTAGGTACCGAGGTCGGTCTCCATCTGGGCCATAACGTCGCGGGTAAACCCGCGCAGGTCGGAAAGGCGGTCGCCATCCTCGGGAGCCACGATGACGCGGAAGGAATGCAGGTCGCCCTCGCCGCGCTCGACGAAGGCCTTGCCATCCTCCTGATCGCGCACCGGTCCGTAGAGCTGACCGCGCTCCCCGTCGCGGGTCGTGCCGTCCCGTTGGATGTAGCGGAGATGCGCGCCGGCCACCCCACTGCCGGCGCGGTGACGGACGATGCGCGCCTTCATCATCACGCGTCGCTGGCGTTGGACGGGGGACCGCTCCGCGCCTGTCGCTTCAGCGAGTCAGCGACGGCCTAGCCCGGACCGATCCGCGAGCACCTTCCCTTTCCGGCCGAACCCGCGCGCTGCTTGCCGCCGCGCAACTGGGCCTAGGTCAGCGGACCGCCATTCGCCTTGGCCGCCACCTTCATCACCTTGGCGACGAACGACTGCGACTGACGCCCACCGACGCGGCCCTGATCGCGGATGCGGCCCGTGCGGGTGCGGAAGGCGGAAGCGTCGTCGGGGCTCATGCGCGATAGGTCGAGCGACTGTCGCCACCGGACAAGACCGCACTGGCTGCCGTCGTACAAACGGGTGTAAAAACAAAGGATTGGCATGATCAGCGGCCCCCACCCGGCCGACCGCCGGCCAAAAACAAGTGTGCAGACAAAGGCTTAGCGGGAAACGCGAGTTTCCCTTAATCTTAGCCTCACTCCCAAATTCGAAGAGTCTGCGCTAACCTACTCCAGACCACGGTCCAGAAAATGGCAACTGGTGGCAACGGACTAGAACGCCAAAATCGAATCACGCCCGGAAATCAGCCATCCAACGCAAGGAAAACAAGTGCGCGATCAGTATGCCGGCGACGTTAGTGACGTGCTGAAATTTGCTTTCCTGCGCGCATTGGCCGGTGCCGATCGGACTCTTGGCGTCGCGTGGTATTACGCGCCGGGCGACGATGGACGAGCAGATGGCCGGCATCTGGAATGGCGTGACGAACCGGCATGGCGGCTGCTAGACCCTCAGCTTCACGCCGGCCTTTCCGCGCTGCCAGAACGCAGCATCGCGGCGCTGGAGCGCGCTATGATCTGGCCGACTGGGGCGTTGTTTCACCGCGATCCAATGCCGTCTCGTGTCGGCCGTAGCGCGTGGGGAGCGCGCAAGCGAACAACACTCGACGGCGCGGATATCGTGTTTCTCGACCCGGACAATGGCGTCGGCGCGGAGAGCGAGAAGCATGCGACCTTCTCCGAAATTCGACTGCTGCGTAAGCCCGGCAGGGCGATCGTCTTCATCACTTTTCCCGGCAGAACCATGCCGCATGACGCACTACTGAGGCGCCTCCATGAAAGGTTGGCTTTAGAAGCCGATGCAGAAAATGGTCTCACGCTGCGGACTAATGTTTCCGTTCCCCGTGCCGCGGGAGCCTCTTCCTATGTGCAGCGCGAGCGCTGGTTTACCGTCGTTGATGCGGACGATGAATTGACCGCGAGGGCGCAGATATTTGCCAATGCCCTGGCATCCGTTCCGCGAGTCCGAGCGCGTTTGTATTGCGCGCAGAACTCCAATGCCGCCGACTAAGGTTTCAGTTTTGGCTGCGTCGGTACAACCTTTAGCGCGAACAATAGCGCATCGACGGCATTGATTGCGCCTTGGACTTCATGGCTTGTCACCGCGGGCACGCTTCCGTGCGAGAGCTTGTTGAAGAGTATCTCCGTATACATGTCGATCGCGGCTAGCGGCTTGTCGTAGGTTCCATTTACCTTGGAGCTGAAGATCTTCGCGGCTGTCAGCAATTCGCTGGCGGGTGTTTTGTCAGGGAGCTGTTGATAGGAAACTGGGACCTTCTTGCTCTCGCAAAACTCGCGCAATGCGAGTTCGACAGCGATCCGCGCGTAGTTGCCGGCGGCGTTGACGTGACCTTGCTTCAAGAAGTTGCGACCGTCGGCGAGCACATCGGCCGCAGCACTTGACGTTGCTAAGGTCACGACTGGAGCCTTCGTTGGATCGTCATCAGAGTGGATTTTTGCATAGCTCCAGAACCTGTCCGCCTTGTGCCGGCGTTGATAGGCCCGCGCCATCTCGAACCACACCCGATCATGCGTCAGGAGAATGATCTGCCAGTCTTTGAAATGGTCGGCCAGTACATCGATGACGTACTAATCGGTTCGATTGATCCAAACCGATTAGTACGTCATCAAGAACGATGAGCCGAGGCGTGTCGCCTTGCAGCGTGGCAGCGCAGACTTTGCGCCCGGCCAAATAAATAGATAGCGCCAAGGCTGTAAGCCTTGCCTCATTCAAAAACAATTGCGGTCGCTGGATCGGCTGATTTCGAAAATTTACCTTGATGCTGATCTCGCGCGTTTGAATTCTGTCCAATGGCGGGATCGTCACATCATCGTTGTAGGTGAGGCCAGGAACGTCGAGCAGGATACTGAGGTGGACCCCGGAAACTGGACAGGTCGCTAAGAGAGAGTCTTCCCTTGGAACGGCCGTCTGGCCGAAGGTGAGACATGACCAACACACGGAAGAAACACGGGCCTGAGTTCAAGTCGAAGGTTGCGCTGGCCGCGGTGCGGGAAGAAGGCACTGTGGCTGAGTTATCGAGCCGGTTCGGCGTCCACGCCAGCCAGATCCACGCGTGGAAAAAGACCTTGCTTGACGGAACGGCGTCGCTTTTTGCCCGGAGCAACGGCGGGGCGGCCAACGGCGCGGCGGCGGACGAGGCTCTGCTGGCTCCTTTGTATGAAAAGATCGGCCAATTGACGGTGGAACGCGATTTTTTTCGAAAAAGGTCTGGGCCATGAACCGCCCCGAACGGCTTGCGCTGGTGGACCATGACGACCCGGCCCTGCCGGTCGTGGCGCAGTGCCGTCTGCTGAAGGTCGCGCGCTCCACCTTATATTACCGGCCTGTCCCGGTGAGCGCGGACGATCTGGCGGTGATGCGGCGCATGGACGAGCTGCATCTGGCCTGGCCGTTTTATGGATCTCGTCGGATGGCGGCAGTGCTCCGCCGCGAAGGCTGGAACGTGAACCGCAAGCGGGCCAAACGGCTGATGAAAGTGATGGGACTTGAGGCGATTTACCAGAAACCCAACACCAGCAAGGGACATCCGGATCACAAGGTCTATCCATATCTACTGCGGGGTCTGACCATCGACCGGCCGAACCAGGTGTGGTGCGCGGACATCACATATATCCCGATGGCGAAAGGCTTCGTCTATTTGGTCGCGGTTATGGACTGGTTCAGCCGGCGGGTTCTGTCCTGGCGGGTGTCGATCACCATGGACACGGATTTTTGCGTCGAGGCGCTACGGGAGGCGACCGAACTGTATGGCCAGCCGGAGATTTTCAACACGGATCAAGGCGTGCAGTTCACCAGCGCGGCGTTCGTGGACGAACTGGAATCCCGGGGCGTTCGGATCAGCATGGACGGCAAAGGCCGGTATCTGGACAATATTTTCATCGAACGGCTGTGGCGGAGCCTGAAATACGAGGAGGTTTATATCAAGGCGTATGGTTCGGTTGTCGAGGCGCGCCAGAGCCTTGGCGGATGGCTGACCTTTTACAATGACGTGCGGCCGCATCAGTCATTCGAATACCGGACGCCGCGCGAAATTTTCGAAGGTGTCGCCTGTGAGTATGTGGACAACACCTCCGCATCTCTTCGCGACGCTGCGGCGTTGCCCACATACTCACAGGCGCATCATCATGAAAAGGAAGTAATAATGTATTGACAAGTATAATAGAGGGCCTATACTACCCCTCAGACATACCCCTCGGATCGGGAGGGGCGCTGGAAACGCGGTGGGACTCTCTCTTAAGTCACCCCGATTCCTGTCCAACCGATGGGGTCCACCTTATACCATCGATATCTTTCCATCCCAATGCCTTCAGCAGCGTGTCGATCTGCGGCTGCACCGCTGCGATGGCGTCGCGAAGCCCCTGATTAATCGAAGGCAGAAGGGCCAGAACCTTGGGTTTCTCGGTCTTGCCGAGCCGCTTACGGTCGCGAGACCCGACGTCGGCCAGATCGAGTAATTGCGACCACAAATCAGAAATGGGCTGCTGCTTTCCATCGTGGACCACCTCGAAGTCCCGCAGCAAGACATTGATGCATACATCGAACAGGTTCACTGGACCGTCGCCGTGTCGATAGTTCGTCTCTAACAGCGATCTGTAGTCGAGAATGGCCTTTCGGTAGGCGGCGTTCTTAACCCGGGCATCGGCAGCAGGTGTGATATCAACGGGGTGGCGGACAATTGTCCACTCAGCAGCTGGCTTGCCGTCATCGAACTCGACGCTGATTTTCAGTCCCGCGTCCGGTTGTCCTGAGAAGACGTTTTTCAGCCCGAGCAACCGCTCCTTGCGTGCTTGCGGACCACGGCGTGCGACAGAGAAAAACTCATCCAATGCGTGGAACACCGACGACTTGCCCGCACCGTTCTCGCCGTAGATCAGCAGGTTCTTGCCGTCGAGGGTGAAGGTGACAGGTTCAGGCCCGGCGAATGCGCGGAAGTCGCAGAGGGTGAAGGATTTGATGCGCAGCGGCGTGACGGCAGGTGGAACTGCGATAGTCGCACCTGCGGGGGCGACGGTCACGACAGGTGGGGAAGCGCTCTCCGTCAATGGGTACCAGCTTTCAGTTGGTGCGCCGCAAGTCCCATTGCCGTCTCGATGGTGTTTGCAACACGCATGACGGCATAGAGATCGATGCCCGATATCGCGCCCTCGTAGCTGGCAAGGTAGCTCTCGCTGCGTGGCGAAAGTCCGTTGCGCTTTGCGACGAGGTAAGCCGCCATTTCGGCCTCCACTTCTCGTTCGGCGAGAGTCCGGTGGCTCCGGTCGCGGATTTTGAAACCCGCGTCCTCGCCCAGATGCCCCAGGAAGAGATGCGCCAATTCATGAGCGACAGTCACGAGGCGCGTAGGCGCGGGATGGTTGCGATTGAATGCCAGTTGGTAGTGGTGCTTGCGCTTCGGGTCGGTCGATTTCTTTGCAAGCCTGATCCATCCGGCGCTGGCATCCCCAGCATCTAGTTGAACGATCTCAAGCCCCAGACGCGCGATTTGAGTGACAATGCCGTCGAATCGCTGGTCTGAGAGCGATCCGAAGGTCGGAAATGAAAAGGCGCTTTCGGGGAGATCGTGGCCTTCCGTGTCGAGTATGTCGAAAACGAAGTCCACCGGCCCCATGGTGCGGAGGATCAACAGAGGCCGCGTTCCCTTCTTGGGAACTCGGCCAAATCGCTCAAACCACTCCCGAGCCGATGCGGCAAAAGTCAGCCCCGGCTTTTGGATATGCAGGAGCAAGGCATTAAACGGCGCGAATCGGCGGAGACGAACGGTGAACTCCAAGAGTTCCTTGACAGAATCGCTGGTTTCATAAAGTCGCGTCGCGGCGATGAGTTGTTCGATGAGCGCGCGATCCTGGCCCTCCTGAAGGGGAAACAGGTCTTGCTGGCCCACCGCTCCGCTCATTCCCTGCCCTCGATGATACGGACGACGTCGAGGGTCGATACGTCGGATAGCATGGTGCGCAGGCGCGCGCCGGGGACAAGGTGGGTGGCGGCGAAGCTGTCTGCTGCTTTGACCAGCGCCGCGCCGTCGAGGCGCGCGAGTTGGCCGAGGCCCGAGCGTTCTGCTTCATCGAACAGTGTCAGGCCCCGAGAATGGAGATCATGTTTGAAGAAGAGTTCGTACACGAAGCCGTTGAGGAGTTGTTCGACGCGGATGTCGGCATTCGCTATAATAGAATAGTCTATTTCATTGAGCAGCCTCAATTCCAGATCAGCGAGTCGTGGCACAGGGAACGCCTCCAAACCGTCAGGCTGGACCTCGTAAAACCCTCCCTGCTTTCCAAGAAACACCTTTCGTGAGTAATATTCAGATAGGTTAGAATTCAAGAGCACCACAAGATACTTTGCAAACGAGCCAGAACGAATGCAATAGGCCGTGTTGGCCGGATAAAATCCGCTACCGTCTATGCAAAAGCTCGGGCGAAACGAAATTTTCGTGGAAAGTAATTTTGTTGCTTCAAATTCCTTCCAATAGTTGACGTTGTCTTGGATTTCAAACCACTGATATGAACCGCCTTTTCGACCCTCCCATCGTCCGTCTCGGCCTTCATCCCAATTGTCAGGCTTGGGTTCAAGCTTCGTCCGAAAGCTCGCGAGGTGGCGTTTGATGGCGGGATACCGGTCGATATTGATTCCCCGCCTTGTAAAAATGATCCAAGCACCCTCATTCTTCAGATGCCAGCGCTCAACATCGGCGCCGCGAAGATAAGGTTTGATGATCTCGGCCGAACTTTTGTGCTCTGAGATCAGTCGTTGCCTAGCTGCGCCGTCAATTTCGAAGGCTTTATTAAATCCGGTCGTTATGCCGCGGAACACTCGGGCCTCCGTAAACTCACGCAAAGGCGTTCCTGTCGCTCGAATGCGCTCCAGGAGACCACGCTTGGCCTGCGGCTCCAGTTGCCAGCCATCCGCGCCCAACGTCTTTTGGGGCATGTCGAACCCGATCTCGGCCACCAACACCGAAAAACCTTCGACCTCCGATCTATCGCGATCCGCCGGCCAGTTCATTACCCGCAATCTGTCGCTTTCCTTCGGTGCCTGGACAGGCACATCACGCCGTGTGGCTATGATGATGGTCGGATAGGCGATCGCGTCGAACACCTCGGCATCGCCGAAATCGATGATGCGCCGGACCTCCGTCTGCCGGGTCATCCAGGCGCGCAAGTTTGTGCCGTACTTAGCGCGATACCACTTGTTCGACGTGATGAAGGCGAACGCACCGCCGGGGTTGAGCAATTCCACCCCGCGCTGAATGAAATAGACAAACAGGTCCGCCGTGCCGGCGTAGGCTCCAACGGGGTTTCCGCTCTTGTCCTTGCCGCCGAAATGCTTCTCTAGCAGCGGCTTCTGGTCCTTGATCGCTTCCTGGCGCACATAGGGCGGGTTGCCGATCACCAGATCAAAACCGGACGATAGACCAAACATCCACTCGGGATCGAAGAAGGGGGCAGCCGCGTTCTGGTCGAACGGGTCCCATGCCGCCATTTTTCCGGCGTCGGCCTCCGGCAGGCCCCGATCGGATTTCAACAATCCCGCCAGTTGGTCGCGCAGACGCGCGATGTCGTCGCGCCGGGCGCGCTTGGTCCTGGCGGTGCGGGCGCTGAAATACCGCGCATTCATGCCCCGCAGCTCGGCCTCCTTTTCCGCGATCTTGGTGTTGCGGAACAGATCCGATTGGGCGGGCCGCTCGATGGGGATAAGGCTGTTAGCGGCAACGAGCTTGGTTTCCAGGTTGGGCAACGCCGTGATGTTGGCGTTGTCCTGTTCCCGGTCAATCTTCTGGCTGACCACGAGGGAAATGAAGAACCGCAGTTTGGCGATCTGTACGGCGATCGGCTGGATATCCACGCCGAACAGGCACTTGTCGATGAGATACAGCTTGCGCGCATAGTCCGGCTTGTTGGAATCGGAGAAATCACGGTCGAGTTTTGCCAGCGCCGCTTCGGCCTCCTCGATCCGCCTCTCCTTATCGGCCGGATTAACGGTTGCGTGAGCGGCGGCAAGGCTTTGCTCCAGCGGCGCACGGTTCTGGGCTTTCCAGCGTACGTTTTCCGGGTCGAGCCGATGCAGGACGTGAATGAGTTTCTGCAACAGCCCCATCGGGAAGGCGCCGGAGCCGCAGGCTGGGTCGAGAGCCTTGAGGCTATCAATGCCGGCGATAAGCGCGTCTGTCTCGACGCTGGAAAAGGGATTGCCCGTGTCCTTGAACGAAAGCAGGTTGCGCAGGCGCGCGTCCAGATCGATGGTCTCGTGCGCGGTCGCGCCGCCGTTGGATCGTGGCCTGCCCGTTAGGTCGAACTCACCGGGCATCGCCATGTCAAGCATCTGGGGCTTCGGCTTGCGGCGGTCAGGTTCGGCGGGCTTTGTCGCCATGCGGCGGCCGAAATAGGCGATCAGCGCCTCATCCACCATGTAGTCGACGACCTCTCGCGGCGTGTAGAAAGAGCCGGATTTTTTCCGGGCGGTCGTGCGCGTATCGGCGTTGTAGCTAGCCAGCAGGTTCTCAAAAACTTTGCCGAGCAGTTCGGGGTCGAGTGCGACCTCTTCCTCGACGGGGGTGTTCTCCTCGACCGTGAATTTGTAGCGGGAAAACAACTCGATCAGACCATCGGCTTCATACGTCTTGCCTTTGGTATCGTATTCCGCATTGAGATCGACCTTCTCTCCCCGCGCGAAGAATATCTTGTTGGGGACATGGAGAGGATTTCCAGGCCGCTCGGAGAAGCCATCGATCCGGATGACCTCGCGGCTGCCCTCTTTAACCAGGCGCCGCTTCAGATCAGGATTGCGCTCAAGGTCGAGTGCTGAAACCTCCCGGTCAAGGCACTCGAAGAGGCCGCCGTTGAGGAAGGGAACCTGTTTGAATAGCGCGAGCGCCGCGTCAGGGTCGCGGAAGGCGTCACGATAGCGATAGACGGTGTGGATGAGATATTGCCCATCGAGACCGCTACCACTCGCTTTGGTTCGCCACTTGCGGTCTTCGGTCATCTCCGTGTTCAGGGTGGCGAAGAAAAGGTTTTGTAGCACAGCCTTGTAAAAGGTGCTGCTCTCGCGCTGATTGGCGGGGTTCTCTTTCAGTAACCGTACCAGTTGACTAGGTTCGAACAGGCCCTCCGGAACAAGACTCTTCTCCTTGATGAACCAAACGAAGATGAGTCGGGTCAGCAGGCGAATGACGGCTATCTGGTTCTGCTCGTCACTCTTCTTCTCGTCCGTCTCGATCGTTGCGGCAGGGAACGTCACCTCGTTGACCGACCAGAAGAACCAGTTCGCCAATTCGCGGTAGAAGCGCCTGTTCAGCGCCTGCACCGACAACGCCTCGATCCAGCCGTCATAGAGGTCGCGAAAATTGGTTGGTGTGCCTCGACCACGCGCCTTCACCACAGAGAGGGCGATGTCGCATAGAATATCGACATGCGCACGGTGAGGTGCTGCAAGGTTGATGTCCTTGACGATCGATATCCGCTTCTCCAGCACGTCCCGCGATCCATCCTTCTTGTTCGGACGACGATCGATCACGGCCAGAGACGCGAACGCGCCGTGCCTGAAAAGAATAACGGCTGGCATCGGGAATAGCCGGTTGATCTCGCGCGTGATGCCGGCCAGCCCGCCACGGCTCCACTCGTCGCCGGCTAACTCAATTGCAAGGAAGACGAATGATTCGATGATGGAGGTCCGGTAGTCCTGCTGCCAATGCAGGAGGTCGCGGTTGCCCTGTGCGAGGATCGGGATTTCGTCGTTGGTTAGCTGAAAAAGGAAATCGACGCGCTGCCACTTGTCGATTTGCGCCGCTGGCTTCGTGGGCAAGGTGCCTGCCGGGTCCAAAAACGCGAGAAAGGACGCCGAAGTCCCGTCAAGATCGACGGTCTTCCGGCTGACATAGCCAAGTGCTGCGAATAATCCCGTCGCGGCTGGCTTGACGGGCTTTATGGCAAACGCCTTGAGCGCGGATTGGACCTGAAGGCGGGGATCAGCCATCCACGCGCTCCGTTTCCGGCATGATGACGAGCCATGTTACCAGATCTAAATCGGTCGCGGACTTGGGCAGCTTAGTGTCGTCGATCAGTTTGCCACCGCGACCCGTGAACAGATTGCCGAGGTTCTTCTTATCCGATTGGGAGGCGATGGCGCTGATAGCCGCCTCCAACAGACCGCTAAAGCGCGCCATATCCCTGCCGTCGTCGGTCTGCTCGTCGAAAATCTCGCAGAGTTTGGCATATGGCTCGGTCGCCCCTTGGCAGACGGCGCGGAAAATTTCCAGCACCTGCTTCGGCGCGGTAAAATTGTACCGGATTTCGCCGGTCTCGCGCACGTAGACCAGGAAGTAGGGCTGTAGAGGGTTGACGCCCTCGCCACCTGGCGATGCCAGCCGCTGCTTGAGACAGAAAATCGTGCCGGGCTGGATCGTCGGATAATCGGCATGCGGTGGTACGACCGCATAAAGACCCAGCGGCGCGGCCTCCAGTCGTTCCCGATTTGCCTCGATGTAGCCCATTAGCTCGATGCGGAAGTCATCCAGTGTGAACTCATTCAACGCCACAGACTCGTTGAAATCCTCAAGATCAAGCACCTCGTCTTTCAGGCGCAGCAATTGCTTGTCGCGGTAGCGGAGGTCATCTTGGATAAGGTCTTCAATATCCTTCGTTTGAAGGATGTTGTCCTCAGCAGTCGCCGATATGTCCACCAGCGCCATACGCGCTTCGACGCGGTTTTTCAGGTTGATGTATTTATTCAGGTCGGGCGTCGGCCAGAAATTCACCAGTTGGATTTCCTGATTCAGGCTTCCGATACGATCAATTCGGCCGAAGCGCTGGATAATGCGAACAGGGTTCCAGTGGATGTCGTAGTTTATTAAGTAGTCGCAATCCTGAAGGTTTTGTCCCTCTGAAATACAGTCCGTGGCGATCATAATGTCGATCTCGCCATTCTGTGGCATCGACTTGATCTTTGCGCGCTGTTTGGCTCGCGGAGAGAAGTTTGTCAGAATCTGAGAGAACTCTGCGTTGCCAAATGTGGTCCGATTCGGCTTTGAGCCGCCGGATACAAGAGCAATGTGTAGGCCAAGCGTTTTCTTGGCCCAATCTTCCAAGGCCTCATACAGGTAGGCCGCAGTGTCGGCGAACGCACAAAACACGATTACCTTGCGATTTTCTTCACCGCGCATGTTGCGTTCAGGATGCCGGACCTTTTGCTCGATCAGCTTCTTAATTTCTGCGAGCTTGGCGTCGCGTGAAGGATCGACGGCTTTCGCGGCATCTGATAGCAGGGATAGCTGCTGCTTGTCGGTAGCTAGGTCTTTCAGCCACCGATTGACGTCGAGATGCGCCATTTGAAATTTGAGCTTGGTGCCTACCTGAAAGGCCTGCGTTAGGTCGTCGTCGTCCTCGTCCTCAGCCGCGAACATGTCCAGCTGCAGGTCTTCCGCTTCTGTTTGTGCATGAAGCCTGTAGGCACGCAAGCGGGCCTCAAGCTGCTCAATCTTCGTGACCGTGCGCTCCATCGTAATCGCGAAGGCGTGGACCGAGCTTTCGAGCCGCTTGAGGAAATTGACCTTGATCATGCCGATCAAGAATTTCTCACGGTTAGCTTGCGAGAAGTTGACGATCTTCCGCTCTTCATATTGAGCCGCGTATGCGGGCAGCACGTATCGCGACGGATTGAAGAGTGACAGTTCGTATTTGGATATCTCGTCATTTAGTCGATCGTAGGACAGAAATCGTCCTTTCAGGTCGATTTCTGAGAATACGGAAAGTGGCTTCCTACGCTTTGGAAAATGGCCGATCTTCTCCAGAGATGCCCGATAGTATTTCTTGATGTGCTTGCGCGACCTGGCGATGGTGAGTTCGTCAAGTAGCGTGAAAAAGGCGGCTGGAAGACGATCCATTAGGTCGCGGGCGTCGCGTTCGCCGCTCCGACGCGCCCACTCCATAAAGGTCTTTTGCGCTGTAGCGAGCGTGTCCTTAATGCTGTTGATCGCCAAGTCGGGGGCAAACGCGCAATCACGCCCCTCGGTCACAAAGTAGATTTGATTCCGAAGATCGCGCAGATCGTTGTTGACTGGCGTCGCCGACAGCAACAGTACCTTGGTTCTGACACCCTTCTTGATCACGTCGTCCATCAGTCGCTCGTAGCGGCTCTTTCGGACGATGTTTCCGTCTTCGTCGCGCTTCCCCTTTGTGTTATTTCTGAAATTGTGGGATTCATCGATCACAACCAGATCGAAGTTGCCCCAACTGATGGTCGCTAAATCGATCCCATCAACCTTCCCAGACTCCCGCGATAGATCCGTGTGTGAGAGAACCGTGTAGCTAAAACGGTCTCGCAAGAAGGGATTGAGATCGCTGTTGTTCTGGGCCAAGAAGACGGTCCAGTTGTCGTGCAATTTCTTTGGGCATAATACCAGGACCCGGTGATTGCGTAGTTCGAAGTACTTGATGACGGCGAGCGCTGAATAGGTCTTCCCGAGGCCAACACTATCGGCGAGAATGCACCCGTTGTGGGCATTGATCTTGTGGATTGCGCCCTTGGCGCCATCCTTCTGAAAGTCGAAGAGCGCCTTCCACACGTCCGTGTCGATGATCGCCGTCTGTTCGAACAGAGCCGCGTCAGCATCCTGCCCCGAAATGAAGCGCTCGAAAATATGATAAAGTGTTTTGAAATAGATAAACTCCGGTGCGTGATTGACGTAAAGCTGTTCGAGATAGCGAAGAACCTCGGCTTTTACATCCGAGACGAGATTTTGATCATTCCAGAGCGCATCGAACCAAGATTTCAGGTCGGCACGATCACGGTCGCTGTCCACTATGAGATTGAGTTCGATGTTTGGCGTACTTGATATACCGAGCCCGTGGCGCGTAAAATTCGAACTCCCGACAATCGCGTGTTCCCGGCGCCCGTCGTCGATATGGTACATTTTCCCGTGGACAAAATTTGCGTCGATAACCGAGCGTATATCGACCTTTTCCTTCAGCCATCGCGCGCAATCGAAGGCGACCTGACGCTGCTGCAAGCGGTTGACCAGTTCCAGCCCATCGTCCTCGATTGCGAAGCTCTTCCGCTCGGTTTTCTCCGGGTCCAAAGAGCCGATGAAACGGGGCTCGCCAAAGAGGAACCTAAGCGTATCGATGCCATCCAGGTTTCCCTTGAGAGCGTCGTAGGCATGGATCGTAAAGTACGCTGATACGACCGAAAGCGCGCTCCCGTTCGATATTCGATGCTTGAGGAATTCCGCAACGCTGCCCCTCGAGTGGTTGTCTCGAATCCCATGCATGGCAGTTGGGTGCAATTGTGTCATGCTGATCTCGCTCGGTGAGGGCGCTGGCGGAGGGTGGAAGCCACCGATCTTACTCGGAGCCCTTGAGCGGTCCGGAGGTCTGGTTTTCAATCCAGCCGTCGATATCTGCCCGCTTGAACCGCCACTGCCCTCGGACTTTGAAAGCGGGGATCTCGGCGCGTTGGGCCATCGTATAGAGGGTCTTTTCAGCCACCTTCAGAAGCGCGGCTACCTCCGGCAGAGTTAGAATTTCGTCCGGCACTGGCAAAGCCCCTTCCGATCAGGCCATCCGAACCTATCGCTTAGCAGCAATTGCCAGAGGACACCAGAGAGGTAGAGCCGTGACTGGCAATTGGCCTCCAGCCTATAGTGCTATGGCGTAGGCATAGTGCTCATTTTCATCGAGCCTCGCCCGGCAGGTCTTCATCCGCTTCAAGGCGCTTGTGACCGAATCCACGGCTTATGCCTATGCCGAGCGGCACGACAACATTGAGGAGGTATGCAAGAAGCTGACCGAGCGCCGCGACACGGCCGATGTGACGGACGTGCTCAAGCAACTCCATCGCATCGTCAATTTGGCCATTCTGAAGGCCGATACCGGCGGCGATCAGGCCGAAGGGCTGACGTTCGATCTCAGCACACTGAACCTGGAGCAATTGCGCGAGGAGTTCGCGAAGAAGGCGACGCGCAAGGCGACCGCCATCCAGGACATACGCGAGATCGTCGAGAAGAAGCTGGCGGTGATGCTGAGCCGCAACCCGATGCGGATGGACTACCAGTTAAAATACGAGGACATCGTCGCCGCCTACAACGCTGAGAAGGATCGGACCTCGATCGAGGATACTTTCCGGCGACTGGTGGAATTGGTGGCCAGCCTGGATGAGGAGCAGCAGCGCGCGGCTCGCGATGGGCTGTCTGAGAACGAGTTGGCAATCTTCGACCTCCTCAAAAAGGATGGGTTGGAGAAAACAGCCCGTGAGCGGATCAAGCAGGCCAGCAAAGAGTTGCTGGCGGCCCTTCAGACCCGCCTCGCTGAACTCGACCGGTTCCGGGAGAAGGAGCAGACGAAGGGGGACGTGCTGGTGTTCATCATGGACAAGGTCTTCATGAACCTGCCGACTCCGCCGTTTACGGAGGAGGAGAAGGAGCTGGTCGCAAACAACGTCTACGCACATGTCTGGCAGCAGGCGATGAGCGGCCAGTTCGCCAGGGCGGCGTAAGGTGGCGGCGTTCAATCCAAGCAGGGCGAACGTGCAAATCCTGTGTAAACACGCACAAATGTTCCTGGAATGTTCGGGAAATCTCAGAAACTCCGGTTGGGTGCAAGGACACAAAATATGGCGGCGTGCAGCCATTTTCTAATCTTGCGGGCATTGGGCAACCAATCTTCGCCAAGGACTGAAAATCGCAGTGTCGGTGGTTCGATTCCGCCCCTGGGCACCATTCTAACCCACGGATGTATTTGTATCTTTTGGGTAGTTCGACATTTACCGATAATTTGGCCAGACCGGTTTCTGTGTAATTCCTGTGTAAGCGGGACATCAGGAAGCGCGGGCCAATCTTTTTTCCGGTCGATAGCGATCATCGAGCTTATCCATCGCTTCCGCGATATGGGAGCCGGACTGGTGGGCATACCGCTCCACCATCGCCATGGTCTTATGGCCGCTGATGCGCTTGACGGTTGGCAGATCGACTCCCGCCTGAACCAAGTGCGTGATGGCGGTATGACGGAGCGTGTGGCGGACCACCTGTTTTGGGTCGAGGCCCGCGACGGTCACCGCGCGCACGAAGGCTTTGCGGACATCGACAGTATGCCCCTGCTCGGCTCCCACCGACGGAAACAGCCAGGGCGTGCCCTTCGGCAGGGTGTCGATGTATTCGGTCAGGAATGAAGCTAGGTCGGTCGATATCGGCTGCGTGCGGGCGCCCGCTTTCGCCGCGGGGATATAAATTGACCTCGCGTCAAGGTTCACATGCTCACGGCGAATGGCAAGGATTTCCGACTTGCGCATCCCGGTCCGCAGTCCAATCAGTATGAACGGATAAATCTGGCGATTTTGGTCCGACCTAGCGCCCTCCAACAGGGCCGTCGCCTGGACCGGGGAAAGATAGACGATACGACCGTTGTCCTCTTTCAGCTTCCTTATTTTTGCCGGCTGCCGCACGGTCCAGTCCCATTCAACCGCCTTGTTGAGCAGATGCGACAGAGTCGCCAACTCCCGGTTGACGGTGGCAGGTTTGTTCGTTTGTGGTGGTTGCCCCGCCACCGTTTTCTTGCGGGTCTGGACAGGCTGGCTGAGGCGATGCTTCTTGTAACGTTCGATATCGGAAATGGTAATCTGGCCGATCTGGAGTTCCCCCAGGAATGGGATGAGACACTGCTCAAGGCGTTGGCGCTTGCGGTCAATTTCCCTTCCCCCTTCCTCGCGAAGGCGGTCGAGATAGAGCGGTGCCGCGGCAGCGAGCGTCAACGGCACCTTCCGGCGCTTTGGCAGGTTCAATCGACCTTCTCGCGCTTCGTGCCGGACCTTGGAGATGAATTCTTCCGCCGTGGTTCTGGTGACGCCATCCGATTCACGGCCGAGATTGCGATGGATACGCTGTCCATCCACCATGACGTTGACCGAGAACAGGCCGTCGCCATTGCCCAGTCGTTCGAACGTAATTCCCTGTTCGTTCAGGCTTTCGCCTGGTTGTAGGGCGCGTGTCTTTGTGCGGGTGAGCTTGCTAAAGGTTCGAGTCATTTGCCCCTCGACTGGTCAAAACGGAATTTCATCGTCGAGGTCGGCCCCAGGTTTCCCGGCCTCCCACTTCGCCTTAGACGGAGCCACCTTTTGCCACTTAGGGAGGGAGGTCGCGGGTTGGCTCCCGTTTGCGACGGCCTTGAAAGTCGGCCAATGCTCACGAAGCCAGTCCCAAATCATGGACCCTTCCTTTATTTCCCAGGTCCACTCTGGCGGTGCGCCGGAGAAGCGTCCCCTCCATACAAGGCCATTCTCGCGCACCAATTTCCACACCAATTGCTCCTCGTGGGTCAGCAGATCGGGGTAGTTTAACGCGAGCCGGACCACGCGATCAGGTTCATCAAGGTCCCAAAGGTGTTGCGCCCGCTCCGCATCCGCGACGGATACGCTCTCCTCGCTATTAAACGATTCTGTGAGCCAAACCCGAGACAGGCTCTGTTCAACCGCCCATTCAATGTAGCTGCTTAGCGGGCGGCGGTGCTTTCGCGCGGCCAACTCAGCCAGATATTTCAATTTGGGATCCAGCCGGACGGTGACGACCTCCGACTTCTTCCCAGCCCCCTCATCCCGCCCGCGCTTCATGTTGCAAAAATCCCCGTGTCAGAAGTTCCCAGAACTACGCGAAGCCATACAGCATACGCGTAGGCGATTGCAATACGAGAAGGTTTACACCCTACTGTTTTCGTCCTGTTCTTGCTGGAGTCGCGTGATGCAGATCGAGATGGAGAGGGTGAAGGTAGTGATTTACCCGGATGGCCGGTTGGATACCGACAATGCCGCGCGCTTCCTTGGGCTGAGCCCAAAGACCTTGGCCATCATGCGTTCAGTTGGAAATGGTCCAAGGTTCGTGAAACGCGGCCGGGTGTTCTATTTCCTGGACGATCTTCAGTCCTGGATTGCCGAGAGGCCGAGGGTCCGCAGCGCGGCACAAGCGCGCTTCGTGGGTTGAGGGCACTGGGCCCATGGGCAGAAAATCTAGTGGACGTTGGGGCGGAAATGGGCGCGCGACAAGTGCGACGTGGTGTTGCCCACCAACGATATCGCGGCGCCCACTGCCTCCGGCATTAGGGGGGCCTGCCATGAGCGCTGAACCCATCACCAAGGCCCTCAGCCGATGGAAAGCAAGCTGTGGTTGGAGGGCATGCCGCCCAGCCAATGAAGATATGCACCCGCTCCTGTCTGATCGAAACCATGACAGCGGCGGCAAGGCGCAGAGCTGTGGCCATGCCTGCTGCGACCAAGGACATGGCACCACAGGGCGGATTGCCTGCCTGCTGACAGTTTTTCCATCTGGCCGCATAGGAGCCGGTAAAGGCGGCGAAGGCGGTGTTTTATGATAATGAATGCCGAATTCATCTCCGCAGTCTTTCCGTATCTGCCGGATGGCACCTTCGCAGCAGTGTGTTCAAAGGCCGGTAACCCCGATCTGGGCGGGTGGCTTGCCAATCGTGCCAATCTGGCGGCCGATAATCTTGCGCCGGCGAATAACAACTACGTCTGCTGTTCCAGCTTCTTTCCTGGCGACGACGGTTCGTTCAAGGCGCGTAAGGCCCATTTTGCTGCCTGCCACTTCCTGATGCTCGATGACCTGGGCACCAAGGTGCCTCTGGATCGTCTGGACGGTTTTGAGTTATCATGGCTGATCGAAACGAGCCCGGGAAATCATCAAGGCGGCATCATTCTCGCTGAGCCGCTTACCGATGGCGCGGTAGCAGTACGTTTGCTGAATGCGGTGATTGACGCGGGTCTTTGCGATGCGGGAGCGACAGGGCCATTGAGCCGCTGGGCACGTCTCCCGGTGGCGATCAACGGAAAGCCGAAATATGCCGACGAAGCGGGTGCACCGTTTCAGTGCCGCCTACTCGGCTGGCGGCCCGACAACCGCTACACGCCACAGCAGGTCGCGGATAGGCTGCAACTGGAACTCGCACCGGCTGGCAGGCCGAAGAGACTAGCAAATCCACTGACTTGGTCAGATGGTGCTTCACCCAGCAGCGAAAATGATGCCGACGATGTTCTTATTCCCAAGGCGCCCGAGAACCCGGTCGTCACGGCATTGAAAGCGCGGGGGTTTTACAAGACGCCACTTGGGTCTGGCAAACACGACATGACCTGTCCCTGGGTAAATGAGCACACCGACGCAATGGACACCGGTGCTGCCTATTTTGAACCTGACGAGCTATATCCTGTCGGTGGCTTTTGCTGCCAGCATTCTCATCGCGACAGGTACCACATTCGGGCACTGCTCCAATTCCTCGGTGTCCGCACCGAAGAGGCCCGGCACAAGCCTCTAATCCGCGTGGTGGCGGGTGACCTGCACCGGGTCGTAGACGCGGCAGAAAAAGAGCTCGCGAACCGTGGACGCCATTATCAGGCAGGTGGTTTGATTGTTTCCGTCTCGACCAATCCGACCTGTGGCGATCCGTCGATTGTGCCGACCAGCGCACCGGCGCTGACCCGCGAACTCTCGGTAGCGGCAATATGGGAAAAATACGACGCACGCGCACAGGAATGGGTCCGATGCGACCCTCCCGCACGGCACGCCGCTATCCTGTTTGACGTGCAGAACTTCCGCTACTTACCGCCGTTGGCCGGTGTCGCTCGTCAACCCTACTTTCGTGAGTCTGACGGAGAACTCATCACTCAGCCGGGCTACGACCGGACGGCTCAGCGTTTCGGTGTATTCGATGCGCGGCAGTTCGTCATCCCGGAGCCAACACTGGAAGCTGCCCGTGAGGCGCTTACCTTGCTCGAAGACCTGCTTATAGAGTTTCACTTCGTGGACGCCACCGACAGGGCGGCCGCTCTTGCGGCGATCTTCACCGCGGTCGTACGTCCCACACTACCATATGCTCCCGGCTTTCATGTTCGAGCGCCGGTATTCGGTAGCGGCAAGACCTACCTGTGCGAACTGATTGGCGCATTCGCGGGTCCGGGGGCAAACGCCAAGGTTAGTT
>Ga0194048_10000314_pt1 | contig 23055 bp, 18 predicted proteins | sample JunL225m_MetaG_FD_161685 | JGI IMG/M metagenome (GOLD analysis project Ga0194048, IMG submission 161685) | Anoxic zone freshwater microbial communities from boreal shield lake in IISD Experimental Lakes Area, Ontario, Canada - Jun2016-L222-5m | ecosystem: Environmental > Aquatic > Freshwater >...
CTCCTGCACCCCATCAACCTCGAGCGAATCATCACCGAGGATAGGGAGTTCTTCCGCGACCTGATGAAGTCCTGCAAGGTTCGCCTCGGCACCAAACCGGATCCGACCTACAGTATCGAAGCCTTCAAGCTCTTCGATGGTGCGGGCAAGGAACTGCGCTGACGTAACGGGCAGCTTTAACGAAAAGACCCCGGGGCTATCCCCGGGGTCTTTGTTTTAGCGCTTAGGCCGGTAGCCCAGGAGCCGCAGGCCGTTAAGGCAGACGAGGACCGTACTACCTTCGTGCACCGCGACGCCTAGGGTCAGTGGGGCCTGATTGAAGACCACGTAGGCGGCCATGCCGAGAGCGGCACCGATGGAGACAATGATATTGAAGCGGATGGCCGCGCGGGCGGTGCGGCTGAGCTCAATCGCGTCTACTAAGCGGCCGATGCGGTCATCGGTCAGGACAAGGTCGCTCGATTCCAGGGCGGCATCACTCCCGCGACCACCCATGCCGATGGCGACGTCAGCTGCCGCGAGGCTCGGCGCATCGTTGACGCCATCGCCAACCATGGCGACCACATGGCCTTCCGCCGAATAGCGACGGATGGCAGCCATTTTGGCGTCCGGGGTCAGGGCGGCGGCATAACTCTGCACTCCGACTTGCTTGGCCGCGGCCGAGGCGGCTTCCTCTCGGTCGCCGGTGAGCATGACGGTGCGGATGCCACGCTGATGCAGGGCGGCGAGGGTCGGGGCGCTCTCGGCGCGGATCTGGTCGATCAGAGTGGCCCGCACCACGACAGTGCCATCGGACGCCCAGACTTCGCTCACAATGGCACCAGCGGCCATTGGGGCGGGCGGTAGGTCGTGCCCTCCGACGAACTCGCGGGTTCCGACGCTCCAGCGGGTGCCCGCGACGGAGCCGGCGACCCCTTGGCCGGGGGAATTGGATAGGCCGACCACCTGAATCTGCATTGCACCTTCTTTCTGGCAGGCCTTGACCACGCCAGCGGCGAAGGGATGGGTGGTACCAGACTCCAGCGAGAGGAGGGCGTTGAGGGCGCGTTGCCGGTCGGCGCCAGCAGGGAAGACTTCCAGTGCTGCCACTTCTGGCTCACCCGCGGTGAGCGTGCCGGTTTTGTCGAAGCAGACGCAGTCGACGTCGGCCAGTCGCTCCACGGCGGCACCCCCGCGGAAAAGGATGCCGTTGCGCGCGCCGGCGGCGATGGCCGCGAGCACGGCGGAGGGGACCGAGAGTACTAAGGCACAGGGGCTCAGCACCACCAGTAAGGTCATCGCCCGGTAGAGCGGCGCCGCTTCTTTGACGGCGTCCGCCGGGCTGGTGAACTTTAGGAAGACGAAGAAGAGGGCGGAGGCGGATAGCGTGAAGATGGCGTAGGTATCGCCCCATCGGTCGATGGTGCGCTGGGCGGGAGCTTTACTCTCCTGGGCTTCGCGGATGAGGCGAACGATCCGTTGCAGGGCACTATCCACTTCAGCCTTAGTCACTGCCACGATCAGGCGCCCCCATGTATTCAGGGTGCCGCCTGCGACCTCCGATCCAGGCTTCTTGGCGGCGGGTTTGGCTTCCCCGGTGAGGTTGGATTCATCCACGGCACTTTCCCCGGTGAGCACCTTGCCGTCTGCTGGGATGAGTTCGCCTGGCAGGATGACCACGCGGTCACCTGGGCGTAGTGAGGCCACGGAGATTTCCGTTTCGATGTCGTTTTCGCCCAGCAGACGGGCCTTTTTAGGTGCACGGTCGAGTAGGGCGTCGATGGCGCCACGCGTGCGATCCATCGCGAAATGCTCGAGGGCGCCCGCCGTGGAGAAGAGGAAGAGGAGGAGGGCGCCCTCGGCGCGAGCATCGACGACCCACGCGCCTGCGGCGACGACCAGCATGAGGAGGTGAACGTCGACGCGGCGCTGCTTCAGCGAGGCCCATCCGTCGATCGCCGCGTCCCATCCGCCCGCCAGGCAGGAGGCGCCGACGAGCAGGAGTGCCCAGTCGCTCTCCGGGCCGCCGAAGTGCTTTGCAAGCAATGACAGCAGGCCAAGGACGCCGCTGGCGCCGGCCAGGAGGGCGAGTTTTTTCCATTCGCCCGCTTCTTCGTGATCATGGTCGGCGGGATGATCGTGCATCACATCAATCTGTGCGCCCAACTCGGCGGGTCAACCTCGCGTGAGCTCGCGAAGCGTATCGATTTCATGTTTACGCATCGTCGGGTGAACGGATTTTTTACGCATCGTCTGACGCGCTTCCGCGACACGAAAGTTTCCTCTTGCGCAAGCGCAAGTTATGCTTATCAATCTTACTAAGAGTTAACCGCAACGTGACGAACCGAACCGAAACCCCGAGCGAAAGTCTCATCACAGTGTCGCTTCCCCCGAAGCTCCACTCTGAAGCAGTCGCCTTTCAGCATCGGTCCGGATTCAGCACCTTGAGCGAAGTGATTCGTCACGCGCTTGATCGTTTCGATGACTCCCGTCCTTCCCTGGAGACCACCCGGTCTCGCCAGGTTTCTTTCCGCGTACCGTCGGAGCTCCGTACTCGTATCACCCGTCAGGCGCGTAACGCCCGGGTGAGCGTGGGGCGAATCGTCAGGGTGGCGCTTCAGGCGTTGCCCTCAAACCCAACAACGATCCAAAAAAAGGACACAACTATGGCTAAAAAGAAGGCTGCTGCTAAGAAGAGCGCCAAGAAGGCCACCAAAGCTAAGAAGAAGTAATTCTTCCTAGTCTTTTCCGTCCTTCGGGGCGGATGGCGCCGGCACCCCCGGTTATAACAAGGACCCTCGCAAGGGGGTCCTTTTCTTTTTCCCCACATTCCCGGAGGTGCGGTTAGCGTATAGGCTTGAAATCGCCCCCCCGAACACGGTTTCTTATCGGTCTTAGACCTCATGAGCACCCCTGCATCCGGCCGTATCACTATCGCTAACGGCAAACTGACTGTCCCCGACCATCCGGTCGTTCCCTTTATCGAGGGCGATGGTACTGGCCCGGATATCTGGCGCGCCTCCGTTCGAGTTCTCGATGCCGCGGTCGCCAAGGCTTACGCTGGCAAGCGTAAGATCGAGTGGCTCGAAGTCCTCGCCGGCGAGAAGTCTTTTAAGCAGACGGGCGATTGGCTGCCGGAAGCGACCTTGACCGCCTTCCGTGATTACCTCGTGGGCATCAAGGGCCCGCTGACCACTCCCACCGGTGGTGGCATTCGCTCGCTGAATGTTGCCCTGCGTCAGCAGCTCGATCTCTACGTCTGCCTCCGTCCCGTGCAGTGGTTCACGGGGGTGCCTTCGCCGGTGAAGAATCCGGGTAAGGTCGACATGGTAATCTTCCGCGAGAACACCGAGGACATCTACGCGGGTATCGATTTCGAGGCCGGGTCCGAAGTCGCTTTGAAGACGCTCGATTTTATTAAGACCAACTTCCCGAAAGAGTTTAAGAAAATCCGCTTCGGTGCCGAGCAGCCGGAGACGGTGGGCTTAGGCATCAAGCCCGTCTCTCGCCCTGGCTCCGAGCGCCTGATTCGTTCCGCACTCCAGTACGCCATCGCGAACAAGCGCAAGTCGCTCACCCTCGTCCATAAGGGAAATATCATGAAGTACACCGAGGGTGCCTTCATGAAATGGGGCTATGATCTCGCCAAGAGTGAGTTCGGTGCCGAAGAGATTGATGGTGGTCCTTGGTGCAAGATTCCGGAAGGTAAGCCTGGTGCTGGCCTGATTATTAAGGACGCCATCGCCGACATTACCCTCCAGCAGATTCTCACCCGTCCGACCGATTTCGACGTCATCGCTACGCTGAATCTCAACGGTGATTACCTCTCTGACGCCTTGGCGGCGCAGGTGGGCGGCATCGGGATCGCCCCGGGCGGCAATATCAATTACCTGACGGGCCACGCCATCTTCGAGGCGACCCACGGTACGGCCCCCAAGTATGCCAATAAGGATGTCGTCAATCCGGGTTCGGTCGTGCTCTCCGGCGAGATGATGCTCCGCTATATGGGTTGGATTGAAGCCGCGGATCTCGTGCTCAAGGGTCTCAATGGCGCCATTGGTGGTGGCCGCGTGACTTACGACTTCGCGCGCCAGATGCAGGGTGCCACGGAAATTAAGTGCTCGGAGTTCGGCGACGCAATCATCGCATCGATGTAAGCGAGCCGAGCTTTTTACATTAACCTGTTGGTAATCCCCCCAGTCCTTGGGGCTTGCCAACAGGTTTTTTTTGGGCAAAACGGAGAGTCACAATCCTATCCATGAAGCACACCCTCACCGCCCTCGCCCTCGCCGCTTTTGCTGCCGGCGCCTCCGCCCAGAATGCCCCGGCTCCCGTTGCCGCCGCTAACACCGACATCGCCGTCCGCGGCAGCGTCTCTTGGAACGGTAAGAATGTCTTCCGTGGCATCGATCGCTCGGACACCGCCGGTCTCGTGCAGTCGGCCGTCACCATCGAATACAATATCCCTGGCTTCACCGGCGTCTCGGCTTACCTCAACTTCTTCAATGCAGATGGCGTTGAGCGCACCTACACTCTGGGTGCCAAGACCGATTCGCCCTTCGGCACCCTTGATGTCGGCATCCAGCGCCTGACTTCGCCTTCTGTCCGCACCCTCGCTTCCGACGGTTTCACGCAGCTTCGCTCCAATAACGAAATCTACGTTGGCACGACCCTGTCCACCGTCGCCTTCAAGCCTTCGGCTTACGTCTACTACAGCAGCGACCTCAAGCAGTACACGCTCGAGCTTGCCGGCTCCAAGAGCTTCGCTGGTTCCAGCGTCGGTCTTTCGGGCTTCGACATCGTCACCAAGGTTTACGGCGGCTACAGCAACGCCTCGGCCAGCGCTTACGACGTTAAGAACGCCTACGAGTACCTCGGTGCCTCTGCTGACCTCACCCGCGCCGTCGGCCAGGGTGCCGTATTGGGTGCCGGCGTGAATTGGGCCTATAACACCGATGGCCGCGCCCTGACCGCTGGTTCTTCGGCCTGGGTTCGCGTTTTCGCTAACTTCAAGTTCTAAGCCCTCCCGTATAAGGGGACGGTAATCCGGGAGGCGCAGTTTAGGCTGCGCCTCCCTTATTTTTGGCTTATTTTGCCCATACCTCCCTACGGGTGTATTCGAGTGTTGACGGAGGGGGGTCCTTTCTCATGTTCCCGCTTTCCCTCTTTATGAAGACCACGCTAGCCAAGAACGTGCAGCTCAAGGACAAGACCTGGTATGTCGTTGACGCCAAGGACCAAGTCCTGGGCCGTATTGCCGTCAAAATCGCCAACATTCTCCGCGGCCGCCACAAGCCCACCTACACCCCCCACGTCGACACGGGTGACTACGTCATCGTGATCAACGCCGACAAGGTGCGCCTCACCGGCTCTAAGGAAGAGGACAAGACGTACATGTTCTTCACTGGCTGGGTAGGTACCGCCTACCGTCGCACGGCTGCCGCCATGCGCACCCGTCGCCCTGAGTTCTTGGTCACCCACGCCGTCAAGGGCATGCTGCCCAAGAACCGCCTCGCCAATGACATGCTCCTTAAACTGCGCGTCTACGCCGGCGATAAGCACGAGCACGCCGCTTCCAACCCGATCCCGTTCAAGGGTTAATCTATCGTCCTCTTTGCAATGAGCGCCAAGTCCCCCGCCATCACCGCCGTCGGCCGTCGCAAGACCGCTTCGGCCCGCGTCCGCCTTACCCGCGGTACCGGCACCATGTCCATCAACGGCAAGCCCGCTGAGGAGTACCTCTACACCGAGGCCCTCGTTAAGGCTGCGACGTTGCCTATCCGCACTGCTGGCCTCGAAGGTCAGGTGGATGTGATTGTCCTCGTCATCGGCGGTGGCCCTAACGGTCAGGCCGGCGCCATCTCCCATGGCCTCGCCCGCGCGATCCAGAAGATGGATGCCACCCTGCGTGCCCCTCTCAAGAAAGAAGGCCTCCTTACCCGCGACGGTCGTATGCGCGAACGTAAGAAGCCCGGCCGTCCTGGTGCCCGTAAGCGTTTCCAGTTCTCCAAGCGTTAATCCGCGGCGAGACAGGAACCCACGAAGGCCCCGGCACCCCGGGGCCTTTTTGTTGCCCAGTTTTCTGTGTCCATTCATCCATTCGTCATCTAATAACCACACACTCAAGCCATGTCCCAAAACCTGACCAAGGTCGGCATTGTCGGAGCCTCGGGCTACACCGGGGAAGAGCTCGTGCGCGTGCTCGCCCGGCATCCCCGGGTGAAGCTGGCCGCCGTCTGCTCCCGCACGCTCGCCGGCAAACTCGTCGCCGATGAGATTCCGCGCCTGCGCGGAATCGTGGAGGCTACCCTGACTTTCTCGGCCTCTTCGCCCGAAGAGTGCGCAAAGTCCGACGTGGAGGTTTGGTTCCTGGCCTTGCCGCACGGCGTCGCCGCCGAATATGCCCAGCCACTGGTGGCCGCCGGCAAGCGGGTGCTCGATTTATCCGCGGACTTCCGTCTGCGCGACCTGGCTAACTACAAAAAGTATTACGGACACGATCATCCAGCGCCGGCCCTCGCCGCGCAGGCTTTTTACGTCATTCCCGAATTACAGACGGACGATGCTTGGAAGTCCGCGAAGCTGATTGCCTGCCCGGGCTGCTATCCGACGAGCATCCAGATTCCGATGGTCCCGCTCTTGCGCGCCGGCCTGATTAAGCCCGAGCTAGGGCGGCTTGTCATCAACTCGTACAGTGGTGTCTCCGGGGCCGGCAAGAAGGCCGAGGTCGGCCTGCTCTTCTCGGAGCGGGATAGCTCGATGAAGGCCTACGGTATTCCGGGCCATCGGCATATCGCCGAGATCGAAGAGGCTTTCTCGGCCGCGGCGGGTCAGCCGGTCGTGATTCAATTTAATCCGCATCTTGCGCCCATGCACCGGGGGATTGCCACGACGATTGTGGTGCCTGCCGCGGGGGTGACGGTCGCGCAAGTCGAGGCCGTATGGCAGCAGGCCTACGCAGCTCGGCCGTTTGTGACCTTGCTCAAGTCGGGCGACTTCCCGGATACCGCGCATGTCGCCAATACCAATCGGGTGGCCTGTTCCGTCGTCGCCGATGCGCGCACGGGCAATCTGATTATTACCTCAGTCATTGATAATCTCCTCAAGGGCGCTGGCGGTCAGGCCGTTCAGAATCTGAATCTCATGATGGGCTGGGGTGAGGCTGAAGGGCTCCGTTAATTTTCATGTCGATCGAATTCACCAATGATTCGCCCGGGATTTCCGACGTCCCTGGCTTCCGGGTCGGCGCAGCCGCCTGTGATATCCGCAATAAAGGCACGGACCGTCTCGATCTGACGCTCGTGGTCGCTGATCAGCCGTGCGCGGCCGCCGGCGTTTTCACCACCAACGATGTGAAGGCTGCGCCCGTCCGATTCTGCCAACAGGTCTTAGCCGTCTCGGCGGATAAGATTCGCGGCATCGTCGGTAACAGCGGTAACGCCAACGCCTGCACTTCGCAGCAGGGTGATGCCGATACTGTGGCGATGGCTAGGCTGGCGGCGGCCGCGGTCGGCCCCGGCGGGGATCAATTCCTGGTTTGCTCCACAGGTCGCATCGGCGAACTCCTGCCGATGGCGAAGATTGCCGAAGGCATCAAAATCTCAGCTGCGCGGCTCTCCCGTGATGCGGCCGAGGGCGTGCGTTCCGCTAACGCTATCCTGACTTCCGACACGCGGCCTAAGTCGGTGACGGCACGTTTCTCGTGGCAGGGAAAGACGGTCACGATTGCTGGTATCGCGAAGGGGGCCGGCATGATTGAGCCGAATATGGCCACGATGCTCGCCTTTGTGTGCACGGATGCGGCCGCTTTGCCGGCCGAACTTAAATCCGCGCTCAAGGCTGCCTCCGACCAGTCCTTTAACTGCGTCAGCGTGGATGGCGATATGTCGACCAATGATACGGTGTTGCTGCTCGCTTCCGGCGTTTCCGGGGTCGCCGTGGGCGCCTCCGCCGAGCCGGCCCTCCGCCAACTTTTCCAAGAGGCGCTCGACAAGGTCTGCTTTGCTCTGGCTGAGAAGATTGTCGGCGATGGGGAGAAAATCACCAAGGTCGTCGCCGTCGAAGTCGAGGGTGCCCGTACCCGGGCCGATGCGGAAAAGATCGCCCGCGCCATCGGCAACTCGCTCTTGGTGAAATCCTCCTGGTATGGCGAAGATCCGAACTGGGGACGACTGGCGGATGCCGCCGGCTACGCCCGGACCGGCTTAGATGAGTCTAAACTCGATATTTTTTACGACGACGTCCCCGCCGTGCTCGGCGGCAAGCCGCTCCCGGAGAACAAGCCCCAGTGGAAGCAGGTGGTGAAGGCCGCTCGTTTCGCCGTCCGGTTGAAGCTCAATCTGGGCGAAGCCAAGTTCCGGCTTCTGGCCGCTGACCTCACCGACGGGTATGTTAATTACAACAAAAGCGAGTAAGGTTTTCCGTTTACTCTGCCGACCGTAGTCCCGACACTTCGCACCGAAAGATGAGCACACCCGCCGCGCAAAAAGCCGAGGTCCTTCTCGAGGCGCTTCCCTATATCCACAAGTTCCGTGGCTCCACCTTTGTGGTGAAGTATGGCGGTAGCTTTATGGATGACCCAAATCCCGAGGGTCGCGATCGGGTCGCCACGGACATCGCTTTCTTGGCGGCCGTCGGCATTCAGGTCGTCGTCGTCCACGGGGGCGGTAAGGCCATTACGCGGGCCATGGACAAAGCGGGTATTAAATCCGAATTCCGGGGCGGCATGCGCGTCACGGATGCCGCGACCGTGAAGATTGTGGAGGAAACCCTTAATGTGGAAATCAACGGCCAGATTTGCGAATCGCTGAAGGCCCGGGGGGGCAACCCGCTCGGCATGCCGGGCAACCACGTCAACCTTTGTGAGAAGCTCATGGGCACCGATGAAAAGGGTGAGCCCGTCGACATTGGCTTTGTCGGTGATATCAAGTTCGTGAAGACGAAGTTGATCAAGAAGGCCCTCGCCGACGGCTTTCTGCCAGTCGTCTCCCCCATCGCCCTCGACGCGGAGGATCACCCATACAATACCAACGCCGATGTCGCCGCCGCCGCCGTGGCGCATTCGCTGCGGGCACGCCGGCTGATTTTCATGAGTGACGTCCCCGGCCTGTTGGCTGACGCCAAGGACCCCGCCTCGCTCATCACCACGCTAAAGGTGAGTGAAGTTGATGAACTTAAGAAGAAGGGGGTGATCGCCGGCGGGATGATCCCTAAGGTCGACAGCGCCGTGAAGGCCCTGAAAGAAGGGGTGCGCCGCGTGCACTTCATTGATGGCCGCGTGCCCCATGCCTTGCTGCTCGAAGTCTTTACCGACAAGGGAATCGGCACGGAAATCATTCACGGTTAATGAGTGGGCTCACTCCAGATTCCGCCGCCGGGAATTACGCGACCAATGTCGCCCATAATTATGGCGCTCCGCCCATCACTTTAGTGAAAGGGCAGGGGGCTTATGTCTGGGATGTGGCCGGTAAGCGTTACCTTGATTTTGCCTCTGGAATCGCGGTCAACTCCGTCGGGCATGCCCACCCGCACTGGGTTAAGCGCGTCACCGAACAGGCCGGCAAACTCGTCCATGTCAGCAATCTTTACCGGAACGAGCCGCAGGGTGAGCTCGCCCACGCCCTGTCGCTCCGTTGCGGGCCAGGTCGCGTCATCTTTTGCAACAGTGGTGCTGAGGCTAATGAAGGGCTACTCAAGCTCGCCCGTCTGCATGGCCAGCGTAAGTCTGGCACCGAGGGTGCCTGCATTGGCGTGGTCGTCGCGGAGAAGGCCTTTCATGGTCGCACCTTCGGAGGGATGTCGGCCACCCCTCAGGAGAAAATTCAGAAAGGTTTCCGTCCGTTGCTCTCTGGCTTCACCACGGCGCCGCTCAACGATCTTGCGGCCTGGGATAAGGCCATTGACGCTCAGACCACCGCCGCAGTCTTGATTGAATCGATCCAAGGCGAAGGTGGCGTGAATCCCGCGACCCCAGCCTTCCTTCAAGGCCTCGAGAAAATCTGCCGAGAGCGGAACGTACTCCTGATGATCGATGAAATTCAGTGCGGCATCGGCCGGACCGGAAAGTTCTTCGCCTATGAGTTTGCGGGGGTGAAGCCTGATGCGATTGCCATGGCCAAGGGCCTCGGCGGCGGTTTCCCCATCGGCGCAATCTGGATGGCTCCGCCGCACGACGACCTTTTCCAGGCAGGCTCGCATGGTACGACTTTCGGTGGCGGCCCGCTCGCGGCCACCGCTGGGCTGGCTGTCCTCGAAATCATCGAAGCCGAACAGCTCATCGCGAAGGTCGCCCGTCAGTCGATCGGTTGGCACGCGGAGCTGCGCAAGCTCATCGAACTGCGCCCCGACCTAGTGAAGGAAGTTCGTGGTGCCGGCTACATGGTCGGCGTGATTCTCTCCATCGACCCCGTTCCCGTGGTCACCGCCTTGCGTGATGCGGGGATGTTGACCGCGCCGGCTGGTGGCGTCGCCGTCCGCTTGCTGCCCCCGCTCAATGCCTCTTCAGAGGAGTTGGCCGAATCGGTGGCGATCCTGCGTCAGGTGCTTGTCGGCTGGAAGGCCGCTTAGGCGGTTTTCTCCCTTATTTTCCTCTGTCCAAACGGTGCCGGAGGCTTATGTTCAAACGCTTTCCGAGATGCGTCATTTCCTAAAGGAGACCGATCTGACTATGGCCGAAACGGCTCAGGTCTTCGCTGCGGCGGCCGCACTCAAGGCTGGGCGGGGTAAGTCTGACGCAACGGCGCTGGCTCGTCAGTCATGGGGGCTCATGTTTTTCAAGAAAAGCACCCGCACCCGCGTTTCCTTTCAGGTCGGCGTTCACGAACTCGGCGGCATGCCGGTGATGCTCAATGCCGATGACCTGCAGATTTCCCGCGGAGAGACGGTTGCGGACACCGCGCGCGTTCTTTCGCGCTATCTGCATGGCATGGTGATTCGTTGTCACGAGCACAGCCTACTCGAGGAGTTTGCTCGATGTGGCACGATGCCGGTCGTCAACGCGCTTTCGGATTTCCTCCATCCGTGTCAGTTCATGACGGATATGTTCACCTTGGCGGAGCGCTTCTCCCCGGGTCGCCCGGAGCAGTACGCCGCATCATTGAAGGGCAAGAAAGTCGCCTTCCTCGGTGATACCGCCTGCAATATGGCCAACTCATTTGTGCTTGGTGGCGCCGCTCTCGGCGTCGAGATCGCCCTCGCTGGTCCAGCTGGCTATGAGCCCGGCGCTGAAATCCGCGCCCAGTTGAAGAAGGACGGCCTCAATGAGACTTTCACTTTCTCCACGGATCCTGCGGTGGCCGTGAAGGGTGCGGATATGGTCTACACCGACGTCTGGGTGAGCATGGGCATGGAGGCCGAGAAGGCTGAACGCCTGCGCATGATGCAGCCTTATCAGGTCAATGCGAAGCTGATGGCCTTGGCCAAGCCGGGCGCCTACTTCATGCATTGCCTTCCTGCCCATCCCGGGGAGGAAGTCTCCGCCGAGGTGCTTGAGAGCAAGCAGAGCATCATCTTCGACCAAGCGGAGAATCGGCTTCATGTGCAGAAGGCCATCCTCGCCCACCTCGCCGCCCATCGCGGTTAATTTTCCCATACACACATGAGCAAGCAGAAGAAAATCGTCCTGGCCTACTCCGGTGGCCTCGATACCTCCGTCCTCCTTTCCTGGATCAAGGAAAAGCATAACGCTGAGATGATCGCGTTCTGCGCCGATATTGGTCAGGAAGATGAACTCAAGGGCCTGAAGCAGAAGGCGATGAAGACCGGGGCCTCCAAGCTCTACGTCGACGACCTTCAGGCCGAGTTCGCCCGCGATTTCATCTTCCCGATGATGCAGGCGAGTGCCATCTATGAAGGCCAGTATTACCTCGGCACCTCCATTGCTCGTCCGCTCATCGCCAAGCGCATGGTGGAAATCGCCCGCAAGGAAGGCGCCACGGCCATCGCCCACGGCGCCACGGGCAAGGGCAATGACCAGGTCCGCTTTGAGCTGACCTGTGCCGCGCTCGCTCCGGATCTCGAGATTATCGCCCCTTGGCGCAACGAAGCCTTCCGCAAGGATTTCCCCGGTCGCGCTGAGATGATTGCGTATTGCGCCGACAATAAGATCCCGGTCGAAGCCAGTGCTAAGAAGCCATACTCGTCCGACCGCAATCTCCTGCACATCTCCTACGAGGCCGGTATCCTCGAGGATCCGTGGATGGATGCTTTCCATCCCTCCAACAAGGCGATGTTCAAACTCTCCGTCGCCCCCGAAGACGCACCCGATAAGCCAGAGTACGTTGAGCTCGAGTTCCGTCAGGGCGATTGCATCTCCGTCAATGGCAAGAAACTCGACCCTCTCGGCGTTATGCGCACCCTTAATAAGCTTGGCGGCCGTCACGGCGTCGGCCGCGTCGACATGGTTGAGAATCGCTTCGTCGGCATGAAGAGCCGCGGTGTCTATGAGACCCCGGGCGGCACCATCCTGCACTTCGCCCACCGCCAGATTGAGTCCCTGACCATGGACCGTGAGGTCATGCATCTGCGCGATTCGCTCGTCCCGCGCTACGCCACCCTCGTCTATAACGGTTTCTGGTATGCGCCGGAGCGGCTCGCCCTCCAGGCCTTGATCACCGAGTCGCAGCGAAATGTCTCCGGCACCGTCCGCGTGAAGCTCTACAAGGGCAGTGTGTACGTCGCCGGCCGCAAGAGCCCGCGTTCGCTCTACAACCCGCACATCGCCACGATGGAGGCCGATCCGACCAAGGCTTACAATCAGGACGACGCCACGGGCTTCATCCGTCTTAATGGCCTGCGTCTGCGCGTGAACTCCAAGGTCAACGGTGTGGCCAATCTCAGCAAGACGGTCCGCTGAGCGGCGGGGTTAGTAAAGAAGAAGGGCGTCCCGGTTTGGGACGCCCTTCTTGTTTAAACTGGAGGCGCGGGTCGGAATTGAACCGACGCATGGGGCTTTTGCAGAGCCCGGCCTTACCACTTGGCTACCGCGCCTGAAGACTGACTGGCACCCAAAATGCCCCCTCGGGGAGGGCGTTTCAAGGGTTTTGTGCATGGGCTTCCCTTTCGACGCTTTATCGCCTAATAATCTGCCATGGCTCCGCCCGTCCCACCTTTCCGCGTCGGCCTCGGCTACGATATTCACCCTTTGGCGGCTGGGCGTCCGTGTATCTTAGGCGGCGTCTTAATCCCTTCGGAGGTGGGCCCGGTCGGTCATTCCGATGCCGATGTCCTGCTGCATGCGGTGGCCGACGCTATTCTCGGCGGGGCTGGCCTGCGCGATATCGGCCATTATTTCCCTAATACTAACGACGCCCTGAAGGGTCTAGATTCCGCCATGATTTTACAGAAGGCCGTCGCCGAGGCCAAAGCCCTGGGCTGGTGGGTCGGTAATGTGGACATTGTGTTGATTGCGGAACGCCCCAAAGTGCTCGCTCACGTGCCCGCTATCCGGGCTAGGGTGGCTGAAATCATCGGGATCGACCCCGCTCAGGTGGGAGTGAAGGCCACCACCAACGAGGGCATGGATGCCATCGGCCAAGGCAAGGCGCTGGCCGTCCAGGCGGTTTGTCTGCTTTTTAAGCCCTAAAACCTGTCGTTTTCGACGGCTTGGGGGTTCGGGCTTGTCAATGGCTAGTGCAAAGCGAATACTGAACGACCCTTCAGTCCGAAGGGGTCACCTATGGAAAAGACTCTTATCATCCTTAAGCCCGATTGCATGGAGCGTCGCCTCTGCGGCACCGTTCTGGCTCGCTTCGAGTCCGCTGGATTCGAGATCATGGCAAGCAAGATGGCCCGCCTGACGTCTGCCCAGCTCCGTGAGCATTATGCGCACGTCGCTGACAAGCCGTTCTACCCGGAAATCGAGGCCTTCATGTCCTCCCGCCCGGTGATCGTCGCCGTTCTCGTTGGCGACAATGTTATTTCCCGCGTCCGTGAGTTGCTTGGACCGACCAATTCTAAAGTGGCCCCTAAGGGCACCATCCGGGGCGATTTTGGCACCGAGATGATGCGCAATGTTTGCCACGCCTCCGATAGTCCCGCTGCGGCGGAGGCTGAGGTTCGCCGTTTCTTCAGTTCTGACGAAGTCTTTGCCCCTGAGGCAAGCCGAGTCTGACCCGAGGCATAGCACCAAAAATAAGCCCCGCAGTTCGCGCTGCGGGGCTTATCTTTTTACGAGTATCGCGAAGGCTTACTTCGCGGCCTTAGGGGCCTCCGCATGGACGGGCGCGACGGGCGGAGGGTTGAACTTCTCGTAGAGCGGCCAGGCGTAGGTGAGGAAGCCGACGCCGATGGCCCCAGCGCAGAGGCCAACAATCCAGAAAGACTGCTTCTTCATTAAGGCTGCGATGGCTGAGAGCATGATGGCGATTTGCAGGAACATGATCGCGAGGCCGAAGTTGCCGCCGCGTGCTTGGCTATAGGCGGCTTCGGCGTCGAGGTAGACGGCGTCTTTCATAATCTCAGCCTTTTCGCTCTTATAGCGCTTGATCTCATCGTCGGCCTTATCGATGGCCTTGCGGGCAATCACCTTGGCTTCAGGGGCAGGCGTGGCGGCTTCAATCACTTTGATGATGGTGCTTTCGGTGTCGCGGGCGGTCTCTTTTAGGCTCTTGGCTTGGTAATAGGCCCACTTGTTAGAAGCACTGACCGTGGCTAGTTGGGTCTTCGTTGAGAAGCTCCCGCCCTTAAGGGTCGCGAAGGCGGCGCACACGGCGAGGAGGGTGGTGGAGAGGGCGACCCACTTGGTCCAAGCGTCGGGGGCGGGAGCAGGGGTGTCTTTTTTGGTTTCAGTCATGGTGATGTGTCTGGAAGCAAAGGTTTTCAGCCCTTGGCTCAATGCATTTCTTTCCCGAAAGCCCGCGCACCAAGGGTGCGCGATAATTCCCCGTTGCCCTCCGGCGGGGGGATTGGGCAAAGTCGGCCCATGCTGGATCCCAAGTTCCTTCGCGAAAACATCGACCTCGTCCGCAAGGGCGTCGCCCGGAAGAAGTTCCAGGTCGATCTTGATGCCGTCTTGGCCGCCGACGAAGCCCGCCGCCATGCGGTGGCCGAGTTCGAGGTCGCACGCTCGGCGCAGAACGCCGCCAATAAGGAGATGGCGGCGATGCCCAAGGGCTCGCCGGAGTTTCAGGCTAAGGTCGCCGAGATGAAGGCGGCATCCGCCAAGGTGAAGGAGCTCGAGAAAAAGGTTTCCGAAGTCGAAGAGCAGATGAAGGCGGTCGCTCTTTCGGTCCCGAATATCCCGCACGATTCCGTGCCCGAAGGTCGCACTGAGGCTGACAACAAGGTCGTGCTCGAGTGGGGCGATCATGGGAAGCTCATCTCTGCAGCCGCCAAGCCGCATTGGGATATCGCCTGGTTCAGTAAGGCCATTGACTTCGAACGTGGCGTGAAGGTCACCGGTGCGGGCTTCCCCTTCTACGTCGGCGACATGGCCCGCCTCGTCCGCGCGCTCATTCAGTACTTCCTGGAGGAGGCTGGTGCCAACGGCTACACGGAGGTCCACGCCCCGTTGCTCGTTAACGCCGCTTCCGCTACCGCCACCGGTCAGTTGCCCGATAAGGAAGGGCAGATGTACCACGCCCAGACGGACGATTTCTACATGATCCCGACGGCTGAAGTGCCCGTCACAAATTTCTTCCGCGACGAGATTCTCGAGGAGGCTTCCTTGCCCGTGAAGCGTGCAGGTTATACACCATGCTTCCGTCGCGAAGCCGGCAGTTGGGGAGCCCATGTGCGCGGCCTGAATCGCCTGCACCAGTTCGACAAGGTGGAACTCGTGAAATGGGTCCACCCCGAAAAGTCCTTTGAAGAGCTCGAGCTTTTGCGTGGCGACGCCGAGCGTCTCCTTCAGAAGCTAAATCTGCCTTATCGCGTGCTGCTTATTTGTGCCGGTGATATCGGCTTCTCCCATAGCAAGCAGTACGACCTCGAAGTCTGGGCCGGCGGCCAGAAGCGCTGGCTCGAGGTCTCGAGCTGCTCTAACTTCACCGACTTCCAGGCCCGTCGTGCGGGGATACGGTTCCGCCCGAAGGATGGGAAGCCCGAGTTCGTCCACACCCTCAACGGTTCTGGTCTCGGCCTGCCACGCGTCCTCGCCGCCATCTTGGAGAACAATCTCCAAGCCGACGGCACTGTGCTCGTGCCCGAGGCGCTCCGTCGCTGGTACGGCAAGGAAACGCTGTCGTTCTGACGTCCGCTTTGGATTGGCAGGGCTTCAGTGTCGCGTAGTCTGACTGCGTACCGATGAGCTTGCCTAACTCTGATGCCTTGCGGGTGGCCGCGTTACGGCTTCCGCGACTGCCATTGATGCCGTCGGTAGCTGGGCCGATCGCGATCGCGGTCTCGGGTGGTGCGGATTCAGTCTACCTACTGTGTGCATTGTGGGCCGATGAATCATTGCGGCCGCGCCTTCGTGTTCTCCATCTCGATCATCAGGTCCGGGGTGAAGCCTCTGCGGGAGACGCTCGTTTCGTGGACGCGCTCTGCGCCGCCCTCGGCGTGCCTTGCGTGCTGGGCTTGCGCGAAGGGGCGGGGGCTGCTTCGGAGGCAGACCTGCGCTCCGCCCGCGATACTTTCTTCGCCGAACAGCGAATGGCTATCGGCTTTGAAATTCTTTGTACCGCGCACCATCTCGATGATGTCGTCGAGAATGCGCTGCTACGCCTCGCTCGCGGTGCGGGTTTGGTCGGGCTGGCTGCACCGCGGGCCTTGCAGGAGTTTCGCGACGGCCATTGCCGCTGGCGACCGCTCATCGCCGCAGGCCTCACGAAGACCGACTTACTCTCCGCCCTCCATGCCGCCGACCTCCCTTGGCGCGAGGATGCAACGAACATTTTGCCCATCGCGGCCCGCAATCGTATCCGCACCTGGCTGGCCCAAGGCGGAGAGCAAGCGCTCGGGGTAGGTTATCAGGACGGCTTTGCCCGTTCTGCCCGTATCATTGGCGAAACTCAATGGGCGCTATCGCAGTGGGCGCAGGAACTCGGCTGTGTCATGGTCGATGGCGCTATGCCCGTGGCTCAGCTCCGCGGCCGCCCAGCAGCTTTAATCCAAGAATGCCTTCGCGGGTTTCTTTACGCGCAAGGCGTTGCGGATCCGAGCGGACCTTCCCTTGCGTCGCTGACGGCCGCCATGGGTGCCGGTCAAGACGCCCAGTCGGCCGTGCGGGGTTTGCTCGTGCGCGTGCAGGCCGGTTATCTCTCGGTCTTGAAGGATTCTCCTGTATTAGGACAAACTGAACGTCCGCTACGGTTGGGTGTGCCGGATGAAGAGTGCGGACTGCTAGCGGAGTTCGTGGATGTCGATGAGGCACTGTGGGCAAGTCTGTCTCGGGGGGACATTTCGCCCAATCGGGAGGTCTATCTTGTCGCTTCACTTGGGCCGCTTGTCTGGCGGGGCCGAAGGGAGGGCGACCGCTATCAGCCGCTCGGGTCGTCCGGATCGGCCAAGCTATCCGACCATCTGATTAATCGCAAAATCCCTGTAGCCCAGCGGGAAGCGTTGCCGGTGGTCATGGCCGATGGGCAGATTCTCTGGGTGCCCGGATTGCCGCCGGCAGAATCCGCGCGTCTGGCAGGGCCGACTCGGGGGGCTCTCCGGTTGACTTGGCTTGGCCCCTGCTTAGGTTAAAGCCTCTGTCCATGAGCCAAAACGATAATCAGGATAATCGCAACGGGCCCCGCATGAATGCCAAGCCCGTGTTAGTCTGGTTGCTGCTCATGGCCGCCATCATCGCTCTTTTTAATATCCCGAACGCCGCCACGGTCGGTGCCCCCCAGAAGCTGACGGCCTCTCAAGTCCTCGCCGCTGCCAAGGAGGATAAGATTCAAAGCCTCACATTGCGCGGTGACCGCAGTGCAGGTGAGGGCTGGGTGCACCTGTCAGGGGAGCTCAAGGTTGCGGGGGCCAAGCCCGGGGATAACAACAAGTTTACCGCTGAAGGCTCCCTTACTCCGGCGGATCGCGACCTCTTGCGTGCCCGGATTCCGACGGATTCTTTTAAGGACGTCGCTGAACAGACCGGCTGGTCCATGTTCCTTTACAGCACGCTGCCGACGTTGCTCGTCTCCGGCATCGTGTTGTTCATGATGTACCGCTTTCTGAAGAATGCGAACCGGGGTGCGATGCAGTTCGCCAAGTCCCGGGCGCGTCTCAATGCCAACGAAAAGGAAGCCACCACTTTTAAGGACGTCGCTGGCTGTGATGAGGCGAAGGAAGAGGTGAAGGAGATCGTCGACTTCCTGAAGGACCCGAAGCGTTTTACGCGCATCGGCGCCAGCATCCCGAAGGGCGTGCTCATGGTCGGGCCTCCTGGTACCGGCAAGACGTTGCTCGCCCGCGCGGTCGCCGGCGAAGCAGGGGTGCCGTTCCTGAGCATCAGCGGCTCGGATTTCGTCGAGATGTTTGTGGGAGTCGGCGCCGCCCGCGTACGCGACACCTTTGAGCAGGCCCGTAAAATGGCACCCTGTATTATTTTTATCGACGAGATCGATGCGGTTGGCCGCCAGCGCGGTGCCGGCGTCGGCGGTGGTAATGATGAACGTGAGCAGACGTTGAACTCCTTGCTGGTTGAGATGGATGGCTTTGATGGCCAGGCTGGCGTGATCGTGATCGGGGCGACCAATCGCGCCGACGTGCTGGATGCCGCCCTCTTGCGGCCGGGTCGCTTCGACCGCCAGGTGTTTGTCGACCTTCCTGACTTGCGCGGACGCGAAGCGGTTCTTGCCGTCCACGCGAAGCGGTTCCAGTTGGCACCCTCAGTGGATTTACAGCGGGTCGCGCGTATCACGACGGGGATGTCCGGTGCCGACCTGGCTAATCTTTTGAATGAAGGGGCGCTGCATGCGGGTCGCCGTAATCGCGAAAAAGTCGAGATGTCGGACATCGAAGAGGCTCGCGACAAAATCGCCTATGGCCGCGAGCGCAAGAAGGTCATGGATGATTCTGACCTTAAGAACACTGCTTACCATGAAGCTGGCCACGCCGTCGTGCAGGCCCTGATTGATGATGGCGCTTTGCCTTTGCATAAGGTCACCATCATCCCTCGTGGCCGCGCTCTCGGGATGGCGATGCTCATGCCCACCAAGGAAATCTTGGGTTACACCCGCAAGCGACTACTCGACTACATCTGTATGGCCATGGCTGGTCGGGTCGGCGAGAAAGTCATCTCCGGAGAAATTTCCAACGGTGCTTCGAGCGACATCAAGCAGGCTACCCGTTTCGCTCGTCAGATGGTGTGCGACTGGGGGATGAGCGACCTCGGACCCATCGCCTTCGGCGAAAACTCCGACACGGTTTTCCTCGGTCGAGAAATTTCGCGCACCCAGAATCACAGTGACGAGACCGCCCGCCGGATTGACGAGGCCATTTCCTCCATCGTGAAGGAGCAGTATGCCCGCGCCGAGAAACTCATCGCTGACAACGCCGATGCCCATCGCAAGATCGCCGAAGCACTCTTGGAGTTCGAGACCCTGGATGGCGTGCATGTCATGGAAATTCTTAAGACTGGAGCTATCCAGACGCCTATCGTCGCGGCGCCTGAGGTGGTCGCCCCTGCCGCCACGACTTCCCCTGTACCGACTCGGGCTGAGCCCGACTCGGGGATGCAGTCGGCGCCTAGCCCCGCTTGAGGTTTGCCTCGTCGGCCTAGCTAACTAGGCTCACGGCATGGTCATCGGACTCACTGGCGGGATAGGCTGCGGAAAGTCCGCAGCGGCCGCTTTCTTTGATGAGTTGGGCTTTCAGGTCATTGATGCCGATAAACTTGCGAGGCAGGTCCTCGAGTTCCCGGCCTGCGTCGCCCAGCTTCAGGCTCGCTGGGGTCGCGACTGTCTTGATTCAGTCGGCCTGCCTAATCGCCCTTGGATAGCAGCCAAGGTTTTCGCTGAGCCTGCTGAGCTCGCGTTTCTGGAGGGGCTGACTCATCCTGAGGTGGCCCGGCAGCGCCAAAACCTCATTGCCCGACACAATGGCGACACGGTCGTTGAGATCCCGTTGCTTTTTGAGAAGAATTTAGGCGCTGAGTTTTCGACTGTCGTTTGCGTGGCAAGTTCTGACGCCATTCGACGGGAGCGGTTACGCCTTCGTGGTCTTTCAGGGGTGCAAATTGACGCGAGGATTAATTCACAAATATCTATTGAGCAAAAGGTTAAGGGCTCAGACTTTGTGATTTGGAACGACGGAGAGCTTTCTTTTCTTCGGCAGCAGGTCGGGCGATTGGTAACCCAGTTGCGTGGTCGATGAAATCGGTAGGTTTTCGCTTAATTTGCGGTTGCGGGTAAGGTTCCCTGATTTAGGTTATTTTACCCCGCCGTTCCTCTCCAAGAGGCCCTGCATTTCTACCCCCATCTTCCGCTCCGGACTTCCCTACTGTGACGACCGCCGACGACTACGTCATTCAATTCATTCAGGACAAGGGGCTCGTGTCCCCTGCCGACGTGACGCAGGCCAGGGCTGACCTTGGCGCCATTCCGGAAGGGCAGAACCCTGACACCTTGGCTTTGGCTAAGCTGGTGGAGACCGGCAAGGTGGCGTGGGCTAAAATCACTGAGGCGCTCAGCAAGGAATTCGATATGGAGCTGGTGGATCTTTCACAAATCGCCCCGGCCGAGGATGTGCTCAAACTGATTAGTCGCGACCAAGCCGAGCGTCATAATATCCTGCCGCTGCAGATGGACGGCGTCGAACTGGTCGTCGCGATTTCCGACCCGCTCGACACGGAGACCATCGACTCCATTTCCCGCATGTTGAAGGTGGCGCTGAATCCGAAGCTGGCCCCGCCCGAGGAGCTTAAGGCGGCAATCTCTCGCTGCTATAACGGCGGCCAGATGAGCGTGTCCTACGATGATATTTTAGGTAAGTCCGAAGAGGGCGGTTTGTCGGTAGAGCTCCCGCAGGGTGGCGACGTCAAGGAGGACGACGCTCCCATCATCCGCTATGTCAACTCGCTCATCGTTGACGCCATTCGCCGCAAGGCTTCCGATATTCACCTCGAGCCCCTAGAGAAACGCTTCCGCGTGCGCTTCCGTATCGACGGCGTCTTGCAGGAAATGAAGGGCCCACCTAAGCGCCTGCAGGCTTCCGTGATTTCCCGCCTCAAGCTGATGGCGGAAGTTTCGCTCGCCGAGAAACGCATCCCGCAGGACGGCCGTATTCAAGCCCGCACGGGCGGCCGCGACATTGACTTGCGCGTCTCCGTGCTGCCCACGGTTTATGGCGAATCCATCGTCATGCGAATTCTCGACAAGGAGGGCCTTAAGCTCGGCCTGCCGGAGTTGGGCTTCTTCGCTGACGACCAAGCTAAGTTCCAAGGGCTGATTTCGGGTTCAGACGGCGTTTTTCTGGTCACCGGCCCGACGGGTTCGGGCAAGTCCACTACCCTGTATTCCGCGCTTAACTACATCAATAAGCCGGACCGAAAAATCATCACGGTCGAAGACCCGGTCGAATACCAGATGGCCGGCATCAATCAGGTGCAGGTGAAGCGCGATGTCGGTATGACCTTCGCCGCCGCCCTTCGCGCAATGCTTCGTCAGGCGCCCAATATCGTGATGATTGGGGAAATTCGAGATCTTGAGACTGCGGAAATCGCCATCAATGCGGCGCTCACCGGTCACATGGTTTTCTCCACGCTGCACACCAACGATTCCGTCAGTGCGGTCACCCGACTCGTTGATATCGGGGTTAAGCCGTTCCTCGTTTCCGCCGCGCTCCGCGGGGCGTTGGCCCAACGACTCGTCCGCCGCATTTGCCAGTCCTGTGCGCAGCCCTACAAGCCCAATGCGAAGGAACTCTATTCCATCGGCATGTCCGAGCAGGACATGGCCGGAGCGACCCCCATGAAGGGTGCCGGTTGCGTCAAGTGCGGCGAGCGTGGCTATAAAGGACGCCGTGGCGTCTTTGAGATGTTCGTCATCACCGAGGAAATCCAGGAGATGATTTACAGCGGCGCAAATCTCGTCGACCTGCGACGCAAGGCGCGCGAAGCCGGCATGCGCACGATGCGCGAAGACGGCCAGCGCAAGGTGGCCTCGGGCATGACCACCATCGAGGAGGTCATGGGTGCCACCGTGGCTGACGACATTATCTAACATCGATGGCCTACGAGATGAATCAGTTGCTGGAGGCGATGACCGAGAACGGTGCTTCCGATCTGCATATTCATGTGGGCCGCTCTCCCTGTCTGCGGGTCAATGGCATCGTCGTCTCCGTGGATGGTCCCGCGCTGACCGAAGCCGAAGTCGAGCGTCTGGTCAGATCGGTGGTGCCCGTTGCTCAGCTCCCGCGTCTCGAGAAGGACGGCGGGTGCGATTTCGCTTTTTCCTTTCGTGGTAAATGCCGCTTGCGCGTGAACGCCTTCCGCGGCCACGGAGCCTACGGCATGGTTCTGCGGCTCCTGCCTTCGGCAAAGTTCACGCTCGAGCAGCTGCGACTCCCCTCCGTCATCAAAGATTTGCTGCGGCGAGCTCGCGGTTTGGTGCTGGTCACTGGGCCGACCGGCTCCGGGAAGTCCACCACCCTCGCTTCGATGATCAACTGGATCAACGAGAACGAGCAGGGCCACATCATCACCATCGAAGATCCGATCGAGTATACGCACGAGCACAAGAGCTGCATGGTCACCCAGCGCGAGGTCGGGGTCGATTTGCCGTCGTTTGCTGAGGGTGTTCGGGCCGCCCTTCGTCAGGATCCGGATGTCATCTTAATCGGGGAAATGCGCGACCTTGAGACGATCGAAGCCGCGGTCACCGCCGCCGAGACGGGCCACCTTGTGCTCGCCACCCTGCATACCTCCGGCGCCGCCCGTACCATCGATCGCATCATCGATGCTTTCCCCGCCAACGCGCGCGAACAGATTCGGGCGCAGCTTTCGACCTCGCTGACCGCCGTGATTTCGCAGTGCCTGTTGCACACCAGGGAAGACAAGCGGGTCGCCGCCTTTGAGATCATGCTGCGGACGGATGGCGTGGCCGCAAAAATTCGCGAAGGCAAGACCTACCAACTCTTGACGGATATCGAAACCGGCGGCGTGCGCGGGATGCGCACCTTGGACAGCGACCTGCTCTCGCTCTACCATCA
>Ga0194048_10000315_pt1 | contig 23042 bp, 11 predicted proteins | sample JunL225m_MetaG_FD_161685 | JGI IMG/M metagenome (GOLD analysis project Ga0194048, IMG submission 161685) | Anoxic zone freshwater microbial communities from boreal shield lake in IISD Experimental Lakes Area, Ontario, Canada - Jun2016-L222-5m | ecosystem: Environmental > Aquatic > Freshwater >...
AGGAGTTGCAATCAATTTAATTTCATGTACACTGTCCAACCTTAGACAAACATCAGGAGAAAATAAAAATGAGTGAACAAACAATACCACTCGATAAGTTAGCAAAGGTCTACCGCAAAATGCGCGACCAAATTTCGGAACTGACCAAGGAGTACGACACGCAAGTGGAGTTGCTCAAGGCTCAGCAAGACGAGATCAAGAACGCGATGAAAGAACAGATGCAAGCCCTCGGCGTGACTTCTGTTCGCACTGACCAAGGCACAGTAGTTCTGTCTGTTAAGACACGCTACTCGACAGCCGACTGGGACTCATTCAAGAAGTTTGTGCTGGAGCACGATGCCCTCGACTTGTTCGAGAAGCGGATTGCCCAACTGAACATGAAGCAGTTCCTTGACGAAAACCCCGGTGTCGTACCCCCGGGTCTGAATTCAAATTCAGAGTATGACGTATCGGTACGCAAACCAACTTCTAAGTGAGAAACTAAATGAGCAACGTAGCTTTATTCAACCCTTCCCAACTACCCGCCTTTGCACGCACTGGCGAACTCTCTGACGTAGCACGAGCCCTAGCGGGTGGTGGTGCAGGCAACGCAGGCAAGCGTATCTCCATCAAGGGCGGTGTATTCCGTCTCTTAACTGGGGGTAAGGAGGTTGCCGCTATTGACGAACGCTTCCTTGATGTGGTGATTGTCAAAGCCGCGCCCAAGATCGCACGTACCTTCTACGCTAAGGCATACGATGGCGAGACAGCCGCCGCCCCTGACTGCTGGTCAAACGATGGCGATAAGCCAGACGCTAAGTCCCGCAACATCCAGTCCGATACGTGTGCAAGTTGCTCACAAAACGTGGCTGGCTCAGGCAACGGTCAAAGCCGTGCTTGCCGTTACCAACAGCGCCTTGCTGTGGTCTTGGCTAACAATGTCGAGGGTGATGTGATGCAGTTGGCTTTGCCAGCGACTTCGATCTTCGGCAAGGAAGACGGCGAGAACCGTCCACTTCAAGCGTATGCCCGTTGGTTGGTGGCGCAGTCCGTTGACCCTAGCATGGTTGTGACCCGCATGAAGTTCGACACCAAGGCCGAAGCGCCTAAGTTGTATTTCAAGGCTATGCGTTGGTTGACTGACGAAGAGTACGAGTTGTCCGCCAAGCAAGGTGCGACAGACGATGCGTCCAAGGCCGTTGTGTTGAACGTGGCAAACCAAGATGGCAAGCCTGTCGACGCGCTCAAGGGGGCCGCGCCTAAGACCAAGAGCGTTGCCCAGTTAGCCGATGACGAGGCAGACGAGCCACCAGCACCCGCACCCAAGGCCAAGGCTAAGCCCAAGGCAGTTGAGGTGGAGGAGGACGAGGAGCCAACCGTGCGCAAGGAAGAGAAGAAGCCTAGCGCCGTGCCCGGCAAGAAGTCACTCGCTGACGTAGTCGGTGCGTGGGACGACGAAGACTAAAGGGATTTGGGGGAAAGGCTGTAAAACGATGGTCGCTATGCACACAGCATAGAAAGACGCACAGGCCGAGTACCCCACCTATCTACCATGCCATATTCACAAAAAATCATTGACGAAATTGCGAAGACGCCTAAGTCGCTGGGAACCCAGCTAGGGCGTTGGGCGATTCACCATGACTTCTCGGTCGTGCGTATATCCAAAGCCTTGGGTGTCACGCGCCAAACTGTGTACAACTGGTTCTTGGGTAAGGACATCTTCCCCGCCTACGAGTACCGAGCCGAAGTCATGCTTGACATATTACAAAAATCAAAATCAGCCGACGAGGCTTGGAGAGAAACATGCAAAGTTTTCAACCTAAAAACTTGACCAATAGCGAACTCATTAACCAATGTGCGTTGATTCTCGACAGAGAAGACTTGCCCTCCGCATACCAACACGAACTGCTCCGCCGCTTCACGGCGCTTGCTCCGTTGGACGAGTTCCCACCAAAAGACCCCGCACAAAAAGACCTGTTCCTCTAATCAACCCAAGGACTTAAATGAATCCGCTTGAATTCCTAGCGGTTGTTTTGCCGTCTTCGGGTCACGGGACTTATTGTGCGGCAGAGTTAACTAAGAAGAAAGAACACCTCTTCGTCGACAACTTGGAGGACTTCTACCCCAAGGTAACCACTTGGGTTGAACAACAGTCTGATGTCTTTTTTGCGCTTGCTACGTTTGATGATGCGAAGAAACGCAAGGCCGAGAACGCCCGCTTCATCAAGGCGCTGTTCATTGACATGGACGGCTACGCCACCAAGAAGCAAGCAGCCTACGCGCTCAAAGCGTTCCTTGCCGAAACTGGCTTGGACATACTGGGCACACCGTGGATTGTTGGCTCTGGTGGTGGACTGCACTGCTACTGGCCTTTCGAGGAAGCCGTCGAGATCGCTGAGTGGAAACCCCTTGCCGAGAACTTCAAACGCTTGTGCAAGCAACAGAAACTCAGCATCGACATGACCGTGACGGCAGACGCCGCCCGTGTGCTACGCATACCTGAGACAACCAACTTCAAGAAGAAGTACGACACCCCACGCCCAGTCAAACTGCTGGCAGAGGGCGATATATTTAACTTTGAGGATTTGAAAGCTCACGTAGTGAGCCAGTTAAAGAGTATTGCGCCAGCACCTGTAGCGTCAACAATTCCGGGCAAGCGTCCAACCAACGCCCCCGTCATACCTCCATCAACGACTGCCGTTACCCTGTTCGAGAACAGCACGACTAAGTTTGCCAAAATCTTAAAGCGTACCAAAGACGGTACGGGGTGCGCCCAGTTGCGCCACTACGCAGAGAACGCTAGTGACGATGGTATGGAGCCCCAGTGGCGTGGGTGGTTGAGCATTGCACAGAAGTGTCAGGACGCACAGAAGGCGACCATCTGGTTGACCGAGTTGCATCCCTACACCGAAGAGCGCATGCACCAGAAGTTGGCAGAGATTAAGGGTCCCTATCCGTGCGTCAAGTTCGATAGTGAAAACCCCGGTGTCTGCGACGGGTGCCAGCACTTTGGCAAGATAACCAACCCCCTAGCCTTGGGGCGCGAGATCATGCTCGACACCTCCACCAAAGAGATCGAAGTGCATGTGGCTACCGACAGCCCATCCATCAATGAGGAAGTCCGAAAAGTTCTTCGCCCCACCCCTCCCAAGGGGTATGCCTACGGTGCACGGGGTGGGGTATTCATGGAGAAAGAAGATGTAGACAGCGAAGGCAACAAAACCAAACGGCAGATCATGATCTTGCCCCACGAGTTATTCGTGGTAGACATTCTGCGCCACAACGGGGAGCACACAGTTCACATGCTGAGCCTGCGACCTGACGGGGTGGAGACAGTGACCATGTCACAGAAGGCTGTAGTAAGTAAAGACGAAACAGTCAAAGCGCTTGCGCTTCAAAACGTAATTGCCTCTTATGGTTCGGGCAATGATAAGAACCTATTTGATTATGTGCGGGCTTGTGTAGAACAGGCAAGTACAGGAAAGGCTCCCGTGAGAGTACCCACTAACTATGGCTGGCAAGACAACGACACATTCGTATTCGCTGGCAAGATTTTCTCTAAGGGGTTACCCCCCGTATCCGTGCCTATGCCCGGCTTGGAGAACATCGTCTCCAATACCAAACCCACTGGGTCGATTGAGGCATGGCGCACATTCGTGCAGATGCTTATCAAGAAGGAAATGTGGGATCACCTGACGATCATGTTGGCAGGAGCGAGCGCTCCGCTAATGCGATTCACGGGTATCTATGGCATCACATACCATTGTGGTTCGACTGAGTCAGGCACAGGCAAGTCGCTGGCGCTCGAAGCCGCCGCTTCCATCTGGGGTCACCCAGTCCACTACCGCACAGGCAAGAGCACTTCTCCTGTAGCCATGCAACAGCGCCTTGGTTTGCTTTGCAGCATGCCATTGATTACCGACGAGTTGACCAGCAAGAACCGCACTAACTTCGAGTGGTTGCCTGAGTTCTTACTGGATATGACCGAGGGTCGGGGCAAGGAGCGGATGGAGTCAGGCGCTAACAAGGAGCGTATCAACCTCTCCACATGGATGACCAACGCGATCATGTCGTCCAATACCCACGTAGTAGACGGCTTAACTGGGGGACGCAAGCACTCATCCGAGGGCGAGTTGCGGCGCTTGCTTGAGTTCATCTTGACCCAAGAGTTAACGTGGGAGCCATACGAGATTGAGATCATCAAGTCGCTACATGCGAACTATGCCGTAGCAGGACACATGCTGGCGCAGTACATGGTGGACAACTTAGACCGCCTACATAAAGATGTACCTGATTCTGTCGTGCAGATGTACAAAGAGTTTGGGGCAACGAACGATGAGCGTTTCTGGATGGCTGGCATCGGCACCATCATCATGGCGGCAGTGCTTATGAAAGACGCCGGCGTTGTGAACATCCCCGTCAAGCCTGTCATCGCTTGCTTGAAGAAGGTGGTGAACTCGATGCGGGGCAACATCAAGGCCAATGTGCGTAGCGCAGAGGATGTGCTTAACTCCTATGTGCGAGAGAGTTACGGACACTTTATTGTCATCCGCAACATGGAGTCAGGCATCTTGGCAGAACTTGGCGGTGGCGGGGAAGTTGACAAGGCTACAACACGTTCAGAGATTATGGGGCGCGTAGAGCACGGATTCACGCCAGAGCACGTAGACTTCTACATCGAGGAACAACTGCTTAAAGCCTACTGCTCGTCAATGAGTTTTGGGTATGCGGACTTCAAGCGTCAGTTGGCAGCGCAGTTTACCGTGTCGCATATGGCTAAGAAGGACATGACAGCCAAGACGCAGGGACCCCAGATGCGCGTGGGTGTTCTCAAAATAAGTCGTCGAATTTCTGATATGGACAATGAAGCTAAAAATACACTATCCGTGGGATCAGACTGAGAGGGGGCAGGGGTTCTTTATCCCCTGCCTTGATACACAAGCCGTGCGCGAAGAGGGCTTAAAGCAGGCAGTACGCCTGCGTATCCTCGACGCCAAAGCCTACCCCTCAATCCGCAACGGACTTATTGGGGTATGGTTTCACCGACCCGCTCCTCGACTTCCTTGATCCGCTTCATAAACTTGGCAGACATGTCTTCGCGCACCTTATCCAATGTGTCAATACGCGCACGTTTTTCCGCAGGGCTTAGGTTGAGGCGGTTAGTAATGATGTCTTCTTGTGTGCGCAACTTGCTCATGTTGGCTTGAAACGCTCTAGCCATAGGCGCTACGGCTAACTCAGGCTTGTGCGCTATTGCAAACTCCTTAATGTCTTCTGCCGTGCCTGACTTTTTGAGCGAACCAAAGGATACCTGTGTTTGAAGCACATCTTTAGCCAAGTTAAAAACTACGTCGGTATCAGCACCGCCAAATCTCTTTTGGAACATACTGCCAACAATCGGCACGTCTGTAATACGCGCTTCGGGTTTTGCCGTAGCACTTGGCTTAGCAAACAAGTCACTTGTGCCCGCCATCACTGCCAATGGAAGCGCCCCAAAGTATGCCTGTGAGAGATGCTCAATCTGTATAGGGGACAACATAGGCAACGCACGGCTCAACGCTTTGGCTGCTTCGGTTGTGCTGCTCAAGTAGCGATCTTCTATGCGTTTGTTTTGCATAGTTGGCGATTCGATCGCATTGCCTGTAAAAAAGTTCTTGTTGCTCCACACCTCAAATATAGGCTTGACAGCCTGTGGCATATACATAGAACTGTAGCCCGGCACCGCGTTCAAGAACATATCACGCACGGCTTTGAATTGTTGCTTGCCGTCAGTCTCCGCTTTCATTGCATCAACTACAGCTACGCCAGCGGAGAAAAACCAACCGGCTTCGTACGGGATGCCCAGTTTCAACGGCTCATCAACTCCGGGCAGATGCAAGAAGAAATTAGAGTACTTCTCCTTTGGCTTAGCCTTACGGAAGTAATCGTCGTCTTCCATAGCCATTGCATACACGACGCCAGTAGCGGCAAGCATCATGGCATTGTTAAAGAACTTGCGCTGAATTTCTTGGCGTTCATTGAACGGCATTTGTCCGGTAGCCGCCTTGTATAAGACGTTTAGACCTTGAATCTGCGCGTTCATAAAAGGAATCAAACGGTTGGCGTACTGCACTGTGGGTGACAGACCCCGCTTGTAGAAGTTCATGGACTCCATAACCATCTGATCTGCTTCAACTTCAGACAGCCCGTTTTGTATAGCGTTTTCAAGTACAAGCGCACGAGTAGCCGCATCTGCCCGCATAGCGGCGCGGTCTAACATAGCAAACAGTTTGTCCATTACCCCTTGGTCTTTTCCGCTTGCAAGTTGTAGCGCAAACGCAGAGATGTCACTTGGGTCGCCAGTAAAGATACCGCTTTGGATTAGACCTTTCTTAATCAACTCATCGCCAGACGCGCTAGTGCCACGGTTCATTGCAATAAATTGTTTACCTGCCTTTAACACCGCCGTCAAAGGTCCGTAGTTCAAACCAGACGTAAACGTAGCCGCCATTGGGTCACGATACAACTGACGCAGTATGTACGGAGGCATGCGCGTAATACCTTTGCGCAATAAATCTCCCGCCATCCCGCCAATCTTCAAAAATGCTGGTAGTGTTAAGTGTGCGCCTTCCAAGCTATCGACTACCAACTCGGCAGGAATACCTTCCATTGCCGTGCCTTTTGTCTTAACCCGTAGCCAACGCTGACCATCATCTTTTGGATTGTTGGGGTCTGGTTCTTGGTTAAACACAATAACGTCTGGACCACCGGGACTGCGTCCGCTGTGGATAGGCATAAGGTTTTTAGCCTCGCCTGTCTTAGGATCAATCTCCCCCCTACCTTCACCAAACGCTTGCATAGCGTATGCAATTTCTTTAGTTGCTACGTTATAAAGCGCTTTCTTTACCAACAACATTGTGTTGCGTGGAATAGATTCATTCAAAGGCAGAATTTTTGTTTCTCCACCTTTGAGTTCTTGCAAATAAGGTTGATGACGAACGTCGCCAATCGTTATGGTCTTCTCTCCGCCATACACAAGTTCGGCTGTACCGTCGTCACGCACGCGGTAGTAAGGAACGTAGTCGCCGTCTTTCAGCAAATCTTGCGCTAATTGTTTTGGTATAGCGCCAGCAGCCGCCAAGAATTTAATCTGGCCTTCGTTGTACGCGTTGTATTTAGCGCGGGCTTCTTCCAAAGCGGCTTTTAATTCTGGATCGGCTTTTGCCGTAGCCATCACCTCTTTCAGTTCTTCTTCTGTAACACCTAGTGCGCCAAGGTCTAACGCAGTCAAACCTTTATTAGCCGCACGTTGGGCAAGCATGTATGCAGTAGCCAAAGCCGTTTTACCGGCGGCGTTCTTAGCAGGAACTTTGGCAACAGCGTCGTATATTTCTTGAGCGCTATCCTTGCCACTACTTTGAACACCACGCAGACCTTTGTCGTCTGTGTAAAACTCTAATGGCCCCGTGCTAAGCGACGCTAAGACCATAGGCATGTGCTGGTCAGCCTTTTGCACGTTGTACATCGCTTGGGTAAACAACTGATCGTCGCCCAAATCTTTAGCACCGGCTTTTAACGCTTCACGCAAACCAGCCCGCATATCCACCAATTGCATTTCGGCTTCAAGCGCAATGTTGTTACCCAGTTTTTCTCTAAAACTCTTTGGCTGTGCAACAACTTTATTGGCAAACTCAGTAAGCGCATCTTCGGAGTTGTATGCTGGTTTGGATGCACGCGCATAGCGTGGTGCCTCGTCCGTATCTTCAACTTCTTCTACTGTCGGTTTATTAGAAACTCTGTTTGGCGCATTGATAGCGTCTGGGGTAGTTCTTAAACCGTCTTCTTTTGACAAACCAAAAACACTATTAAATTTAGCTGCTTTGTCAAAGAAATGCGTTCTTAAATCTGTGCTTGTGTTTCGGCCTTCTGCAAAATAGTGTTCCGCTGCTTGAATTACAACCTCGTGTAAATCAAACTTAATTTGTTCTATTGGCGGATTATTTTTGTAGTACTTTTCTAAGTACTCAATTTTAGCTTCGTTAGTTGCAAAATTTTTACCAGAAAAATTAAGAATGTATTGCTGTTGTTCTGACAACCGTAGCGTTCTTGCGCGGTCAGGGGCATTTCTTGCCGCCACTTTTTGGTCGTACTCATCTCTCAACTCTTGTAACTTTGCAAGAATATCCGCTTCAGTTGGGGTTGCTTCTAAATCACGCGCAAGGTCGGTAAGCATTCGAGCATATTGGGCGGTAAAAGCTCCCCGAGGAATTTCTACAGGCAAAGGATTTCTAAGCGCAGGTCTGGCAAGCACGCCAAAACGAATTGGTTCTGGCTGTATACCAACAGATGCTGTGTATTGAGACTGTTTAAACAAACGCATTGCTTGCGTTTTGCCAACTAAATCTTCTGCAAATTTAAGTGCTTGAATAGCAACGCGTTCAACTTTTGCCTCATCGCCGGGACGCTCAGCATTGTCGCGGCTGTAGCGCACAAACGCATCGTAGACGTTGTTAATTCTTGCCCAGTAAGTTAGTGCGTCGTCGGCGTTTGTTCGCGCTTCCGACATTGCACGATCAAAACTAAATTCTGGTTCTGGTGCATATTTTGCATCCGGTAAATTTAAAATAAACGCGCTTGTTTGTCCGGGTTCTACTTGATTAACAGTTTCAGCACCCTTAATAGTTAAATAGTGTACGCCCGTGTCCGATGGGTTGTGGAAAGCAACTACCCTATTTACAGTACTGCCTTTAGGCAAAACAACTTCGGTGTCATTTTCTTTTGCGTATGTATGAACAAACTTTAATTTGTTTATGTTTGGCAGTTCAACTTTAGTGTCACCAAACACAAAAAGCTCGTCTATAGTTTTTAAATTACTAAGGTTTACTTTTTTAACGGAAAGGGTCAACCCACTAACACCTTTAATGTCTTCTAATTTAACTACGCGACCTTTGTTATTTAATTCGACAGCAACTTTGTCTGTGCCGTAAAAAGGTAAATTAACGCCGGGAAATTCGTTGTTATCAATAGCCGTAGTCAAACTTTCGGTAAGTTTGTCTTTAACTTGTTTATCAAAATTCTTTGGTTTTTCGGGACGATATGCAGCTAGTTCGCCGTCAATTTCACTAAAATTAGTAAAGCCCCAAACACTGTTGTTTGTAACACTTATTTTAACGCCGTTAGCACCAAGAGGTTTTGCAGTAACCCAATCTTCGCCTGTATACAAATGTTCAACAGGCAACGGCGTATCGTTTTTAAATGCTTCCGCTAACGCTTTTTTTCTTTCCATCATGTTTACGTACGTCGACGCGTTATCAAAGTTTTGGGTATTTAAAAATTCTTTTGCAATTTTTGTTTGCTCGGCTGTCAACCCTTGATTAGGCGTGTTACCGCGAAGTTCGTTAATCCTAGTTTGTCCGTCCATGCGAATAGCAACTTCTGGACGACCGTTTTTGTAATGGATATAAAAATCACCTTTTGTAATTTGGTCTTCTGCATTTGCTATATTGTCTCCGGTACACCAACTAGTACCGGCTGCGCCAGCATTAAGTTTTTCTGCATCGGAATAGGATTCAGATTGGTCAAACTTTTGCCAACCATTTTTAGACTTGTTCTTTTGTGCGTTCTCATCCGCATTTTTTTGTAAGCCGTCTAAGAACGCAGCTTTTATGTTTTTACCAGCACGTAATTCTTGAATAACATACCCAGCATCTTTAACCCCAACAATAGCAACTGGATGTCTGTTGGTTTTAGAAAGTTCTGCAAGGCGTAGGCGTCCGTTTGCATCAGACATAATTGCAAATTTAGACGCGGCTTTTGCAACAAGCGCTTGTTCAACGCTGGTGTACTCAGGGTGTTCACGTAAGTCATTAACTAAAGAACGTAGGCCTTCTGTTCGTCTTTCGTTTAACGTGGCTGCTTCGTTTGCACGCAATTCTGCATTGTTTTTTGCCTCGTAGTTCATAATTGTTTGAGGAGTAGCCTCAAAGTAATCCGCTATGTTTTTAGGGTCATACTCTCTACCGTCTTCTAATTGCGTGTCGTATGTAAGATTGACTGCTTCTGGTAAATAGTCAGCGGTGTTAACCGCCATGTCATTCAAGTAGTTTTGACCTACACGTTCAGCATCTTCAGCCGTGCGGTCTTTTTGTTTGATGTCGACACCAAACTGTTCCGCAAACTGTAGCATCGAGTTACTACCGGTATGCAGCGCGGCAATATCTTTCTGGGAAAGTTTGCGGTTAACCGTTGTTTCTTTACCGCCCATGCTTGTGCTTGATGGAATCATCAACGCATCAACTGACTGGAGTGCTGCGCCCAACATTGTTTCTGGGTCTTTAACGCCCAGCATACGCATGATGATTGACTTAAAGCCTTTCCATGCATCAGATAGTTTCCACTTCTTACCACGCAACTGTTCTTGTAGGTTGCGGTTAGAAAACACTTCGGCTACAAACTCAGACAAACTACCCTTGGCAGATGCGCTGGTAATCTTGGGGTCGTTTTTAATAGCGGCATGGAGCGCTTTGAGTTCTCGCACAGCCACACGCTGTATTTCTGTTAACTTGCTTGGATCGGTTTCGTACTGGACAATAACGCGCTCAGTAGCCGCGTGTGTGCCTTCGTGCAACAAAATCTCTTGGGACAAACCACCTTTGCTGTCCAACTCCACCAATTTACTAGTGGCGCTACCCAATACTTTTTTACCGTCTCGGTCAGTTAAATTGTTAACAACCTTGACATCTGTCTGGTCGAGCATAGCCGCCAACCGTGTCGCTACTACCTTGTTAAGTTGGCTGTTGTCACCCTCTGCTAAATCACGCATGGCTTGCCGGATGTCGTTGCTCTCCAACGCATTAACTTGGGACACCGTCAGGTCAGGGCTAGTAGTCTCTACGCCACGGGCAAAAGAATTTTTTTCTTTTGCGGCTTCCCGCAAGATGGCGTCAATGTCCACCTTCTCATCGGTCTTCACGGGCAGCGTCGTGCCCTTAACTGTTGTGGCTTCTTGTTTAAATTCAGCCAAAACACGTTGGTCAAACGCATTAAGCGGCTTGCCTTCGGCTTGTTTTTCTTTAACACGCTTAAGAACTGCTTCTTTTTGAGCAGACAGCCCTTCTTGCCCAATACCTTTACTGCTGTAGACAGTTGCAGCAGGCTTGCGGGCTTTTGTTGCCACCATGCGCGTAACGCCTTTTTCTCCACTAGTTTCGGGAGCGGTCGCACGTTGCTTGGCTTCTGCAACTTCAGCCGGACGAGCGCCTTCTGCCCGCGCTTCTTTTTCGCCTTTGTTTAAATTAATTTTTGGCGACTTGCGTTTGAACTCTTCGGGTTGAACAATACGGCCTTCGTTGATGTCGGCTTCCAAAGTTTCTGCATCGTTATAGGCTTGAGCCAACGCTTTAAGTTGCTTGTCTTTGCCTTTCCAAACCAATTCTTCGTCTTTGCCCTGTTGTCTTAGGGTAGCGTTGTCGTACAACTTTTCAGCGTTCTCAACTGCTGGCAACAAAGCAGCGCGTTCTTCTGAACCTTTAGCGTCGCGGTATTGCTGGTTTAACTTAGCGACGTTTTCTGCCAACTTAACTAAGAAGCTGTCGCGGGCATCCCTTGACTTGTTAAACGCGGCAATCATCTGTTTCTCAATAGCCGTTATACGGCTACGATACCCAGCAAGAACTTGGTTGGGGTTGGAGAGCACCCGCTTGCCACGTTTGACGGTGGTCTCAACAGGCTCCATCTCTTGCGACATGCGTTGAGCCACAGTAATAAAGTCGTACTCTTGGCCTGTAGACGATGTGCCATAAGCCGCCTCAAGGCGACGCTGGCGTTCTCTGCCTAAATCAATTCTTTGTTTTTCGGACTCTGCCAAACGCACCGCTTCCGCTTCCCGTGCTTCTTGGGCTTTGCGTTGCTTGGTTTGTTGTTCAACTTGGCTGGCTTCTGCTTCGGTAACGCCTGCTTCCACTTGAGCCGCACGCAATGCTTCTTGTGCTTGGGCAATAGTTTCTTTGGATACTGTCTCAGGGTTTAACCTAGCCAATGCATTTCTAGCTTTTTCTACACGCAACTCGTTATCTAGTTGCTTCATGCTTGCGTCGAGCGACGCCAAGTCGGTGTTTAAAGCAGCAAGTTCTTGCTGAACGGTGGTGTACTCAGACAGCAAAGGCTCAAAACGACCCGCCAACTCAGTGTTTTTAAAGTCGCCGTACTTCTCTACTTGCTGGTCAAACGCACCGCGCAACTGCATCAACTCTTCAATGCGTCCCGCAAGTTGGGCGCGGTTAATCTCCATGTCCAAGAGCGCGGCATTTGCCTCGGCACGATCTTTACCTAACTTGTCCATGCCACGGGCATGTTGCAAAATACTAGCCGCCTTGGAGTACTCAAGGTTCTTGGCCTGCATTGTTTCTAGTTGCTTGGTAAGGTTTGCAACTTTGGCTTTAAGGGCGGGCAAATCCTTGGCTTTTTGCAAAACCTTTTTATCTTTGTTAAGTGCATCGCGCATTTTCTGCACGACCTTACTTTTCATAAACGCCACAAACCCAGCGCGGTTCATCTTGGCGTAACCCAGTTTCTCGGCTTCCGCAGGGAACAACTCCCCTTGTCCACGAGCCAATGGGCCTTCGCCAACAACTTGTTCTTGTTGACGGATTAACGGTTCAAGTTCATTTTGTAGTGACAGAGCCGGGGCTTGACCGCGCAAGGTGCGCCCAGTAGTAGCGCGTACAACATTTTCTCTATCCGCTCCGGGGACATTAGCAAGACGGCGTTCAGTCTCGGTAGGTTGGTCAAACGGCAGATTGTTAGGCCATGTCTTGCGCCCAGCGGCAATACGCTGTTTAGCACGTAAGTCCGAAGGGGTGGCTTGCTTGTTGCGCTCGATGTCGTATGGCATCGCTTCTGTAGGGGGCGCAACTTCTGCCGCAGTACCACGCGCACGACCAGTGTCTTTAGTAACGTAGCGTTGACCTCGGTGCACGCCTTCTTCGCCACGTTCAATACGGGCAAGTTGCTCGTCAAGCAACTTATAAAACGATTCGCCTTCGGCAACATCTTGTGCAACCGAACCTCGAGCCAACGGACCCTGCCCATATTTAACCCGTTCTTGCCGTGTCTCTTGTAACCGCGTATTGACTTTAGGCAACGCCATCTCTGCCCGACGCAAGAAATCATAGGCTTCATCCGACAAGTCAGGGTTTGCAGCCGCATTAGCCAAACGCTCAGAAAGACTGCGGTATGCCTGTTCGTCAGTTAGTTGGCGCTCACCTCGCTCGTTAAATAGACGAAAGCCACCACCGGGTCCTTTTTGGAATTTAGGCTGGGTAGTATCGACATCTTCAGCGGTGGGGAGAAGACCTTCGCCAAACGGAATACCTTGCAGTTGCTGTTGCATCTGCCCAATAGCAGGAGAAGGCGTGAGAGGTTCTTTTTCTACACCAAAGCCGGGCAAGCCCATGACACTGCGCCCCGCTTTTTGTTGCATCTTTTGCAAGGCGTATTGTTCGGGTCTAATCTTTTCTTGGCGTGCGGCTTCCTGTGCTGCGGCTTCTTTTTCTTGTGCCGTTTGTTCAAGGATGCCTTGCTCTTCTGCTTCTGCGCCCAACGTAGTTGTTGCGGGTTGTGAAGAAAGTTTTTGTTCTAGGGTAGTAGGGTTAAACGACGCGTCATACTTACCTGCTGCACGCCCCATGTTGAGTGCAAGGAGCACATTTTCTAAAACAGCATCGTTTTGTTTAGCACTTAAGCCGGGCAAACGCATTCTGTTCGTTGCCAAATAAGCGGCTTGTTTAGGTTGGGTTAGTAAATACTGGGTGTAATCCGCAACTTGTTCAGCAGGACTCTTTTGGTCGGTCAAACGCTGGTCATTAGCGGCAGTAATTTGGTTCCGTGCAAAATCAACCGCCTGTTGCTGAGTGCCTTTGAAACGTGTCAGTTCTGGCGACGTAGGTTGAATGCCATACGGAGTAGGCATTGGCGCAGGTTTTGTCTTGGCATTGGGTACTTGCTGGGCGTTCTCCAACATGTAATCCATAGGGGTTAACCCTGCCACACGCTCTTGTTCTGCCAACTTGGCGTAAATGCCTGTCTTCTTAACTGCCGCATATTCTTGGGCAATAGGGGTTAAGTTTTCTTTGACAAACGCTTTTAGTTCTTTTTCCGCTAGTGCTTTTTCTGCTTTTTCCGCAGGGTCTTGCGGCTTACCAAAAGCCTTGACCGTATCTTGCAACTGTTTAAACTGACCAAGCGTTTCATCGTATTTGGCTTTAGTTTCTTTGGCGTACTCAGGGGATTGTTTACGTGCGGCCTCGTCTGCGGCGGCTTGCTGTGCCTGTGCTTCGGCTTGCTGGCGCTGTGCAGTTTTCTGTGCGGTCTGCTCATCTGCCAAAATCTTTTTGGCTTTGGTTTGCTCACCACCACGCTCAATGTAGCGTCCGGCAGGGGCTAATACACCACCAAGAACTGCGCCACCAACTAGGCTATCCCAGTATTCATCACGGGCTTTTGCATCTGTCAGACTCAATCCGGCTTGCGCACGTTCTAAAAATTGTTGTGCGGCTTCTGTCAAACCTTCAGTACCAAGCGCTTTGCCAGTAGCCAACGCATAATCGGCGGCAGTCTTTTTTACGCCTTGCTCAACAAACGCTTTTGCTTCGGCAGTAGTTAAGGTTTTCCCTGCTTGTCCAAAAATATTGCGAATGCCGGGAATCATGCCCAAAGACAAACGGTCTAACAGGGCGGTGGGGATAGACGCGGCAGCGGCTGCACCTAAATTAGTTTCTTCTAGCTTTTTGCCTTCTTGTACTTGACGGGCTAATCCTGTACCTGTGTATTGCAACGCGCCAGCACCCACGCTGGCTAAATTTGCCGCCGTTAATCCCGCAATACCCAACCCCGCTTCCGGAGCAAGAACCGCTGCGGCAACAGGTGCTGCCATGTAAGGCAGTGAACCACCAAGAAGTTCTTTGGTTTTTGTAAGAGGTGCTTCTAGCCAACCCTCTTCGGTAGGCTTAAACGTACGCTTTTGATACGCTTCTTCCTCTTCCATGACTTTTTTGGCCCGCTCAAGGTCCATCAAGCCAGTGCGCCCCGCTAGTGCTGCACCTGCACTTTTAACTCCAGAAAAACCTGCTTTAAGCGCTGGGGTAAATCCGCCTTGGGGTTGTGCTGTAGGAGTGACTTCTCCGCCAAACGCATCAGGATATTTAGCGTATGCCGCCCGCATTGTGTCTGCATAGTTCTCGCCCTCTTTGGCTGGGAACAAGGAACCATCGGGAAGCTGTACGTAATTAGCCATATCTATCCATTAAATTTTTACCTGCTTGCGCCAGAGCGGGTGTGTGTCAGTTAGGCGCGTAGTAATTATGCCTTGGATTAGCGTTGACGTATAGGTGCTCCAGTAGCTTGAGGGTTCGGAATATTTATAAATCCTGTGCCTTCGGCAGCTTTTGCTGATTTTAAAAAATCTTTAATGTACGCATCAGGTGTTGGGTACATCTTGATAAATGCATCGTTTGGCATACCGGTTGTCTTGTCGTATGCGCGTGTCTGCCAAGCCTCGTAACCTTTCTGGACTTGGGTTTCCAGTTTGGTAAGGTCAAAACCTCTACGTAATGCACTATCTGGTTCCGCGTTACCGAGCGCTTCCATTAGTTCGCGTTGTGCATTAGCCGACGTCCTTGATCCGGCTACATGGTATCTTCCAGAAATATCTGCTTGTGCTAAGCTGTATTTACCATGAATGTCTTGTCCTAATAAAGTTCCTAACCCAGACATCTTAGCAATCGAAAGTGCTTTATTGTGCTCGTCCGCTTTGTCTACACGCTCTTGGTACTTGTCCATATTGCCAACTTTTCTGTCAGCTTGTGCTTTGGTAAGTTCCAATTCCATCTTAGAGTTTTCTTGCGCCGCTTTACGGAAGTCTTTAAGCGCCTCGCCGTAGCGACCAACACCTTTAGAAAACCCTTTGGATATATTTTGAAGCGCGTTAGGGCCGCCTTCTCCAGCCGCAGCCAAACCGCCCTCAATCAAAGCCATGTAGAACTCTTGTTCTTTGTCTGTCTTTAACTGATCTTTTTGTTTGTCAATCATGCCTGTTGCGCGTTTATCAAACTCAGCATAAGGCGCAAGACGTTTTTCTGTAAAAATTTGTTCGTCTTCAACTGTTTTTGCTTTGGGCAAAATGCCAAGAAGTTTGTTGTATTCCGCTTCAACAGAAGGCAAACCTGCGGGTGCCTGCGCTTTAATGCCTTGTCCAGAACTGGTATTTAATGATGCTAATGGCGATGCGTTTGCGGGTGGAGTCACTGTTGGGGGAGTACCTGCTGGGGTAGTGACGGCTGGTGGAGTCACTGTTTGTGAAGTTGTTACGGCAGGTGTAGTAACTGCTGGTTGTGTCGGTATTACCGTTGCTGCAGGCGCAGGTGTTTTAAAAAACTCTTGTTTAATTTGAGCAATTAAATTGGCTTTGTCTTCCGCCCGCATTCTTGGGTTTGACTGAATTGCCGCAATACGTTTTTCAAGCGCCACATTTCCTGCTTGGGGCCCAAAAGAACCTTGCGATAAGATGCCAAGACCGCCGGGTAACTGCCCTTGTACTACACTGCCATCAGTACTATTACCTTGATAACGTGGAACTCCGCCATCAGCATAACCAACGATACCGCCCTCGGCTTTACCCATAGCCTGCATGTTAGGCGCGGGGAGTTGACCAATACCAGAATCTTCTGGTAGTTGTTGCTGTGGAGCCTGTGCCATTTGTTGTGGCGGCATCTGCGGAACACTCATCTGTGTCATCTGCGCCAAGTCTTGTTGCACAACTTTGGGTTGCTGCTGACCCGCCATCTGCGCTTCTTTTGCTGTGCGCACTTGTTTACGCGTTTGACTTTCTTGGAACGCCAAAGGAAAAACATACGGGTCTTGCTGGTGCATTTGCGCATAGCGGGCTAACTCTGCGTCGCCCATCCCACGTAACTGGGACATGATGTTTTGTGGTGCTATTGACATATTTTTCCTTAGCCCATTTTTGAGAGAGCCAACCCAGCCAAACCTGCTGGGCGTTTGTCTTCTTTAATAGCGCCACCTTTTTTAGCGCCAACTCTGTTGCCAATATTGGCTAAGCCGTACGCGCCAGCCGCAGCCGTACCAAGACCCGCTACTTGAGACAGTAGACTTGGGTTGGAGTAGACGTTTTGAACTGTGCTTTGCATCGGCAGACCAGAGAGCATGCTCTGCATGAAACTCAACTGGTTGTATGGGTTTTGCTTTTGTGCCAAGAAATCTTGATACTGCTGGTTCATTATGCTTTGCTGTTGCTGTTGTTGCTGGGTACCAATCTGGTTTTGCGTGTTAATTGCACCTTGTTGCTGACCAAACTGTGTCTGCCCTAACTGTCCTAGTGTGTTGGCGGCGTTGCCTGCCATGCCGTAGCCTTGAAGTTGGTTGCTTAAATTCTGGTTGTACTGGTTTTGTGCTTGACCAAACGCGGTGTTGTAACCTTGACCAATGATGCTTTGCAAACCCATGTTGCGATTACGCTCGTTCTCCGCCGCCATGATCGCTTCGCGTGAACCACCAAATGCACCTGCTCTTGTGGCGTTAGATTGCTGTTGTGCGCCAGTAATGTCGTAATTGCGGTTAGCCTCCGCTAACTGGGGGGCCAGCGAATACTGTAGGTACGGGTTCATGTACCCACCTACTTGGCTTTGGAAACCCATTGGGTTAGCCTGTCCAGCAATACCTAAACCGCCAAGACCAGACATACCCGCTAAACCTGTGGCTTGCCCCATTTGCGGCGCTACGCCTAATTGACCTGCCCCTTGAAACGCTTGGTTTTGTAGATCAGTAAAGTCAGCGGTACGTTGTCCGGAAAAAGGTTGGTACGGTTCGTTGGTTAACGCTTGTGTTTTACCAAGTAGGTTCTCGACATAAGGTTGGGCATAGGCAGAAATTGCATTCTGCTGCGTGGTTACGGAGGTTTGATCTGCCATTTCTTTTCCTTATGCGGGTAAATACTTAGCCGCGTTACTGTTGTGCGCCACTTTGTTTTTGCCTGTGGTTTTGGCACGAGCGTTCTGGACTCTGTCCAACATCTTGTACAACTGTTTAGCGCCTGCCTCAGTCGAGCCGTTACCTAATTCAGAAACGATACGAGCGGGTACTACAAACTCTCCATCTGCTAGGCGTGCGGGTTGATTGTTTCCAATCTGTGCTGGGATAGAGTCCGATACGCCATCGCCCGGACCACGCAAGAGACGACCGCCGTCTGAGTAACTTCCTAAATCTGTAACACCTCCTGAAGCCAACCGAGTGCCTTGCATATTAGGTTCGCCTGACATGGCGTCAACTGTGCCACCACCAGAAGGAGCCATGCTGGACATCATATTAGTAGAGCGGGGGTCTTGATAGGGTGTAGCAAACGCAGACGTAGCCATATTAGCCATTGGGTACATGGTGTTTGCACCGATAGTCGCGTTATTAGACATTTGTTCTACTGGACCGCCCGCAGCTAAAGCAATGATGCCGCCATCTGCGGCTCTGTAAGGTTCTTGCGCTGTGTAGTATGGGTCAAAAAACCTACGTTCACTTGTGTCTTGTCCGGGGACGTATCTTGCGCCAATCATATTTGTTGGCATTTGGGCGTTGCGTGTGTAAGTGTGCGGACGAATCATTTGCGGATTCGACGTGCCTGTAGGGATGGAAGGTTTTTTAAGCAAGAACGGAGCGGCAGCTAATCCTGCTGTTATGTACGGGTGCTCTTTAGCCAGCCCTAACGCTTTGTCAAAGTAGGATGAACCTGCCGCTTGTTCATCTGCTATTAGTTTTGATGCTTGAGACGCAGAAAGTTCTGGGGTGGTTACTGGTGGAACCGCCCCTTCTACTGGAACCGCAGGGGCACTTGTTACTGGAGCGCTTGCTACTTGAGTATTGACTGCCTGCGCTCCGCCGGGGTTCGCGCTTGCGGCTTCTATTGGTGTAGGTGCGGGAGTAGGAGCGCCAGCAGGAATCATTCCGGCTAAACTTGCTCCGCCATATCCACCTAAACCATAACGTAAACCTGCACCTAAATCTCCCCCATTAAGTGCCATCCCTGCTAAGCCCATACCGCCACCAATAATGGCTGAATTACTAAGGCCGCCCAACATAGTTTCTGCACCAAACATGTCAGCGCCTAGGGATGTACCGCCTGACATATAAGCAAGCCCAGCGCCAATCACAATCGGGGCGATGTCATCTAAGAAGCCTGCTTCTGTCAGACCTGTATGGGGATTAATTGTTAGTGAGCCACCGGCTGCTTTAGCAAGCGCTTGAAGTCCAGCAACTTCTTTGCCAGACATGTGTACTAACTGATCGTCAGGCCCGCGACCATGCGCGGCTAGGTATTTGGCAGCAACTTCAAGGCTCATATATGCCTCACAAAAAGGGGGTTAATCGAGTTTATCATGTCAAGGGCGCTGAGACAAATGAAACCGTGGCTATGACAGACGGAACTGCTGGACGCACAGGGGAAGTTCTTGTACCCCCGTAAGTAATAGAAACATGTGTATCCGGTGTTGACCACACAATTTCAAAATAATCACCGGCGTTTAGCGAAATAAAATAATTCCATGAAGCAACGGTTGCCGATGCCGCAGCGCCGCCAGTCAAAACAATGTCTGTGCATGAATTGTCTATGTTCACACCATTTTTTGCAAACCAAACACTGACCACATCTGTTCCAGAGTTGGAACGCGTAAACTGCGCCGAGAACTGAATGTTGTAGACGCCGGGGTACACAACTGTAATGCGTGAATTACTAACAATAGACACACCGTTTGATATGGCGGAATCGGTGCTGTTTAATGTGACTTTGTATGCGGTGTTAGCTACTGCTGCGTTTTGAGTCGTCGTGTCGTAAAAAGAACCGCAAACTGTACGCAAAAACCTACCGCCCGTGTTGGTCAACAACGATTGGTTTAAGTTGTCTACTTGGTTAAAGTACTGGCGCAAGATGCTGGTAAGCGAATCTATATAGTTGCGGTCGTACTCAACCGGAGCCGCAGGCAGGCGAGGTTGCTGCGTCGGGCGTAACTGCGTGGTGTCGTTGGATACCGTCATCTGCGTCCGTCTGGTCTAACATCAATACGAGGAGCGCCTAGTTGCCACTGCGTACCAAGGTCGGTTGACTCAATCTTGAACGCCATCTGTCTACCACGAATCCGCACATAGACTTGCTGGGTAAATTGCTGTACGTTGTATGTTGTTGTGGTTGCATAGGACTGCACGCTAGCTACCGCTGGGTCGTCTGAGGAACCGTAATTTGCACCGGGGTTTTGACGAGGGCGTACCGTGAAGTAAGCGACAGGCGCTGATGAGGTTGAGCCATCAAAGGTAAGGTCTGGTATGAGACGCCATACAAAACCAAAGTTATGACCGTCCCCAATATCAAAGTCCGACGATTGAACATAGGAATCAATAGCAACTGGGGTGCCAGTCTCGTTGTTGTCTACAGTAGTCTCATGGTAAACGATAGCACCGTTTGTGTAACTTGCGGGTATGCCAGAGCTGTCGTTTGCTGTGTAACCGATAGCAGCAGTAGGCTCTGCGCGTAGTGGGCTATCTAACCAAGCAGTGCGTGGGCGAACAGTAGAACCGTTTAACGTACCGTAATACCAAGTACGTTCTAGATGGTTATAGATTACGTAACGGTCAATCAATGTATTGGGAGAACCAGCGGTCCCTGTTCCATTACCACCACTAGAAGTGGTTCCTGTAATAGATGGATAGAACCACCAGATTTCGTTGTAGCCTTCGTTAGTGCCACTGTGTATTTGAAATGCTTCTGTTAGGTTAATGTTGCCGTAGATGTACTGACGCAAGGCACAAGGCAGTGTTTCCACCCGTCCAGAATACATATAGAACTTATCCGCACCCATCCAATAAGTTACGTTGTTAACAACCGAAACGGCGTTAGGACTGACTATAGATATATTGTCAGCTAAGAGTTGAGTACTCCACACATACGGAGCGCCAAGGTATTGGAACGAATAGATAGCGGCATCGCTTATTACCAAAATCTCTTGGCGAGTTTGAATAGCAGTGACAATCGTAGAGCCGTGGCTTAGACGAATACCGCCCGCTTGATTGGTAATTGAAGGAGTCCATGTAGCCACAGTATTTTGGTCGGACCAGCGAATCTGCATTGGGTCTTGTGTAGTAGTTGCATATACACCAGTTGGGTCGTTACAACCAAATGCAAAAGTAAACCGTGATGCGTCTGATACCAAAACAAAGTTAGCCACAGACGGACAAGTTGAGTCTGGCGTATATGTGCCTGACTTTGTAACTATATTTGTAGCCACTTTAATAATCTGCCCACGGTCATAGATGTTAGGGCTTGAGTTGTTAGCCCAGTAATACATAGCCGCACCACGAGGGTTAAATACTAAATCTTCGCCGTAGTTAGACTGACTCCATAGTCGCAACTGAACACCAATACCCAGACCCGCTGGCGCAGGTGAACCCCAACCAGTAGATGCATATCCTGTAGTAACACCGCTCCAACCACCAGCACCCCAGCCCGTACCATAAGTAAAAGTTGTATTACCAGTAGTCAGTTGATAGTTAAAGGTTCCGCTTACCGCAGGAGTGCTAGATGCCGTAGCCGTACCAGCCACTTTGATGGTGTACTGACTAGAACTTACATAAGTGACGATTTGATACTCACCAAGTATTAAAACACCATTAGGTGCAGCGTAGACCGCAGATAGGGTGAGATGCGATGCGGCGGTTGTACCATTAGTTCCGCGAGTACACCCTGTTAAAGTGTTTGTAGATATACCTGTGTAAGTTATGCACTCAGAGTCAATAAATATAGACCCAGTAGCGGGAAACCCAGTAGCGGAGGTTAGAACAATGCTTGTAACACTACTGTTAATAGCGCCATTTAGAGTTGTATTAAGTGGGGTAATGTTTACAAAGTCGTTAGCTTGTGCGCCGTGTCCTGCATCAGTTACCGTAATGGTTGTATAGCCCCCACTGTTTGTGGAAGTAGCCGTAGTAAACGCGCTGGCTGTAGCTGCATTAGTTAAACGTATAGGGGTAACGTCGTTATACGCACCACCTAACGAATTTTGAATATAAAACTTTAAGTTAGTACCCACTGACAATAGGTTATATCCAGTCAGGTTAATCCAGTTCCACAAAGACTTTGCTACTCCCCAGTACGAACCAGTACCAGAAGTTACGGTAACGGACGTAGATGTTCCACCAGAAGCAAATGTGCTAGTTGGCGCAGTTGCGTATATAGCCCCGCCGTCACGCTGCCAGCCACCAATCTTCTCAGGATAGCCAGAACGGAAACGAACCTTGTCGCAGTCATACCAGCCACCCTCGTTGGAGAGAGTGGTGCCTTCGCGGTTAACTCCGGGTCTAAACTGTAGTTTCTGTAATGGCATATTACTTTGTGTGGTATTCGGCTTCTGTCCAGATGCCGGGTTTGTATTTGCCTTCTGGCTTATAGATAGTCAACTCTTGCTGACGCATCTCAGGCGCAAAAGAGATATGCATCCAACGTCCATACTCGTGAATCATCTGGTCAAACTTAATGCCCGCCTTTAAAACAAGCTGACATAGGTCATAAGGAGTGTGAGCAGAAGAAGAGCAGTCAATAGCCCAACCATCCATGTGGCTGGATACTTTAGAACCGCCAACAGCAAGATTAACGTCGGGCAGGCGTAACCAAGAATTAACACGCATAGGGCCAGTGACATTACGCACCTCTTCCAAATGCCCAGCCGCCGTCTTCATGTTCGCCAGTTGGCGCTCATCGGGCTGGTTATTGATGTTCATGCGTATAGCCGTCTCGCTATACGTGCCTTCTTCTAGGGTAAAGTGTTCGGAGAGGTTCATTTGCCACCCTTAATCTTCATAATGTTTTCGATTGTCTTGCCACCAAAATAGGCAGTCATAACAAGCATACCCCATTGTCCCAGCAAATTGACATAGGACTCGTTAACCTGATGCCCGTAAGCAGACATTAGCGCAAAGACGTTATAGGTAGTCAAGAGATACACAAGGGTCGCAGGTCGGATGTTTTTCTTGAGCCAACC
>Ga0194048_10000318_pt1 | contig 22940 bp, 19 predicted proteins | sample JunL225m_MetaG_FD_161685 | JGI IMG/M metagenome (GOLD analysis project Ga0194048, IMG submission 161685) | Anoxic zone freshwater microbial communities from boreal shield lake in IISD Experimental Lakes Area, Ontario, Canada - Jun2016-L222-5m | ecosystem: Environmental > Aquatic > Freshwater >...
GGTTCATGCAGGCATTGCTAGAAGTTTTCAGATTCCAAAGCCATTTAAATCAATGACTGTTTTAGAAAACATCAAAGTCGTGATTGAGTTTTCTGGGAACCTACGCGCAGATGCTGGAGACAATCGGAGTATTGATGAAAAAGCACTTTTTATCGTCCAAAGTGTTGGCTTACAGAATAAAGTGCATGCGATTTCTGCAGGCCTCACACAGGTGGAGTTGCGTAAATTAGAGTTGGCTAGAGCAATGTCTGCCAACCCACAACTGCTCATCGCAGACGAAGCCCTGGCAGGACTCTCTGGAGCGGAAGTAGATGAAATCTTAGAGCTCATCATGGGCATGAAGCAAAAAGGCATCTCGGTATTGATGATTGAGCACATTATGAGTGCGGTCATGCAATTCTCCGAGCGTTTAATGGTCTTGGTTGCAGGTACCAAAGTAGCAGACGGTAACCCACAGGACGTGATCAATAACCCAGAAGTGATAAAGGCATATCTTGGCGAATAAAATTATTCTGAAAGACATCAATGCCGCATATGGAGCGGTACAAGTCTTGCATGGTATTTCCATGGAAGTTTCCAACGGTGAGACAGTTGCATTGCTCGGTACAAATGGCAATGGTAAATCCACCTTAATTAAATGTGTTGCAGGCTTAGTAAAAACTACGGCAGGAACTGCTCAGGTTGTGATTGATGATGTCGCGCATGACTTAAGTAAGCTCACACCGGAAGCCATCGTTAATTTAGGTGTAGCGATGGTGCCAGAAGGCAGGCGTTTATTTCCGCTCTTGAGCGTAAAAGAAAATTTATTACTTGGTGCATCAAGGCCGCATGCTAGGGCACACGTAGAAAACACGATGGAGTATTGTTTTGAAGTGTTTCCGAAATTGCGGGAACGCGCAAGTCAGCGGGCAGGGAGCATGAGCGGCGGAGAGCAGCAGATGGTTGCCTTGGCTCGTGCATTGATGAGCATGCCTAAAATCTTATTGATTGATGAACCATCCGTAGGCTTAGCACCCATCATTGTCAAACAAATGATTGATAAGATCGGTGAACTAAAAGTACAAAAAGGTTTAACTGTGCTGATGGCGGAACAAAACTTTACACAAGCGATGCGTATTGCAGATCGAGGATATGTTATTGTTCACGGTGAAATAAAAATTGAAGGTAGTGCGAGTGAATTAGCGAGTAATGATATTGTTCGCAAGTTATATATGGGTGTTTAATTTAAAGGGATTTTTGTGAAATATTCTTTACCAAGTCAACGTGTACCGTTTGTTCCGATTGTTGATAGACCTGTTTGGCATTTACCAAATGGTAACAATTTATTAGTTTGGATTATTGTAAATGTGGAACATTGGACGATGGCCAATGCGATGCCGCGGATGGTTTTAAGTCCACCGATGGGACAACCTTTATTACCTGATGTACCTAATTGGTCTTGGCATGAATATGGCATGCGTGTAGGTTTTTGGCGGATATTTGATGCCCTAGTGCAAAGAAATATCGTGCCAACCTTGGCAACGAATGGCATTGTGTGTGAGTCATACCCAAGGGTCGTTGAATCCACATTGAAGCATGGTTGGGAGATGATGGGACACTCTTATGTTCAGGGACCAATGCATAAATTGCCGGATCAGTTAGAGCAGATCCAAAAGACCATTCATACGATTAAGAACTTTACCGGACAGGAACCTGTTGGTTGGGAAAGCCCAGGACTTACCGAAAATGATGAAACGATAGACCATTTATCTAAAGCTGGTATTCAGTATGTTGCAGATTGGCCGCTAGATGATCAACCGACATGGATTGACGCATCACCTCATCCTGTTTTATCTGTGCCTTACACTGTTGAAACCAACGATATTCCGATGATGTTGTTACAGCAGCACCGCGGCGATGAAATGTTGCTTAGAGGAAAAGAGCAGTTTGACCGTTTACTTGCCGATAGTCATACGATTCCTAGGGTAATGGCTATTAGCGTTCACCCCTATATCACTGGTGCTCCACATCGGATAGGATACTTTGAACAGTTACTAGACTACATACAAACTAAAAAAGGCGTATCAATTCGTACTGGAGAGCAAATAAACGATTTATATCGTGCACAGTTTCCTCAACCAGCAAGTAAGAAATAATTACAATAAATAATAAAAAGACAAGAATAAATCCTAAGCCGCATCCTTGATGCGGCTTTTTTCATAGGTTTTCGGGGATTAATTCATCGCTCATAATGATGTCGGAAATATCGATGGCAGTTTCTTTCATGACGCGATTAGCGATACCAATGTGATTATTTTTAAGTTCTTCTTGACCTTGAGCGGTCATGAATTTGCCAAGATATTGAGCTCTGGCAACTACGCGCTGGCAGGGAATCAAACGTTCTTTTTGGTAGGCTTCTAGAGCCTCTGGAGTAGCACCGAGCTGATCAATATGATGCAAAATAGAAAGAGCATCCTCAGCTGCTTTAGAGACGCCCATGCCAACATGAGGGCGAGCGACGAAGCTAGCATCCCCCATTAAAGCGACACGATTAAAGGCAATTCTTTTAGAAAAAACATCATAAATAGGCTGAAAAAATACCATACCGGTTTTTTCTAATACCTCAGCAAACTGAGGTGCTAAATTTTTACGCGCAGCTTCTCTCACTTGGGTAATATGCTTCCAATTGACTTGAATCGGAGAAATTCCATGTGGGTGGAAGACACCATCAGCATCCGTAAGAAGATCCTTAAGGACAGTATCCTCTGGAGCTTGGCGATACCAGACAAAGTTATAGCGGCGATGTCCCGGATTTAAATTATTATTTAAACCGGCAACAGGGTAGCCCAACATTTGTTCGCCTTCAGGAAGGCCAAAACCAAAATGATCAAATAAGGTGTTGCGCATGTATTGGCTAAGAGCAGCTTCTTCAGAGACGCCGCGCCAGGCTACATAGCCTGAGTATTCTGGTTTAATCTCCGGGGCAACGATGTTGCGAATCACTGAGCGGAGTCCATCGGAGGCAATTAATAGTTCACCTTGATAGCTTGAGCCATCCTCGCAATGCACCATGACTTCTTGGTTATTTTCTCCGAAGGAGGTTACATTTTTTCCGGAATGATAATGTTTATCTGGAAAATTTTCCTTGAGCATATGATAAAGGCGACCCCAGGATGTAAAGATCTGCGGTAATACTAAATCAGTAATGAGTTCGCCCTTTTGATCGAGGGTAACGCGACGCGCTACTGGTACACCAACATTATCATCAATCTTAATACCGCAAAGCTCTAGAGCGCGGATGAGAACAGGGTGAGGCACGATCCCCGCACCACGACCATCGAGTGAGCCAGAAACCTTTTCTAAAATATCTACCTCATGGCCTTTGCTACGTAATAAATTGGCGACTAATAGACCACCAAGAGAACCACCCACTACTATTATTTTTGACATATTTGGTTTCTGTTAAATCATTCTACTTTGGCGCTAAGTTGCATTTTTTCATCCAAATCAGTTCGTTCATGAGCGGGGTAATTGAGTTCAATCACAATGCCATTAGGATCATCTAAAAATAATTGATGCAAGCCAATGGTCGGAACTAAGCGTTCTCTACAAGGAATCCCAAGTGAGGAAAGATGGTTCAACATTTTTTCAAGACCGGTAGCAAAAAATGCCACGTGATCAATAGCACCAGTACCGTGAAGGGTAGGTAGCTCACGATCTCCTAAGTATTGAATCAGCCCCTCTTTGTCGTTGGGGTCAATACCTACAATATGAACGATGGCATTGAGATAGCTAGAATGATCGGAATCAGACTTATAAAGCCAGTATCCAGGAAATGGAAAATTTGGACGAGGACCTGGAACCAAGTCCAAGGTTTTCATATAAAAATCCCTTGTCATATCAGCATCAGTGCTACGTATGGCTATGTGATTGATGACTAATTCACCCATAAGATTCTCTCCAAAAAAATTATTATTTTTCTACTACAATCATTAAATAATAGCAGTATTATTGATTAATATCTGAAATAATAAATTCAGAAAAAACAACTAATATATTAGAAAAAAAGGAGGCTGGCATGAAAGCGGCTGCGTTTAATTATCAAAAAGTAAGCTCAGTAGATGAGGTCTTAAATCTACTTATCAAAAATGGCGATAATGCGAAACTTATTGCTGGAGGGCAAAGTTTATTACCTTCCTTGAATATGCGCTTATCCAATCCAGAGATCTTAATTGATTTACAAGGCGTAGAGGAACTAAAGGGAATAACTGAACAGAATGGTGTCATTCGTATTGGGGCAATGACGACCCATACAGAGATTCAAGACTCAGACATCATTCAAAAGCATTTGCCAATTCTGCATCAAGCAGTCCCTCACATTGCCCACAGAGCGATTCGCAACCTTGGAACTTGGGGTGGTTCTTGTGTCTACGCAGATCCTGCAGCGGAATGGCCTGCCTGTGCACTAGCCTTAGATGCTGTGATGGTTATTGCTGGAAGTAATGGACATCGTAAAGTTGCGGCAAAAGATTTTTTCCTAGATTTATATACAACAGCTTTGCAAGAAAATGAGTTATTAGTTGCAACTGAATTTACGCTAACTAATCATACAAGCCTTGATTATTTTGACGAGTTATCCCGCCGCCATGGCGATTATGCGGTTACGGGGATTGTGTGCCATGTTGAACTTGATCAAGGGAAAATTGCTAAGAGTCGCGTGGTCTACTTTTCTGTAGCATCCACTCCAGTCCTGACTGAAGGTGTGCAAGCATTGTTGCAATCGAAAACCTTACAAGAACTATCTCAAGCAACCTTGATTGAGCAAGCTAAAGATATTGCTAGATCAGAAATAATGACTTTATCTGATCTGACTAGTTCTGCGCAAATGAAAACGCATTTAGTCGGAGTTTTACTAGAACGAGCCTTGCAACATATTGCGTCATAAAAGGAACGAAAAAGAGAATATTATGCAAACAACATCCATATCCATGACATTAAATGGTCAAAAGATACAAGCTGAAGTAGAGCCGCGTCAACATTTAGTCGATTTTTTACGAGAAGATCAATCTCTCACGGGTTCTCATTTAGGCTGTGAGCAAGGCGCCTGTGGTGCTTGTACAGTTAAACTCAATGGCAAGATTGTGCGCGGTTGTTTAGTTTTAGCAGTGCAAGCCAATGGCGGGACTGTAGAGACGATTGAAGGCTTTTCTGCATCAGGTGCCTACCGAGATTTGCAACAAGCATTCCTGCAATTTAATGCCCTACAGTGTGGATTTTGCACATCGGGCATGCTGCTCGCAGCAGCTGAGTTAATTGAAACTAACCCAACAGCAACCCGTACTGAAATCCGTGAATGGATATCAGGGAATTATTGTCGTTGCACTGGCTATCAGGCCATTGTCGATGCCATTGCCCATGTTCTTGAAGCACGTCAAAGCAATTAAGGATTAAATCATGAATAAACCAAAAGAGCTCCCTGCATTAGCACCTGTTACCAATGAGCAGCGTTATATTGGTATGAGTGAACCTCGACATGGCGCGAAGCGCTTAACAGAAGGTTTAGGTAAATACATTGATGACCTGCAACTACCAAGAATGGTCCATGTAGTTTATTGGCGCTCGCCAGTTGCGCATATGCGTATCAAAAAAATTAATAAAACTGCGGTGATGGAGATGCCAGGCGTTGTCGCTGTGATTGATGGTAAGGATTTAGCAACAGTCTGTAAACCATGGGTAGCAACACTCAGTCACTTAGCGGGCATAAAATCAGCACCTCAACATGCTTTAGCAATTGATCGAGCGTGCTGGCAAGGTGAGCCGGTCGTTGCAGTCGTAGCAAAGACCCGTGCTCAAGCTGAAGATGCACTCCCTTTTTTGGACGTTGAGTGGGAAGAGCTACCAGCACTACTTAATATGCACGCAGCTTTAGATGAAGGTGGTATGGTTTTACATCCGGACTTAGGTGACAACATCTGTTTTAAAAGATCACTTGATGTTGGCGAAGTAGATGCTCAGTTTGCAAAAGCGGCCGTTGTAGAAGAGGCCACTTTTAAATTTGGCAGACATACTGGAGTTACTTTGGAGCCACGCTCACAAATTGCTCATTACTCTGCTGATGGACGACTGACGGTATATCACTGCCAACAAGCGCCACACATGATGCAAGATTTATATTGCCGACAATTTGACTTGTCTGAATCTGATGTACGCGTAGTGTGTTTTGATGTTGGTGGCTCATTTGGTATTAAGGTTCATGGCTATCCAGATGACTTTGCAACAGTAGGTGTTTCTATATTACTCAAACGTCCAGTTAAATATGTGGCCGATCGTTTGGAATCTTACTTAAGTGATATCCACGCCAGAGAACATATCATTAAAGGGCGCATTGCCGCTTCTGCTGAGGGTGAAATCTTAGCTTTTGAAATCGATGATTTAACCGGAATTGGGCCTTATTCCATGTTCCCAAGAACCAGTGCTATTGAAGGTAATCAAGTTGTCAATCTTGTTGGTGGACCTTATAAGCATAAGCACTATCGTGCTCAATTAAACGTTGTATTCCAAAATAAAACGCCGACATGTCAGTATCGCGGCGTGGGTCACCCCATTGCATGTGCGGTTACTGAAGGTTTAGTCGATCTAGCGGCCAGAAAACTTGGTATGGATCCATTGGAGTTTCGTAAACGTAACGTCATCCCAGATAATGCGTACCCATATACCGGCGTGTCAGGGATTAAATTAGAGGTCTTATCACATGAGCAGTGTTTAGCAAAAATTGAGGACCTGATGGATTATAAAAGCCTCCTTGCTGAACAAAAAAGCTTACGTGAGAAGGGAATCTACCGTGGTATTGGTTTTGCTACATTAATCGAACTCACCAATCCAAGTCCTGCATTTTATGGAGTAGGTGGGGCGCGGATCGCATCACAAGATGGTGCAACGATGCGAATGGATCCAACCGGCGTGATCACTGTATCAGTGAGTGTTGGTGAGCAAGGCCAGGGTGCAGAGGGAATTTTTGCACAGATCGCTGCTGATGCAGTTGGTGTGCCGATTGATTACGTCCGTTTAAAAACAGGCGATACGGAGACTATTCCTTATGGCGGTGGTACTTGGGCATCCCGTGGTGCCGGCATTGGTGGTGAAGCGGTATTGCTAGCTGGTATGGCTTTACGCGAAAATATCCTAAAAATTGCAGCCTGCATTTTGCAAATGGATGCCAGTCAACTTACTGTTAAAAATGGCAAAATATTTGATCGTTTGAATAATCAAGAAAAAATTCCACTCAGTGAAGTAGGACGCGTTGGATATTACCGAACAGATACATTGCCACCTAATTTCCATCCGGAATTAACAGTAACTAGGCATTATTCACAAAAGGATTTTCCCTTTATATTTACCAACGGTGTGCAGGCATCCTATGTCGAAGTTGATACCCAAACAGGATTTGTAAAACTTCTCAAACACTGGGCGGTTGAAGACTGTGGACGGGTAATTAATCCGATGTTGGTTGATGAGCAAATGCGAGGTGCGATTGTTCAAGGCATTGGCGGCGCACTATTTGAAGAATGTTTATATGATTCTCAAGGGCAAATGATGAATGGCAATATGGCTGACTATCTTGTTCCAATGGCAACTGAAATGCCAGATATAGAAGTAGCGCATGTGCAAACACCAACAAAGACTTCGTTACTTGGTGCCAAAGGAGCAGGAGAGGCTGGTACTGCAGGCGCTCCTGGTGCCGTCGTTAATGCAATCAACGACGCTTTGGTACCTTTTGGTGTTTACAATTTTGATCAACCAGTAACTCCCCAAAAAATCTTGCAAACATTAAAGTTAATTCCTTAAGGAAATGGATTTACAGTAGTTAATAGCTTATCAATGGCTATGTATTAGTTGACGCAGTAGGGGGCTAGCGCGGTATCTCTCCCCCCTATAGTGATCATCAAGGCCATCTAAAATTTTTAAGACACCTGTGCTTGACCATGCATCAAGCCATTCAAAGGGGCCGGCTGGATAATTAACGCCAAGGCGCATTGCTTGGTTACTTGCATCCCTACTGCAAACCCCTTGATTGACCGTGTCAGCTGCCTCGTTAATGAGCATTGCAATGGTTCTTGCAACAATCAGACCTGGCATATCTTTCACCCGAAGAGGGTGATAACCGAGATGAGCTAACCATGATGGGGCTTGTGTTTGCCATATAGTAGAAGCATGCTGAGAAATTGACCAGGCTAAACAATGTTCACTCGGGGTACTTAGAATTTGATCAAATAAAGCCACGTGAGAACCATAAGAAGAAGCAGTATTGCCTTGTGTTTGTCGAAGTTGATTTTTTCCGACTTCAAGACCAATCCAATCACTCTGAGTATTTTGCGTAAACGGGATATTGAGTTGTATTAATTTTTCAGACCACTGGGTGACGATAGCACCTTGACCATGCAAAATAATAGGCTCTTTAGTATCTAACTGGGATCTATCGAATGCAGGTAACGTAGGATTTATAGCTCCAGCAGAGTAATCATAAAAACCTCTGCCAGATTTACGTCCAAAAAATCCACCATCAACGCGTTCTTTTTGGAAGATAGAAGGCCTAAAGCGACTATCAAAAAAGAAGGCTTCATATACAGAAGAAGTAACAGCAAAATTAGTATCGTTACCGATAAGGTCCATGAGTTCAAATGGTCCCATCTTAAATCCTACTGATTTGATACAAGCATCAATCACAACGATATCAGCCATTTGTTCTTGAGACATCGCTAGTGCTTCAGCATAAAAAGGTCTAGCAATTCTGTTAACAATAAATCCAGGTGTCGATTTAGCGTGAACGGGGGTTTTTCCCCAGTGAAGAGATAAGTCAAAGATAGCCTGAGCCACATCTGATGAAGTTTGTAATCCCGAAACAACTTCAACCAACTTCATTAAAGGTACTGGATTGAAGAAGTGCATTCCCACTAATCTTTCTGGGTTAGTAAGTCCATTTGCGATAGCTGTTACTGATATGGAGGAAGTGTTGGTAGCTAGTACGCAGCTTGGACTAACAATTTTTTCTAAAGAAGAAAATAATTGACGCTTGATGTCTAACTTTTCAAGAATGGCCTCTATTACTAAACTGACATGACTTGCTTGATCTAAAGAAGTGACGATATGAATCCTGGACAAAGTATCTTGGGCTTGTTGCTCAGTAACTTTTGCTTTTGAAACTAATGTCGTAAAGGTTTTTTTAATTGATTCAAGAGCCTTTTCGGCAGCACCTTCTTTTTGATCAAATAAATAGACTAGATGACCCGATTGAGCAGCAACCTGAGTAATTCCTACGCCCATAATACCGGCTCCGATGACTAGAACAGATTCATTTATCAATTGTTTCATTCAGGTATCCATTTAGCATGACGTTTATTTATAAAGGCATCAAAACCTTCTTTAGCCTCTGCAGTACTTCTAACTCGGCTAATGGTTTTAGCCGTGAGGTCTATCACATCTGGAGTTATAGGGCCAATACTTAATTGAGAAAATAAGGCTTTAATTTCAATGATAGCCTGTGGACCACTTCGTAATAAGTCCCTGACGGCATGATCAATTGCGGCATCTAAATCATCTTTGGCGCAGACTTGATGAACTAAATTGATTGCAAGGGCATCAATTGCGGAAATCTTAGCCGTCGTTAAAGCCAAGCGTTTAGCCTGTCTTTTGCCGACGCCGTTAATTAAATAGGGGCCTATGACGGAAGGCAGAATCCCGAATCTGGCTTCACTAATCGAAAAGTTGGCATCATCACTAGCAATTGCAATATCACAAGCTAAAGTAAGGCCAACGCCACCACCTAATGCCGCGCCTTGGATTTTTGCGATAGTTGGAAGATGAGATTGTTCGATTGTTTGTAACATCGTTGCGAATTTTCTAGCATCTTGGAGATTCCATTCTTCAGAAGCATTGCTAGCACGTTGCATCCACTGAAGATCAGCGCCAGCACTAAAATGTTTTCCGGAGCCGGATAAGATGATGACGCGAAGAGAGGTATCTTGATTGGCTTGTAAAAAAGCTTCTTGTAATTCCTCAATCATCATCTCATCAAAGGCATTAAATACCTCTGGGCGGTACATCATGATTTCAGTAACACCTATTGACCTAGTCTTTATTTGAAGTGTTTTAAAGGACATTAATAGGTTTCCAAATGCAAGCGGCCGTCGGTTTTAAGAGATTGAGAAATTGAATCCCATGATAAACCAGCTTTAGTGCAGATATCTTTTAAAGATTCAATAACACCATGTTCCATATCTTTGAGCCCACATACATAAATATAGGTGTCTTGTAATTGAATTAGCTGTGCGATTTCAGTGGAGCGTTCTCGCATAACATCTTGGACATACTTTTTAGGTTGGTTGGGTATTCTTGAAAATGCAAAGTTAATGTCAATGAATTCTTTTGGAAGGTTTTGAAGGGGGCCAAAGTAGGGAAGCTCTTCTTGGGTTCTTGCGCCAAAAAAAAGCATTAATTTGCCACCTTCTAGCTTACCTAGCTTTAAAAGACGTCGACGCCACTCAGTCATAGCCCGCATAGGTGCGCTACCAGTCCCAGTACAAATCATTAAAATATTGCTATTAGGATGATTTGGCATGAGAAAACTTGTACCAAAAGGACCTATAACTTGAACTTCTTGACCAACTTGAAGATCACACATAAAGTTTGAGGCAATTCCCCTCACAGGATTGCCTTGGTGGTCTTCAAGAACGCGCTTAATCGTTAAAGAAAGATTGTTATATCCCGGACGTTCTCCATCCCTTGGGCTTGCAATCGAGTACATTCTGGCATGATGAGGTTTCCCGTTAGTATCTATACCTGGTGAAATAATGCCTATAGATTGACCTTCTAAAACTGGAAATGGCACCTTACCAAAATCCAACACAATGTGATGAGTATCGTTTGTTTTACCTGCTTGCGTGACCCTAACATTTCCCGATACCGTTGCGGTAATTGTTTTTTTGAGCGATTTAGGACCGTATAAATTGATGTAGGGGTGAGCGGCGGACCATGGCGGGATGGTTGAACCATACTGAATCGGAGATTTTTGATGAACAATCTCTTTTTGCGGGACTTCAGAAGCAAGAATCGGTGATAAAACTTTTTCTTTTTCTAAGACGATGATTTGTTCTTCATCATGTTCGCCGGGTAGTTCATCCCACAATAATTGCTCTGATGTGGAGTATGCCTTTGCTTTAGGCACCTTGCGCCAATTGTCGATTGAGCCCGTTGGGCAGGGTGAGATGCACGCCATACATGAGTTACAAATAGATGCATCTACGACATAATTACGATCATCGTGTGAAATGGCACCAATTGGGCAAGTCGCTTCGCAGGTATTACACCTTATACAAATTTCAGGATCGATAAGATGTTGCTGGATTATTTCAGTAGGTGCATTCATAGGTACTCCCGTTTTGGGAAATTGCTTATAAGAATCCCTATTTTACAAAAGAGAGCGGGGGACCGCTCTCTTTATTCATAGGATTAATTAAATCTGATGTATTCGAAATCTACTGCTTGGCGATTAATGCCAATCATTGGAGGAGCAATATAGTTTGCAAATTTGCCCGGTTCAACAACGCGCCCCATCAGACTTGCAACGTAAAGGCGGTCTTCAATGGTTGGTAGCCATTCATTTTTTTTCGCTAACCATTCGTTATCACTTAAGATTTGGCCTTGAGGAGAAACTTTTACTCCAGAAAGCGCACCAATATTTCTGTTAAATGCTTTATGAGGTACTTTTAAGCGGAAGTCATGACCTGCTTTTGCAATAACCTTATTCCAACGTTCAATACCGCCAACGCTATCCTTAATATAGTCATCACGAAGTACCTCGTTGAGTGCGTTTAGCATTGGTACTTCTTTTTCGATTAAATTTCCACCTACAGCATTTAATACCTTATAAGTTTCGCTCTTTAACGAATGATCATCTTGACGCTTGCCTTCTTCATACCGACCTTTTAGTCCAGTCGAATAAAATGTTGCCGCGTTGGATGACTCATCTGCACCAAATAAATCAATCGTGACTGAAAAATGGAAATTCAGGTAACGCTGCAGAGTTGGTAAATCGATTACACCAGCTGCACGTAACTTGACAGGATCATCTGTTTTCAGTTCGTTCATGACTTGGCATGTGCGTTGAATGATGCGTGAAATGCCACTTTCACCAACAAACATATGGTGAGCTTCTTCAGTCAACATAAACTTAGTTGTACGCGCTAATGGATCAAAACTTGACTCTGCTAAGGCACATAACTGGAATTTGCCATCACGATCGGTAAAGTAAGTAAACATAAAGAAACTTAACCAATCAGGAGTTTCTTCATTAAAGGCTTGCAAAATACGAGGGTTATCTTCTTGCCCACTCCGGCGATCAAGAAGTGCTTCACCTTCTTCGCGGCCATCGCGACCAAAGTATTTATGCAATAAATACACCATGGCCCAAAGATGACGTCCTTCTTCTACATTGATCTGAAATAAATTGCGGAGGTCATATTGACTCGGTGCAGTAAGACCTAAATGGCGTTGTTGCTCAACAGATGCTGGTTCTGTATCACCTTGAGTAACAATGATACGACGTAAATTAGCACGATATTCTCCCGGAACTTCTTGCCAAACATCCTCACCTTTATGGTCTCCAAAGCCAATCTTACGATCTTGCTCTGCTTGATTTAAAAAAATGCCCCAGCGATAGTCAGGCATTTTGATATGGTCAAATTGGGCCCACCCGGACGGGTCAACACTAATAGCTGTGCGCAAATAAACATCAAAATTGTGTGAATGATCAGGACCCATATCATTCCACCAATTGATGTAGTTTGGTTGCCATTGCTCAAGGGCACGTTGAAGCGTACGATCTTCACTTAAATTGACGTTATTAGGTATCTTATCGCTGTAATTCATTGTTGACATATGTCTCTCCAAGTCAAGGGTTAATATTTAAACTCTGTGCCAATCAAACTGTGCTTTATCACCTTTTCCGTAGACTTTTAAAGCACCTTTTTCGCCTACAGCATTAGGTCTTTGAAAGATCCAGTTTTGCCATGCGGTTAATCGACCAAAAATTCTTGTAAACATATTTTCTGGACCGTTGAAACGAAGATTTGCTTCCATTCCAGTTAAAGCATCTGGGGACATAGCAACTCGTTCTTCGATTGCAATTCGGACTTCATCACTCCAGTCGATATCATCTGGATTTGAAGTATTCATCCCAATCGAAAATGCAGCGTCAGCATCAAGTAATTTTCCAGATTGGGCACGAACCGTGTTGATTGCGTCTTCTTCATCATAAAAACGACGCCCAAGTCTACTTTGACCAGTAACCATTGGATAGGTGCCAAAGTTGAGTTCGGCAATCATGATTTTTGGTGTTTTAGCCTCGTCATCTGGAAGAGCTAGGTGATAGATACGATCACAGGTGAGGGCTAATTCAAGGAAAGTTCCGTTAAAGCAAGATCCTTCATCAATGAGGGCAAATAAGCTTCTAGAAGATACATCAAAGCGACTAAAGGTGCGGCGCAAGAGGCCGATGGTCTCACGTACAAACCAGTGCTTCTGATGCTGAAGTAAGGTTTGATCCATTGCTGATACTGCGGCGTGATCGCCTTGTGTTTTGATGAGCCAAATACCAATATCTAATTCATTAGTACGCATATGCAAAATTGCATCTTCAAGTTCGCGAGCCATGGCAAAAGGGTACCAATCACTGGCTTGGGATTCTATTGAGTCGATGGTTTGTACATCACTACTCTTTGGAGCATGAACTGTGAATGTTGCAGATCTTTTAGAACGATCTATTTGAATATCTACATATTTGTAAGTAATTGCATCGTCACTCATAGTTTTTTGGAGAGGTGTGATACTGACGCCTTTTGCATCACTTGGCCGATCACTTTGAGCGGCAAGAGCAAGAGCTCTATCTAAGACTGCTTGTTTAAATACAGCTGGTTTGGCAATAGCATCCACTAGGCGCCAATCTTTTGCTTTTTGTCCTCGAACACCCTCATTGGTTGTGCAAAAAATATCAGCAAGGTCATGACGAACATGGCGTTTATCGGTTACACGAGTCAAACCACCTGTGCCAGGTAGAACACCTAATAGAGGTACTTCAGGTAAGCTGACAGCGCTTGATCGGTCATCAATCAATATGATTTCATCACAAGCTAGGGCTAATTCATAGCCTCCACCTGCACAAGCACCATTCACAGCCGCTAAAAACTTCAAACCACTGTGTGTTGAAGAGTCTTCTAAGCCGTTACGTGTCTCATTCGTAAACTTACAAAAATTAACTTTCCAAGAGTGGCTAGAAACCCCCAGCATGAAGATATTAGCGCCGGAGCAAAATACTTTTTCTTTAGCGCTTGTGATTACAACAGTTTTTACTTCTGGATGTTCAAACCGAATACGATTGATTGCATCATTTAATTCGATATCAACACCAAGGTCGTAGCTATTTAATTTGAGTTTGTATCCAGGACGCAATCCAGCATCTTCATTAAAGTCCGCTATTAGTTGGGCGATTGCACCAGAAAACTCTAATTTCCAATGTTTGTATAGGGAGGGGTTAGTTTGATACTCTACTTGATTAGAAATATCCACAGTAATAAACCTTTAATAACGAGTAGTTAATCATTTAAGCATAATAATGCATGTTTAAAGAATGTCAAGCACTTTGGTTCATCTTTTTAGGGTTTTTATATTCTTAGTATTTGTTGATCGTCTTCCGGACTAAATTGCGAAGATCTATAAAGGTTTTTTCAAGATCTGCGGAGCTGGTATTGATAGTTAGAGGCGCTTGAGAGTAAAAAGCAGCCCGACCAATTAAGATTTTTTTCAAATCATCCATAGCTTCTTTACTATCAGCCATTGGGCGCATATCACCTTGTGCAACTACCCGTTGCATGTGGTCTTCCGGATTGGCTTGTAACCAAACAGTTGTGCAATGGGCAAGAACTAAATTAAAACTGGTTGTATCAGAAACGATGCCGCCAGGCGTAGCTATGACAACTTCAGGATAAATTTGAATAGTTTCTTCGATGGCGCGACGCTCGTATCGCCGATAGGCGTTCATGCCATAAAGGCCTTGAATTTCTGATATAGAGCAACCTGCAAACTTCTCAATTTCACGACTAAGTTCAACAAATTGATAGCCTAAATCTTCAGCTAACATATAGCCTAGCGTTGATTTTCCTGCCCCTCGAAGCCCTATGAGGGCGATGCGAGAATGATTGGAAGAGTGAGTTGGTTTTGATGACATGAGTGCTTCAGTAATTAATACACGAAGTTGCCTTAATGTCGCCTCATCCTTATTGTTGAGTAACTCGCGAATCATTAACCACTCCGGTGATCTTGTCGTTAGATCTCCAATTAATTCTGCCATGCTACATTGCAATGCTTCGGCAATTTGTAGAAGTACTAAGAATGAGGCATTACCTTTGCCATACTCGAGGTTGGCTAAATGTCTTTCCGATACTTGTGCCGATAAAGCTACTGCCTTACGTGTCATGCCGCGACGTGCACGTAAGTTGCTAACCCGTTCACCGAGTTTTTTTAAATCTTGGTTTTCTTCATCCATCATAGAATTATTTTTTTACCTTTAGCAAGATTCGTAGTTTCTATTATATTGGTAAATACCCTTGAGTATGAATTATAATGCTTGACATGTCATTTAATACGAATTAAAGTTTAATATGCACAATAATTCATATTTTGGAGTTTTGCAAGATGTCACAAACACCTAATACACGTGAAGTTTCACCACATCAATTGGCATATCGGCAGTTATTGGTCGGTATAACAAATCAAATCCAGGGCAGAGCCCTAGATACTCAATTGGATGAATGGTTAAATGAGTGCCATGGTGTTCAAAGTGATACTTATCAAGAAATTAAACGCTTAACATTTACAGGTGTTAAGGAAGGTTGGCTTTGCAATCGTGAAGCTGGTGGTCTTAAATATGGACGTATTTTTAAGCCGGCAGATGATTTAAATGGATTTTCAGTAGATGTAGTAGATATGGAAAATATTGCTGGCCCTCATCACCTTCACCCTTTAGGTGAGATTGATTTAATTATGCCTATTGAGAGTGAGGCATTATTTGATGACCGTAAAGCGGGGTGGATGGTTAATCCTCCAGGTAGCGAACATGCTCCTACGGTTTCTAATGGCCGTGCATTTGTTTTATATCTATTGCCTCAAGGGCAAATTCAGTTTACACAACCATAGGTATATATGTCAGAACTATTAGCCAATTACGTAAGTGGTCAGTGGACATTTGGTACAGGCACCGGGAGTGCTTTATTTGACCCCGTTATTGGAAATGAGTTGGTGCGAGTAGATGCTACTGGGCTAGATTTGTACGGCGCTTTTGCATTTTCTCGCAAGCAAGGTGGACAGGCCTTAAGAAAACTAACATATCAAGACAGAAGCAATCTACTTGCCCAGATTGGTGAAGTCCTTCAAGGTAAAAAAGATACCTACTATCAAATTTCTGAAGCTAATAGTGGAACAGTCAAAAATGATTCTGCAGTTGATATTGAAGGCGCATTATTTACTTTAGGTTATTTTGCTAAATTAGGAAAAACTTTAGGGGAGAACCATTACCTAATCGATGGTGAAAGTACCCGCCTAGCAAAAGATCCCTTATTTGCATCCCAACATATTTTGACTCCTACGCCCGGAGTTGCATTATTGATTAATGCCTTTAATTTTCCAGCATGGGGATTATGGGAAAAAGCTGCTCCAGCACTTCTCAGTGGAGTTCCTGTGATCATTAAACCGGGAACCTCTACAGCATGGTTAACCCATCAAATGGTCAAAGATGTCATTGATGCCAATATCCTGCCACCGGGCGCTATGTCTCTGATTTGTGGAAGCTCGACAGGCTTGCTCGATCAATTGCAAGTGTCTGATGTGCTTTCATTTACAGGTTCTGCACAGACTGCTAAGGCAATTCGTACACATAAATCTGTCACAGAGCTTTCCGTGCGTGTCAATATTGAAGCAGATAGTGTCAATTCTGCCATATTGATGCCCAACCAATCAGATGGTCCTGCATTTGATTTATTCATTAAAGAAGTTGTCCGTGAGATGACTGTTAAATCAGGACAAAAATGTACAGCGATTCGTCGTATATTTGTCCCGCAGTCTGATCTAGCAGCAGTTCAAAATGCTTTGGCATCACGCTTATCCAAAATAACGGTAGGCAATCCTCGCAATGATCAAGTCCGTATGGGTGCATTAGTTAGTCTTGATCAAAAAAAGACTGTCTTAGAAGGTATCGCTGATTTCAAAAAGCATGCTCAAGTTATTTATGATGGCTCAACACAACAGTTATTAGACGCAGATCATAATTCATGTTGTGTTGCTCCTGTTCTATTTGGTCTAGCAAATGTAGCGGATTCTTTAAATGCTTCTTATATTCATACTACTGAAGTGTTCGGGCCTGTTGCAACGTTAATGCCTTATGAAACATTGGATCAAGCTGTACAAATGATTGCGATGGGTGAGGGCTCTTTGGTTGCGTCTATTTATGGTGAAGATCCGGATGATCTAGTCCAAGTGTCACTTGCGATTAGTGCTGTTCATGGCCGAGTTCATATCATTTCTTCTGATGTTGCATCAATCCAAACAGGCCATGGAAATGTTATGCCTCAATCGATTCATGGTGGCCCTGGAAGAGCCGGTGGTGGGGAAGAGCTAGGCGGGTTACGTGGACTATATTTTTATCATCGTCGAACGGCAATACAAGCTAGCACAAAAGTATTAGAGAAATTATCAGGTAGGAGCCCACAATAATGCAAGAAAATTACGATTTAGGAACGCAGTTTAATTTTGCACAATACCTCATTGATAAGAACGTACATCGCTCAAAAAAGATCGCCTACATTGATGATTATGGTTCAATGTCTTATAGTACGTTTGTAGAAAAAATTGCTCAATTTGGAACTTCATTATTAAAGGGGGGCGTCAAGCGAGAAGAGCGAGTTTTGCTTTTGATGCACGATTGTAATGATTGGCCAGTTACCTTTTTAGGTAGCATGTTTGTTGGTGTTGTCCCTGTCGCTGTGAATACATTGGCGACTTCAGAAGACTACGCGTATATATTGCAACATAGCAGAGCACAGGTTGTTGTTGTTTCTTCAGCAATCATCCCAACCCTCCTCAAAGCCTTTTCGATTGCTAATCAAGGCGATGGTCATGAGGTATTAGAGGTGATTGTTTCTCATGCAACGATGGAGGATCGTAAACTCTTTATTGAAACCGAGCCCGAACTAGAGTGGATTGACTTTGACACTTTTTTAAATGAAGCGGGCACATTAGTATCCCCGGCTAGAACGCATCCTGATGACCCAGGATTTTGGCTTTATTCCTCAGGCTCCACTGGAAAGCCAAAGGGTGCTCTGCATACGCATGCAAATCCTTATTGGACTGCTGAACTTTATGGTAAATCCGTCCTCGATTTGAAAGAAGACGATATCTGTTTTTCTGCGGCAAAGATGTTTTTTGCTTATGGTCTTGGAAATGCCTTAAGTTTTCCATTAAGTGTCGGTGCAACTACCGTATTAATGGCTGAGCGCGCAACTCCAGCTGCTTGTTTTAAACGTTTTATTGAATTAAAACCAACAGTATTTTTTGGGGCTCCGACAGGCTATGGTGGCATGTTAGCAAGTCCAGATTTACCAAATAAAAATCAAGTAGCTTTAAGGATGTGCTCTTCTGCAGGAGAGGCACTTCCTCAAGATTTAGGAGATCGATGGACTAATCAATTTGGATGTCACATTATTGATGGTTTGGGTTCTACAGAGATGTTACATATTTTTATTTCTAATCATCCTAACGATGTTCGTTATGGCAGCTCTGGTAAGCCAGTAGCAGGCTATGAAGTTGAGTTACGTGATGAAGATGGTATTCCAGTACCCGTTGGTGAAATTGGTGATCTATATGTCAAGGGCCCTAGTTCCGCGCTCATGTATTGGAATAATCGCGTTAAATCTCGTGAGACATTTTTAGGTGCTTGGACAAAATCTGGTGATAAGTATGTCTGTGATGTAGATGGTTATTACACCTATTCAGGACGGAACGACGACATGATTAAAGTGAGTGGTATCTATGTATCTCCATTTGAAGTAGAGGGTACATTAATGCTACATCCTGCAGTATTAGAAACCGCTGTGATTGGAGTTCATGATGCACAAGGCTTAGTTAAAACGAAGGCTTTTGTGGTCTTAAAGTCAGGACATCTAGTTACCGAGCAAGAATTGAAGGACTTTGTTAAAGATAAATTAGCCCCTTATAAATATCCCCGTCAGATTGAGTTTGTCGATGAATTACCGAAGACGGCTACAGGAAAAATTCAGCGATTTAGATTACGTGAAAAAGAACAAGGGAAATAATTGCATTTATGTCATTTATAGATATTCAGTGGCGTAAACGCCCGATTCGAGTTGAATATGAATGGGTTGGTTCCATTTCTAATCAAGCGCCTATCCTTGTATTTTTGCATGAGGGATTGGGATCTGTGAGTATGTGGAAAGATTTTTCGCAGCAACTTTCTGAATCATTAGGTATTCGTGGCCTAGTTTACTCAAGACCTGCATATGGAAAATCAACGGCGCGTGCCAAAGATGAATTTTGGGATGTGGATTTTTTGCATCGTCAAGCATTAGAGGTTTTTCCAGCTTTTCTTGAGGCATTAAAAATTAAAGAGCCTGTTCATCTTTTAGGTCATAGCGATGGTGGTTCAATTGCTTTATTAATTGCTAATGCATTTCCTGAGAAGGTACGAAGCACTATTGTTATAGCACCTCATATCTTTGTTGAAAGAAAAACTATTCAAGGTATTGAGCAAGCACTTGTGGCTTATCAAACTGGATCTTTAAGACAAGTATTGGCAAGGTACCATGATGATGTGGATTCTGTATTTTATGGGTGGAATGATGTTTGGTTAAAGCCTGAATTTAAGGAATGGAATATCACTCATGAACTACATCAGATTGCGTGTCCCCTCCTTGCAATTCAGGGCACAGATGACCCCTATGGTACGATGGCTCAAGTAGAAGATATTGCTAAATATGTCAAGCAAGTAAAGGTTGTTAAAATACCTAATGGTGGCCATTCCCTGCACCGTGACAGCAATATCATGCTTACGAAAACCATTAAACTTTTTTTGACAAGTTACATTTAATTATATCTATCAAAACTGTATTTTAAATAAAGGAGATTTCATATGAAAGTGATCAATATAGGAGTTGTAGCCCTTGCAATATCTACACTTTCCCCCAATCTTTATGCTCAAAGTCAGCCTCCGCTGAAAGTGGGCATGATGTTGCCCTATAGTGGAACTTTTGCTGCTTTAGGAAATGCGATTGACAATGGATTTCAACTTTATGTAAAAGAGCAAGGTGGAAAAATAGCTGGACGTGAAATTACCTACGTCAAAGTGGATGATGAATCAGAGCCATCTAAAGCAACTGATAATATTAATAAGCTTATTAAACGTGATAACGTTGATATAGTGATTGGAACTGTGCATTCAGGAGTTGCGATGGCGATGGCAAAGGTCGCAAAAGATACTGGAACGATGTTAATTATTCCAAATGCTGGAGCAGAAGCGATTACTGGACCAATGTGCGCTAAAAATATTTTTAGAAGTTCATTTACGAATGGACAGCCAGGTTTTGCGATGGGTGAGGTTGCTGCAAAAAAGGGTTATAAAACTGCAATGACTATTACTTGGAAGTACGCTGCTGGCGAAGAGTCTGTTAAAGGCTTTAAAGAAGGATTTGAAAAAGATGGTGGAAAGGTTACAAAAGAATTAACCCTACCGTTTCCTGGCGTCGAGTTTCAAGCTTTGTTAACAGAAGTAGCTGCAGCTAAACCTGATGTTATTTATTCATTTTTTGCAGGTGGCGGTGCAGTGAAGTTTGTAAAAGACTATGCGGCTGCTGGTTTAAATAAAACGATTCCATTAGTAGGCCCTGGTTTTTTAACCGATGGTACCTTAGAAGCTCAAGGTGAATCAGCACAAGGTATGCTTACTTCCTTGCATTATGGTGATAATTTGAATACAAAACGTGATAACGAATTTAGACTCGCCTATGCTAAGCAATTTAAATTACAGCCTGACGTATACGCAGTTCAAGGTTATGATGCAGCTCAAATGTTAGCCGTTGGTCTTAAAGCTACAAAAGGTGATATTACTAAGAAAGACGACTTTGCTAAAGCCGTTACTGCTGCAAAAATTGACAGTCCACGAGGAACATTTACGATTTCTAAAGCACACAATCCTGTGCAGGACTTTTATTTACGTCAAGTAGTTGGAAAAGAAAATAAAGTGATTGGTATTGCTAGTAAATCACTAGCTGATTCAGCACGTGGCTGCAATATGCAATAAGTAGAAGAAGCCCATTTGAATTTATGGAGTTATCGACATTTTTAATACAAACACTTAATTCTATTCAATATGGGCTTTTGTTGTTTTTGGTTGCGGCAGGTCTAACCCTCATTTTTGGCATTATGGGGGTCATTAATTTAGCCCATGGTAGTTTTTATATGATGGGCTCATATCTAGCATTTGGTTTGTCACCTTTATTTGCCAATACCTTTGGTGGTGGCTTGATACTGACTCTATTTGTAGGCCTTTTAGTATCCATACTGATTGGCTATCTTTTGGAGTGGCTATTTTATAGTTATTTGTATCAGAGAGATCATCTTCAGCAAGTATTAATGACTTACGGCTTGATTCTTGTGATAGAGGAAGTAAGGAGTCTTCTTGTTGGTGATGATGTTCATGGTGTGGCGATTCCAAATTGGTTAAATTCAAGTATTCAACTCAGTGAAGTAATGACATATCCGGTCTATCGCTTGTTTATTTCTGGAATCTGTATTGTGCTTGCTATTGCGATGTACTTTGTTTTAACGAAAACAAAATTAGGCATGATGATTCGAGCTGGGAGCGTCAATCGCGAAATGGTTCAGTCTTTGGGAATTAATATTCAGTTTCTTTATCGCACCGTGTTTGCAGCTGGTGTTGCAATTGCTGCTTTTGCTGGTATGGTTGCGGCTCCTGTTTCTTCTGTTTATCCAGGGATGGGGCAAAGCGTTCTCATCATCTGTTTTGTAATTGTTGTTATTGGAGGGATTGGTTCTATTCGAGGGGCATTTGTTGCCTCGTTACTGATTGGTTTCGTAGATACCTTTGGGAAGGTTTTATTGCCTGAGGTAGCGGGTGTACTTGTATACGTTTTAATGGCGGTGATTCTATTATTCAAACCCAGCGGACTTTTTAAGGCGGGCACATGAAAAAATCACAAATTATATTTTTAGTAATTCTGATTATATTATTGGGAGCTATTGGATTTTTGGGCTCCGAATATAGTATTGATTGGATGACTAAAACTATGATCTATGCAATTTTTGCCCTAAGTCTTGAGTTGCTTGTAGGCACTACTGGGCTTATATGTTTTGGTCAAGCAGCATTCTTTGGTATTGGAGCATATGCTGTTGTGAAATTATCAGCCAATTTAGACTCACCTCAAATCGCCTATTTACTCCCTATCTCAATTATTCTTGCAGGAGTCTATGCACTTTTTGTAGGGGCTTTATCCCTGAGAACCAAGGGCGTGTATTTTATTATGGTTACATTAGCATTTGCTCAAATGGCTTATTACGTCATTCATGACACACCTGTAGGTGGTGGTACAGATGGTATTTATCTTTATATTAAGCCCAACTTATTTGGGATCAAAGTTGAGAGTTCGCAAAGTTTTTATCTATTTACATTTTGTTGCCTAATTGCGGTATTTGGGTTTTTGGGATTAATTACCCATTCTAGATTTGGACGAGCACTTGCTGGGATTCGGATTAATGAAACGCGAATGCGCGCTATTGGGTACGATACCTTTTATTACAAACTTGCAGCTTTTGTTATTTCTGGAATG
>Ga0194048_10000319_pt1 | contig 22927 bp, 28 predicted proteins | sample JunL225m_MetaG_FD_161685 | JGI IMG/M metagenome (GOLD analysis project Ga0194048, IMG submission 161685) | Anoxic zone freshwater microbial communities from boreal shield lake in IISD Experimental Lakes Area, Ontario, Canada - Jun2016-L222-5m | ecosystem: Environmental > Aquatic > Freshwater >...
AACCACTAAGGGTCTTGTCTCAATTGCGATGGTACTTGGCTCGCTCTACCCAATTGCTACAGCTCTCTTGGCCTACTTCTTTCTTCACGAGCGGTTACATAAGTTGCAATATATAGGTGTTGTATTTGCAGTAGTAGGAGTTTCAATTATCTCAGCGTTTAGTTAAAGAAAATTTCTTACCTTTTTCGTTGCGCCGAGATAAATCTTGTTCCTTCAATATTCTCATCCTTCTCTGTCGAAAAGTGGCTTAATAGCTTTGCTATATCAATAATATCTTCGCCACCAGTAACATCGGTGATAGTAAGTTCGAGAAAATCAACGCGATCTGCAGCAATAAGTTCATTGACGATGGAGATTCCTGCTTCAACATGAATATTAGGGCCGAAGGTTTCGATAGCGCGATCGATCGCTTTTACTGGCGATAAATTCCAGCAATGCGCCAAACGATTATCCGCCAATGGGTTAATAAGGCTCCGCGAAATAACGACGACAGGAACTGGTGTTCGGTGATATGGCTCGACGCGAGCAGTTGCTCCGCCAATCAGGATGCAATCAGCGTTTCTCCTATTGGCCAGAAATGCTGATCTATCGGCTGAATTAGAAACACCGCCTGAGTTGCCGTTCTTGGAAGTCGACCCATCTCGCCCTGCTACCAAAGTCACAGTCACGGCCATACGCGTAAGAATATTGAATTTCTCACCCTTTTATCAGTGAAATCCATCGTTCCAAATTGAAAATCAATATCAATGAGCGTTAGCCTTAAAACATGAGAAAACGAATGGGTGCTGGCGCTTTCCTATCCAGCCTCATATTTCTCCTCTCGCTGATTACAGCGCCAACAGCAACGGCAGGTCCATCCCTTGCCCAGGTGCAGGCTCAGGTCAACCAACTTGAAGATGATGCAACGGCTGCAGCGGAAGGTGCGCAAGAAGCAAAGGTAAAACTCGCAGCGCTTACTCGCAGCCTTGCAGGCATTCAAGCGCAAGCTGCTCTGCAGGGTAAGACAGTTGATGCAATTTCAAAGACCTTGGGTTCGATAGCCGTTGAACAATACAAATCTGGATCTATGAGCCAGAGTCTTGAATTGCTCTTCTCCTCCAATCCATCGCTCTATCTCTCATCGGCGGGATCTCTTGAGGCAATTACGCGACGCAAGTCAACTCAACTGAGAAAATTTCAAACAGCAGAGCAGGCCCTTAATGCAACCTCTCTGACAGTCAGTGATCGTTTGGCTCAGGTAAAAGTTCTTCAGAAGAAACTCGCCGAACGCAGTGCGCTAGCGACTGCAAAACTTGCTCAAGCAGAGGCGCTTCTAGCAACTCTGAAGAAGGAAGACCGAGACAGGTTGGCAAAGCTGGCCCTCGAACAAGAGAATGCAGATCAAGCTTCATCTCTTGAAGCAGCTAAGAGCGCTTCAGGAGTTACAGGTCGCGCCGGTATTGCTCTGAAATTTGCCCTGAAGCAGATCGGTGATAAATATGTTTTTGGTGCAGATGGAATGGTTTATTGGGATTGTTCAGGGTTGACGATGCGCGCATTTGAGGCAGCGGGAGTTTCACTACCTCACTCCTCTGCAGCGCAATCCAGAATGGGAAAATCCGTCCCCTTCAATAAGAAACAACCTGGTGATTTACTCTTCTTCGGTCGCCCTGTTTCGCACGTGGCAATCTATTTAGGTGGAGGTCGCATGGTGCATGCACCACGTTCAGGCTCTCGCGTAAAAGTTGCCGAAGCAAATCTTGGACATAAGCCGCTCGTCGCTGTTCGCCGGTTCTAATGAGTTCTCCGCTCACTGCACCGAAAAAAATTCTCTGTATCACCAATGACTTTGGTCCGCGTGCGGGCGGTATAGAGACCTTTGTTATTGGTCTTATCGAACGGTTGCCCAAGAACTCAGTGACCGTCTTTACATCAGCGCAAGAGGGTTCTGTGCCCTTCGATGCTGCATGGAAGCGCGATTACGGAGTCGACGTTATTCGGGACAGAACACGCATCTTGCTACCCACAATGCGTATTGGTCGAAAGGTACGAGCTATCGCGCAGGAAGGCGGATTTACAACTGTCTTCTTTGGGGCTGCAGCTCCGCTGGCGCTTCTTGCACAAGGGCTACGTAAAGCAGGAGTTACTCACATTGTTGCGCTGACTCATGGCCACGAAGTGTGGTGGTCTAAAGTCTGGCCATTTTCATGGGCGATGCGACGAATTGGCAAGGGTGTTGACCATCTGACCTATCTCGGAGAATTTACACGACTCAATATTTCACAAGCGCTTACCGAATCTGCGCGCGATGCGATGGTGAAGATTGCACCTGGAATTGATACTGATCATTTTGGACCTCGTCCTGATGCAGCCGAATTACGGCGCGAACTCGGCTTGGCAGATAAGAAGGTAATTGTCAGTGTAGGCCGTCTTGTACATCGTAAAGGTCAAGATAAATTAATTGAAGCAATGCCTGAGATTCTTACTCAAATCCCACAAGCACATATTCTCTTTGTTGGAGATGGTCCCTATAAAGACCACTTAGCAAAACGTGCGCAGCAACTCGGTATCAGCAGCCACATTACATTTATCGGTCGCATTCACTATGCAGATCTTCCACGATATATCTGTGCTGGAGATATCTTTGCAATGCCATCTCGATCACGACTTGCAGGGCTTGAAGTTGAAGGGCTTGGAATTGTTTATCTTGAAGCAAGCGCATGTGGTCTTGCTGTTATTGGTGGGATATCAGGCGGCGCACCCGATGCTGTTTTACAAGGAGAGACCGGATATGCAGTCGATGGGACATCTCCTACAGCTATTGCTCAAGCTGCTATTGCCTTATTGACTCAACCCGAACTATCAGCCCGCATGGGTGCTCGTGGGCGAGAATGGATTGTTGCGCAATGGAGATGGAACGTGTGGTCAGCGCGTTTCAATGAATTACTTCAATAAACCTGCGGTTCGTGCCTTGGCTATTGCTTGCACTCTATTTTTTACTTCCAGTTTTCTGTAGATAGATGTTAAATGCTTCTTGAGCGTTGATTCGGTGATGAAGAGTCGAGCTGAAAGAACTTGTAGAGAGTCTCCATCATGCAATTGGGAGAGGATCTGAACTTCACGTTGCGATAGACCAAAAGATTTACTATCTCTATCAATAATCTGAGCCATACCTTGTGCTGAGAACGATTGTGGAGCGCTCAGAGCATGATCCATAAAGTTGAGTAGCACAGGTAGTGGTTCAGATTTATTTACATATGCACTTGCGCCTGCTCGCATTGCAGCAAGGACATATTCGTCTTCGGTGTGCAAACTGAGAACGATGATTGCAGTTAATCCGGAAATACCACGAACCCATGTAACAAGCTCAAGGCCATTTCCATCAGGGAGATTGATGTCGAGAAAAATCAGTTGCGGCTTTATCGTAGCTATCTGTGCTAACGCTTCGCTCTTTGATGCAGCTGCATATATTGAGAAACCAGTACGAAGTTCAAGGGCTCGGCGTATCCCATCGCGTACAACTGCATGGTCATCGACGATTAAAGTAACAATGGGCTCGCTCATATGATGAGCGCGATACGAGTCCCTTCGATACTTTCGATTGTGATACTTCCTTGAAGATTGTGCACTCTTTCGATAATCCCACTCAGCCCAAAATGTCCCTCTTTCACCTGCGCACCTCCAATCCCGTTATCGCTGATTTCAAGACAGGTGCGATTGTTAACGGGATAGAGGCTGATTGCTACATGGGTAGCCCTAGAGTGTTGCGCGATATTACGTAGGATTTCAGTTGAGATGCTCAGCAATTCATCGGCATGAGTGCTCGAGAGAAGAACGTCTTCCATTGCGAAATCAACGGGAGTGTCAGGTATCTGCACCAGGGCTATCTCGCGAATTCGATCGGTGAGTAAGACTTCCGTAGGAGAGCGAAGGTTGAGAATTTCACTTCGCACCTTTGCAATCAGAGCATCTATTTCAAGGCGCGTGTGGCGTACTTGCGCCCGAGCGAAGGTATCGAGTCCAGGCTCTGCCAATAAGAGGTCGAGTGAGTAACCAATTCCCACCAAATCTTGTGCAATGCCATCATGCAGCTCGCGAGCTATCGCCAGCTTTTCGTATGAAGGAAATGCCATAGAGCGTTACTTCGTGAAGAGTGCGGTGATTTCGGCTGCGTAATGTTCTGCGATGACGTGACGCTTGAGAGAAAGCTTCGCAGTCATTTCTCCGTTGGCAATTGAAAAATCTTTTGCCAGGATTGTAAATTTACGGATTGATTCAGCTTTAGAGACCGCCTTATTGGCTTCATCGACTGCAGTCTGAATAACTGCATGCAAATCAGGGTCATTGACTAAAGTTTCAATCGTGGCACCTGTTTTATTGTTGGATGCAATCCAACCTTTCAACATGTCCGCATCGATAGTGATGAGGGATGCGATAAATGGTTGATTATCTCCAACGACCATACATTGGCTGACTAGTGGGTGCGCACGAAGACGATCTTCAAGAACCGCAGGTGCCACATTTTTTCCGCCAGCAGTGACAATGAGCTCCTTCTTTCGGCCTGTGATGTAGAGGAATCCCTCATCATCAAGCTTTCCAAGGTCACCTGATCTAAACCATTGTCCATCGAAGACTTCTTGGTTAGCTGCGTCGTTCTGCCAGTAACCGCGCATAACGATTGCTCCCTTGATGAGAACTTCTCCATCGTCGGCAATTTTGATTGATGTACCAGGAATAGGTCGACCAACAGATCCAACGCGCAAATTCTGAGTAACGTTGAGAGTTGCACCCGCAGTAGTTTCTGTGAGGCCATACCCTTCAAGAATCGTGATGCCTGCTCCGCGATAGAAGTGGCCGAGGCGCTTGCCCAGTGGTGCACCACCAGAAATGGCTGCTTCAACAGATCCACCCATTGCAAGTCGAATCTTTGAGTACACAAGTTTGTCGAAGATCGCATGCTTCAGAGTGAGAAGCGGATTGAAGCCACGCCTATCTTGAGCTTCGCTGTAAGCGATTGCCACTTCGGCAGCTTTACGGAAAATCTTTCCCTTACCTGCACCATCTGCTCGCGCCTCTGCACCGTTATAGATCTTTTCAAATATACGTGGGACGGCGAGCACAAAAGTTGGTTTAAAGGATGCAAGGTCTGGTTGCAGACGACCGACAGGATCGCTGCAATGTGCAAGATGAAGTCCGGCATGTATTGCGCCAATTTGAACCATGCGACCAAAGACGTGAGCTACAGGTAGGAAGAGCAAGGTTGAGCCGCCGGGCTTGAGGAAGAGATCACTTGCAGCCTCTACGACATTTCCACATTCAGCAAGAAAATTACCGTGGGTTAATTGAACGCCCTTGGGTCTGCCAGTTGTGCCAGATGTGTAAATAAGGGTTGCGAGAGTTTCTGGCAGAAGAGAGTTACGGCGTCTTTCAATTTCATCATCAGAAATGCCTGATCCATCTGCGCGCAATTGCGCCAAGACATCTTCAGTCATCACCCAGATACGTCGAGTATGTGCCGGAAGAACCGAGGTGACGGTTTCACGGAGTGCAGGAGTTTCAACAATAAGTCCTACGGCGCCAGAATCATTGAGAATCCAATCAACCTGTTCTGCTGATGAAGTGTCGTAAATTGGAACTACGCACCCACCTGCGTACCAAATTGCAAAGTCTAAAATTGTCCATTCGTATCGAGTGCGCGCCATGATTGCGACTCGATCGCCAATCTGGATTCCGGCGGCAACTAAACCTTTAGCGGTGGCGCGAATTTCTTCCTCAACTTGTCGAGCAGTGAGAGGTTGCCAGCCATCGCCCAGTGGTCGCGACATGGTGATGCGATCTGGTTCAAACCAAGCGCGTTCTGCAATCAAATTGGTGAGATTGCCAGTAGTTGCAGCAGGAATTACAGCGGGATTGGTGACTTCGTTCATATAGGTAACGCTACTGGGAGAGGGTTGCCAAAGGGAAGATTTCTGAGGTCAATTATTTAAAAGAAATATTGGTAGCCTTGCGGCCATGTCAGAGCAGAGCATTTCCACAGTCATTATCGATGCACCCTTAGCCGATGTGGAGGCTGCGCTCTTTGCGATTGATGCGTATCCCGAGTGGCTTACATCCATTAAAAAGGTGGATGTCATCGAACGTGACGCAGAGAACCGAATCACCAAAGCGAAATTAGCGATCGATGCCGGAATGATGAAAGACCGAGTAACTCTTGATTACGACTGGTCAGCTGCCCCATCAACGCTCTCATTCTCTATGGATGAAGCTGATCTTCTTACTCAGATGGATGGCACATACACTCTTGCAGCTATTGATGCTGATTCCACACAAGTCACCTACGAATTAACAGTTGCAGTCTCTCTTCCAGTTCCTGCCATGATGATTACAAAGGCACAGAAACAGACCATCGATGCAGCGCTCAAGGAATTGGCTGAGCGAGTTTCATAAATGGGTTTCACAATCGGTGTCGATGTTGGTGGAACAAAAGTTCTTGGTGGTGTTGTAGATGAATTCGGTGCAGTACTAAAGACTGCACGAAGAGAGACTCCACGTGAAGGTGGTCGCGCACTCACTCAGGCCATTGCAGATGTCGCACAAGAGTTAATGTCTGAATTCACGATTGATTCGGTCGGGGTTTCTGCTGCTGGTTTCGTTTCATCTGATCGCAAGACAATGCTTGCAACTCCCAATATTGCTGGATGGAATGGCGTTGATTTAGATTCTGACTTAACGGCGTTGATCGGACTTCCAGTTGTCATTGAAAATGATGCGAATGCAGCTGCTTGGGGTGAAGCACGTTTTGGTGCAGGTCGCGGCAAGGACCATATGTTGATGATGACAATTGGTACTGGCATCGGCGGTGGAATTGTCGTTAACGGTGATTTATATCGTGGTGCATTTGGAATAGCAGCAGAGATTGGACATATTCGTGTAGTTCCGGACGGTCATCTCTGTGGATGTGGCGCACGCGGATGTTTTGAACAATATGCATCAGGAAATGCGCTCTTGCGCCATGCTCGTGAAGCTATCGCTGCAAGCCCAGATATTGCGCGCAATCTTCTCTCACGTGGAGATGGAACTATTGATGGTCTTACCGGTAAGGCAATAACAGAGGCTGCCGGTGAAGGTGATGCCGTAGCTCTTGCAGCCTTTAATACAACTGGGCAATGGCTCGGCGCAGGGATCGCTTCCCTCTCCGTGATTCTCGATCCGGAATGCGTTGTTATTGGTGGGGGAGTAATAGATGCTGGCGAAATTTTGCTTGCACCAACTCGCGCAGCGCTAGAGAGATATATGCCCTTTGCTGGCAGACACCCTTACCCAGAAATTATCGCTGCATCGTTGGGGAACGAAGCAGGTCTTGTGGGAGTAGCTGATTTAGCTCGTCTTTAACGTTCGGATGGATAAATCAAACCAATCTGTTTGCGAATCTCATCGAGTGATTTCATGATTGCAACAGTTTCATCAAGAGTAAGCAGCGCAGACTCTTTATCGCCTCGCTGAACCATCTCAGAGAAATAGCGAGCTTGTTCGCGTAATCCGCCACCTTCATAGACCCGTGGATATTCTGTTGTGGTCTCATCATGCATGATTACTCTGATTGATGTTGGTGTATAGAAAACGGAATCAATCTCGATGCGACCGAGCTCGCCTGAAATTGTTGCTGTATTAGAGGTCTTTGCAGAAAGCGTTGTCGAGAGCACTGCTTGTGAACCAGATGCGTAATCAAAGATTGCAGAGGCATGCGAATCAACGCCCTTATCTGTAAATAAGGCTGTTGCAGTAATCTTCTTTGGAATACCAAGAACCATATGCGCAAAAGAGACGGGATAGATTCCAAGATCGAGGAGTGCGCCTCCGCCCAGCTCTGGCTCCCAATGTCGAGGATTTGCGTAATCTGCCAGGCGTTGGCCATGGTCGGCTTCTACGGCGACTATTTTTCCGATGACACCGGATGCGAGAATCTCACGGACCTTATAGATATGTGGAAGGTATCGAGTCCACATTGCCTCCATCAAGGCAACGTTATTTTTGCGCGCAGCATCGACCATAGATTGCGCTTCATGAGCATTGAGTGCGAAAGGCTTTTCACAGAGCACAGGCTTTCCAGCGTTGAGAGCAAGAATCGTATTGGCAGCATGAAAGGTATGTGGAGTAGAGACATAAATTGCATCAATGTTGGGATCGTTGACAAGTTCTTCGTAACTTCCATAGGCACGACATCCAGGAAATTCGATAGCCCAATCTTGCGCAGATTGCTTACTGCGCGAGCCCACGGCTGCTACTACATGATTGTTGAGATAAGAGAGATCGCGAGCAAATGCAGTAGCAATTCCTCCGGTACTCAAAATTCCCCAACGAAATTCTAAACCTGTGTAGTTCTCGGTCATAGTGCAGCTCCATCTTCTGGGTTTTCATTGAGTCTATTGTTCTTCCATCGAATTACCGATTTTTTTGCCTCGCGATATTGTTCTTTGAGACTCTTCTTTGGGGGAACTGGCGGAATGAATTTATTTGTATCGTGAAAAGAATCTAATTCATCAAGATATGTTGTCGGTGCGGATTCATCGAGTGAGAGCCCCTCGACCATCGATTCGAATTCTGCGTTGACGAGTTCATCATCGAAGTCACCGCCCTGATCACGCTTGCTCATGGTTTATGTTCGCACATAGGGAGCAATTCACGCTAAATTAGGGCTATGAATAATCTGCCCTATGGCACCTTGCGGGCATTTCTGACACCGTTCTTAATGCTGCTCTTCCGCCCAAAGGTCAAAGGGTTACGAAACGTTCCTGCATCTGGGCCGCTTATTCTCGCCTCAAACCATCTTTCATTTAGCGATTCAATCTTTATGCCACTTGTTGTTCCTCGCAAAGTTACATTTCTTGCAAAGAGCGAGTACTTCACATCTCCTGGGCCTAAAGGATTTATTAAGAAATTGACCTTTATCGCCCTCGGTCAAGTTCCAGTAGATCGCTCTGGAGGTCGCCGAAGCGAAGCTGCACTCATTACTGGGCTTGAAGTACTTGCAGGGGGAAATTCATTAGGAATATATCCAGAAGGAACAAGATCTCCCGACGGTCGCCTCTATAAAGGTCGCACAGGAATTGCACGTCTTGCCATTGAATCAGGGGCACCCGTCATTCCTATTGCGATGTTTAATACAGATAAAATTCAACCAACAGGGACAGTTATTCCTAAGATTATGCGCGTTGGAATCACTTTTGGCGAGCCTATGTACTTCGAAGGTGACTCAACAGATCTGCTTTACTTGCGTGAAGTTACCGATCAAATTATGAAACGTATCCAACAGCTATCCGGTCAAGAATATGTCGATACCTATGCGGTCAAAGCGAAGAAGTCTGGAATTAACGTTGAAAATAATGAGGAAGATTAATCAATCTCAAGTTCAACGCGCTTAGCAAGATAAGTACATGTATTGCATTCGGCGCCAGGTGCCGGCATTCCGCCTTCGATTGTGGTGATCAACTCTTCTAGAAGCGTTAAGAAGGTCTCCTTATCGCGTTCGACAGCAACATAGCGCTGGTTGACTCCAAAACCGTGGGTGTTAGATGCAAGTTCACTGGGGGCAGTTTGCGTGACGCCTGCTAATTTCCAAATAAGAAGTCCCATTGATGAGACTGGGAATGGCTTCCCTTTATCTGGATTTTCAAGTGCGTACGCATATGCCTCGAGCTGTGGTGCATAGAAAGGGCCGTTATCGCGCTCAGAATCGGAGACTTTGCAATCTACTATTCCTACGGTTCCATCTTCGTAATGGCCAAGTAGATCGTAGATTCCAAGAATCTTCCATCGCGTTTCAAAACCATTGATTGAGATTGGAGCGCTCTTTACCCATTGTCCCCATTGCTTCACAACTCCAGCTTTGAGCGATGGATCAAGTGCCTGCATAGGCGCTCGGCGAAAATGCTCTTCTTGAGAATCTGCCAAAGGTTTGACCAATGGAAACTCTTTCTTCATATCAAATTTAAACCAATACTTAAGCCAGAGACATCTCTTGCATGTAGAAAGTCCAAAGGTCAGATCGGATGGCGCAATAGTGTCGCGTGCTGGGACTTCAGGTTTATGCATAGTTCATTCTCTCGCTAACCAGTGACAACTGCTGAAATAAGAACTGCGACACCAAGCAAAATCATGATGGTGCCGCCTGTTCCACGAAGTCTTTCAAGGCGACTGTTATCAGTTGCAAGCCATGCTCTGGCAGTTCCAGCAAGCAGCCCCCAAGAACCATCAGAGATGAAAGCTAAGACACAGAAGACAAGTCCCAGGAAGATCAGCTGCATAGTGACATGTCCACCCTTGATATCAACAAATTGCGGAAGGACAGCTGCAAAGAAGACAATCGCTTTTGGATTTAATACTCCAACCCAAAACCCATCACGAATGGATTGACGTGCAGTGGGCGCAACAGGACCTTGATTTGTCATATCGGCAGCATGCACCGCACGTTTGCGGACTGCATCGACGCCGAGGTACATCAGATAAAGACCGCCAAGCCATTGCACTGCGATGTAGGCGATATGCCATTTCTGCAGAATCGGACCCACGCCAGTTGCAACCAAAGTCGAGAGAACAAATGAACCAGTGACATTTCCTGCCACAGTCAGAACGGCAATTTTTCGACCCCACGCGACCGCTCGGGCGATCACGAAGAGCACGCTAGGACCTGGAGCGATAATGATGATGATCGCCGCCACGAGGTACTCAGGCAGGCGGGTCGGGATAACTCCGGTCAACATAGGGCAACGCTAACCGCTGGGCGCGTCGATTTGCGCCAGGGGAGCTATATCGGCTTAACTATGCACTCGATATATCGAATAGATATAACCATTCGAAATAGCCACCAGGGGAGGTCTCAATGCGCTCTCGCGCCGATTCACTTGAGTTCGCTCTCCTTGGCCTGCTCTCGCAGAGCCCACTCCATGGCTACGAACTTCGCAAGCGCATGGTCGCCATTTTTGGCCCATTCCGCGCACTCTCATTCTCAGTTCTCTATCCGCAACTTCGCCGCATGGTGGCTGCTGGATCAATTGAATCTAAAGAGGTCGATGTGACATCTCGTCGCACGCGCATCGTGTATTCAATCACCGCACAAGGTGCAAAGCGTTTTGAAGAGCTGACTGAAACAGTGACACCAGAATCTTGGTCTGATGAGGGCTTTGAAGTCCACTTTGCGCTCTTTAGCCCAACACCGAAGAAGAACCGCGTGAGAATTCTTGAAGGGCGCTTGCGCCGTCTTCAAGAGAAGGCCGAACTACTGCGTACGGACCTTGAAGGATCGACAGCAGGGCTCGATAAATATCTTGAGGAGTGGCGCCGCTACTCACTCGATTCGCTTGAGCGAGAAATCGCTTGGCTTGAAAGCATGATCAAAACCGAAGGGAAGACAAAGTGAATATCACTACTGGAAAAGGCGACATTCGTGTTGCAATCGTTGGAGTAGGAAACTGCGCTAACTCGTTAGTACAAGGCGTCACCTATTACAAGGATGCAGCGCGAGATCAGGAGATTCCAGGTCTTATGCACGCTGTAGTCGGCGATTACCACATCAACAACGTCAAGTTTGTTGCTGCCTTCGATGTTGATGCAAAGAAGGTCGGTCTCGATCTTGCAGATGCAATGTGGGCATCTGAGAACAACACAATTAAGTTCTCTGACGTCGCAAAGACAGGTGTCACCGTTCAGCGCGGCACCACACTCGATGGCCTTGGAAAATACTACAAGGAGACAATTACTGAATCAACTGCGGCACCAGTCGACATGGTTGCAGTCCTTAAGGAAGAGCAAGTTGATGTTTTGATTTGCTACCTGCCTGTTGGTTCTGAAGAAGCTGCTAAGTTCTATGCACAGTGTGCAATTGATGCAGGATGTGCTTTCGTTAACGCGCTTCCAGTATTTATCGCATCTGACCCAGTATGGGAGAAGAAGTTCAAGGATGCGGGTCTTCCGATTGTCGGAGACGACATCAAGAGCCAGGTTGGCGCGACAATTACTCACCGCATCATGGCGAAGTTGTTCCAGGACCGCGGCGTACACCTAGACCGCACCTACCAGCTCAACGTCGGTGGAAATATGGACTTTAAAAATATGCTCGAGCGTGATCGCCTCGAATCAAAGAAGATCTCAAAGACAAATTCTGTGACATCACAGCTCGAACATGATTTGGGCGCAAAGAATGTTCACATCGGTCCTTCTGATTACATTCCATGGCTCGATGATCGCAAGTGGGCATATGTTCGCCTCGAGGGTCGCGCATTTGGTGACGTTCCTTTGAACCTTGAATACAAGCTTGAAGTATGGGATTCACCCAACTCAGCAGGTGTCATCATCGATGCGCTTCGTTGCGCAAAGATTGGTTTGGATCGCAAGATCGGGGGAGCGCTGCTCTCACCATCTTCATACTTCATGAAGACACCACCTGTGCAGTACACAGATGAACAAGCTCATAACAAGGTGGAAGATTTCATCTCTGGAAAGCTTGATCGCTAAGCCTCTAGTTATAGAGAAAACCCCGGCCCTGATTGCTCAAGGTCGGGGTTTCTTCTTCCCTCAGTCTTCACGGAGAGTTAAAGAGGTGAGGGTTAAATCGTCGCGCTATCTGGGGTGCGACGAATATGCATAAGCCCTGCGATTGAAAGTAGAAGCATCACGAGCCCTCCGACAAGTGCTGCAATTGCTCCGTATCCTGCGATAACACCCATAGTTCCGAATGCATATGCTTCAAGAAGCATTCCGCGCAGAGTGTTTCCCATGAAGAGCGTCTGACGTAAGTCGCCTAGCTTTGCAATTTGTGCAGTGTCGGCGCTGCCACCTCTGACAAGCCCCATATACATACCGGATACATCAGAATATGTTGCAGGTTTTCCAACTGCGGCAATTGATGCCGCTTTCATATGTTCCCAGATATAGAGATCTGAAAAATCCTTTGCCATAGGACCCGTGGTGACGGCCATTCCCGCCCACTTTGCTAATTGCCCCTTCGTTGTTGCGGGCATTCCTTCAACTGCTGGGAAGGAAATATTTTGATTCTCAAGTTGGCTTGATACTGAGTCTGCTGCGAAATTAGCTCCCCAATTGAGTAATCCTGCTGCAACAAGTAGAAATACTGAAAGACCAAAGCCGACTGCCGTTACTATTTTGTCAAAATTCTTGCGTTTCATTGAGTTACTCTCCTTTACGTGGCGCTTAGATATTTAAGCGCTATGCAAATTACATACCTCAGGTATGCGCTAAGAGTCTGAAAAGCTGAGTGCTGGCACCTAGAAATAGAGGTTGAGGGCTGGCACCTATTAAAATGTGATACAGGTAATGTCAAACGTTAGTGAATGTCTCGATTACAAATTGCTTGACCTTTTAAAATGTGATACAGGTAATGTCAAACGTTAGTGAATGTCTCGATTACAAATTGCTTGACCTTCGCCATTAATTACTGAATGAACACAGGCGAGGCCGAGATTATCAAATGCAGCATCACCATAATGTGTGCGAAATGCAAGGGCGAGAAGGACTCGAATATTGGTATCTCCATCCGAAGTAATACCGAAAGCCTTCGCTGATCTGCTTATCGTATTTTCAATAACTTTTTCAGTATGGTTTGTTTCGCGGGCAATTGCAGAATTTGTCTTTCCTTCGCAGAGCAGACCTAAGACCAATTGCTCGAATGGTGAAAGTTCCCTAGTAGTGATGGTGATATCTCTTGCCATGGTAGCGACCTCTCCGTTGCTACCTTAAGTATCCTCCTTCATGCATCCTTTGATTTACCCCCGCCACCCTTTAAGATGCCCGAATGACGGAAATCGCCACATCCACGCTGGGCCAAACTCTTGTAGTTCGCCTCAATCGCCCCGAAAAGATGAATGCGATCACCCGGGATATGTATGCCGGGCTAGCTGCGCACCTCAATCAAGCAGCTGAAGACGATTCAATCCGTTGCGTCGTAATTACTAGCGAAGGTGAACATTTCACCGCAGGAAACGATATTCGTGACTTCATGTCCAATCCACCAACCGAGGAAGATTCTGGCGTCGCTAAATTTCTCGGGTCACTTCTCGAATTTCCAAAGCCACTACTTGCAGCCGTTAAGGGAAATGCCATTGGAGTCGGAACAACGATGTTGCTCCACTGCGATGTTGTTGTGGCTGCGCCCAATGCGAACTTCTCTATGCCCTTTACTTCACTTGGACTTGTACCCGAAGCAGGATCGACAAAGCTCTTTCCCGAACTTGTCGGATATCAAAGAGCGGCAAAGATTTTCATGACTGGTGAATCCTTCGGCGCAGAAGCAGCGCTGGAGATGGGCTTGATTGCCACTATTGATTCTGAGGCTGAGCGCATCGCACTGGAGATAGCTGAACAGATTGCTCAACAACCTCCCAAGGCAATTATGAATACCAAAGCACTGATGAAGGCAAACAAGCATGATGCAGTTGCTCATGTTATGCGCGCAGAGTTTCAACTCTTTGCTTTAGCGCTCCAATCCGAAGAGGCAGCTGATGCCTTTATGAAATTCATGGCAAAGAAGGGAAAGTAGATGTCACTTCAAGGAAAGCGCATTTTTATCACCGGAGGCTCACGCGGTATCGGCTTAGCGATCGCACTTCGTGCCGCGCAAGATGGAGCGCTAGTAGCTATTGCCGCAAAGACTTCAGATCCAAATCCCAAGCTTCCCGGAACTATTCACACAGCAGCTGAGGAGATTCGTGCTGCCGGTGGAACCGCACTACCCATTCAATGTGATTTGCGAGATGAAAGTCAGATCACTGCAGCAATTGAGCAAGCCGCCAAGGAATTCGGTGGCATCGATATTCTTATTAACAATGCCAGCGCCATTAACTTAACTCGCACTGAAGATACCCCTGCCAAGCGCTTTGATCTCATGTTTGATGTCAATGTGCGAGGCACATTCTTAACTTCTCAAGCAGCCATTCCACACCTTCGTGAATCCGCGGAAGCTGGACGTAATCCACATATTTTGACTCTCTCACCGCCGCTTTCTATGAAGGCAAAATGGTTTAAGAACCATGTCGCCTACACAATGGCTAAGTACGGAATGAGCATGTGTGTTCTGGGTATGTCTGAGGAATTTAAGCGTGATGGCATCGCAGTCAACGCACTGTGGCCACGTACAGCTATTGATACAGCTGCACTACAAATGATTCCTGGCGTTGATACCGCGGCTTGCCGTACACCAGATATTCTCTCTGATTCTGCCTACATTATTCTCAATCGCATCGCGAAAGAGTGCACTGGAAATTTCTTTGTAGATGACGAAGTCTTAGCATCAGAAGGCATTACTGACCTAGAGAAATATTCAGTAGTACCGGGAACTAAAGATTTCTTGCTCGATTTCTTCCTCGATTAATAGTTAGAGGCGGCCAGCTTGGTGCAAGGCGCCTAAGAAAGCTTTGAGTTCTGGACTCTGAGGTGAATCAAAAATCTGGTTTGGAGTACCTGTCTCATGGACTCGTCCCTCATGCAGGAAGATGACATTATCTGCGATCTTCTTAGCAAATCCCATTTCATGGGTGGCAATGACCATCGTCATACCTTCAGATTTCAGCTCTGAAATCAAGGTAAGTACTTCGGCAATCAGAACTGGATCCAGAGCACTTGTTACTTCATCGAGCAGAAGTAACTTTGGATTAGTTGCAACCGCTCGAATTATCGCTACACGTTGTTGTTGCCCACCGCTGAGAAGGTTCGGGAATTCATTGGCCTTATCGGCCAATCCGAAGCGTGTAAGAAGTTCGAGAGCCAATTTCTCTGCTTCATCCTTCTTCTTTTTCTGTACCAACCGTGGAGCGAGAGTAATGTTGTCGAGAACTGATAGATGTGGAAATAGATTAAATGCTTGGAAAACAGAACCAATCTGGGCACGAACGGTGTCTATCTCGATGCCATAAGCGGAGATATCTGCTCCATCGAGGATGATCTGACCATCGCCGAGCTCTTCAAGTAAGTTCATGCAGCGCATCAGTGTGCTTTTGCCCGAACCACTTGCGCCGATAATGACCGTTGCAGATTGAGCCGGAAAATCAATAGAGACGTTATCCAGAACAAGGTTGGATCCAAAGGACTTGCGAATATTTTTGATTTCAAGAAGTGATGACATGGCTACCACTGTCCTTGTGCGCGTTGGCGCAAATCTTGCTTACGAGTAAGCCAATCGGTAAAGCGTGTAAGCGGAATAGTCAGTAACACAAAGAGAGCGCCTGCCACAAGATACGGCGTGAAGTTAAAAGATTGCGCAGTCTGGATCCCTGCGGCGCGGATTGCATCGACAGCGCCCAAAACTGAAATCAGGCCAGAGTCTTTTTGAAGTGAGACGAGATCGTTGAGCAGCGGGGGAGTGACGTTTCGAAGTGCCTGAGGTAGAACTACATGTTCCAAAGTTTGTGATTGAGATAGCCCAAGTGCGCGTGCTGCCTGACGTTGAGTGGGATTTACTCCTTCAATTCCGGCGCGGATAACTTCGGCAACATATGCGGAATAGGTAAGTACTAGCGCAACAGTTCCAAGAACAACGGCAGAGTTTGGAATCCAATGAATGCGAAGTCCGGGGATACCAAGCCCAACGAGAAGAAGCACAAGAAGTAGCGGTAGCCCACGGAAGAGGTCGGTATAGATGGTTGCAATGAGGCGCAACGGATATAGAACAGGTGATGTTGTAGTGCGTGCAATAGCAATAAGCAGACCTAAGAGAAGAACAAAGAATTCAGCCATCACAAGAACGCGCAGATTGAGCATTAAACCATGTGCAACTGAGGGAAGCGCTTGCTTCGCGTAGTGCCAATTAAAGAATGATGCCTTTACGCTGTTGAAGCCTTGAGCGCCAGTAACGACTATGGCGATAAGAGTTCCAAATCCAAGAGTGCTTGCGAGTGCAATAAGGGTGGAACGGCGAGAGGCCCGATGCTTTGCAGCCTCACGTTGCAGTTGCAACGCAGATGGCTGATATGTCATCGGACCTCTCGCTTATTCAATGGTTCTTACTTAAGTACTGGAGCGCCGACAGTGCTTGCAAGCCACTGGTCAGCAATCTTTGCAAGAGTGCCATCTGCACGAAGTGCATCTACTGCTGCAGAGACATCCTTTGTGAGTTTGCTTCCCTTTGAGAGGACGAGACCGAATTGTTCTCCGCCCGCCTTTGCAGGGAATTGGCCAACAATGAGTCCATCCTTGAGATCTACTGCTGTGATGTAGAAGGCTGTTGGTAGATCGACAACGAGTCCATCGATTTGTCCATTAGCAAGTGCTTGTTTTGCCACATCGTTAGTATCGAAGACCGCAGGTGCCTGTGCTGGCATGATCACGTCGGTGATTGTTGAGTACGAAGTGGTGCCAACTTGAGCACCAAGCTTTGCGCCCTTGAGATCTGCAATAGACATAGCCTTTGCAATCTTTGATCCCTTAACGGTAATCACTGTCTGAGAGACATCGTAGTAACCGGATGAGAAGTCGACTGCCTTTTTGCGCTCGTCGGTGATTGAAACTTGGTTGATATCGAAGTCGAAATCTTTGCAACCAGGTTGGATGACCTTATTAAAAGGAACCTTTACCCAATTGACCTTATCTGCTGAATACCCAAGCTTTGCTGCAACTGCATATGCAACAGCTGCCTCGTAACCTTTACCATTAGATGGTGTGTTGTTATCGAACCATGGACCGTATGCAGGATCGTCAGTTCCGATAGTAAGAACCCCCGCCTTAATTTGTCCGCAGCCGGAGCTCTTCTGAGCATTCATAACTGGGATAGCAATCGCAACGACTGCTACTAGTGCTACGAGAGCAACTTTAATTTTTGTACTCAATTTCCACACCTTTCAGGTAAGGGCACACTCTTTGATTCTTGTGACCGACGCGAACAGTACCAAGAGTGCCTCTGAGACAGAAACCCCGTAGCCTGTGCCGCTATGAACCTGGAACTCAATGGCACAAATGTCATCCACGAATCTGAGCGTCAGGGAAAACCATCATCTCTCTTCTGGCCATGGTGTGGTGCAAATGTTTCGCTTTTAGCTCTTTCCTATGGCTCCTTTTTCTTGGGATTTGGAATCTCATTTTGGCAAGCAACATTCGCTGCCATTATTGGAACAATCCTTTCCTTCCTTTTAGTCGGTGTGAGCTCGCTAGCAGGCAAAAAATCAAATGCACCAACAATGGTTTTATCGCGTGCAACATTTGGCGTGAAAGGCAACTTGATCCCTGGAGTACTTTCATATTTGATCTTTGTAGGGTGGGAAACTGTTCTAGTATCACTTGCCACTCTTGCAACAGGAACTGTCTTTGTTCGCGTGGGACATCTCGGGCATAACACAGCAATGATTATTGGATTTATTCTCTCAGTGACCCTCACCGTATTCGCAGGTGTACTTGGTTTCGAGGTCATCATGAAATTACAGAAGTACCTCACGTTAGTCACGATCATCGCGACAGTTGTCTATATCGTTCTCACTCTGTCTCACGTGAATTGGTCTCAAATCAATTCAATGAAGTCAGGGAGCGCTCAAGGATTTATTGGAGCCCTGATATTTGGTGCGACAGGTATCGGTCTTGGCTGGGTTAATTCAGCAGCGGATTATTCACGATACTTACCGCGCAGTGTTTCAAGTAGAAGTGTTATCGGTTGGACAGTCTTTGGCGCATCGATTGTTCCAATTCTGCTGGTCATCTATGGTGCCGCACTCTCTGGTAGCGATAAGAAACTATCGGATGCAATAGCGGCAGATCCCATCGGCGCCCTCACAACAATCTTGCCTACCTGGTATCTCGTGATCTTCGCGCTGATTGCAATCTTGGGGTTGGTAGGCGGAGCGATTCTGGATCTCTATTCATCCGGGCTCACTCTTATCTCACTCGGCTTACCCGTTAAACGCCATGTGGCCGCATCATTGGATGCAGTGTTGATGCTCATTGGAACTATCTACTTTGTCTGGATTGCAGATAACTTCTTCTTTCCATTCCAGGGACTTCTCATCACTCTTGGAGTGCCGATTGCGGTGTGGTCAGCAATCTTTGTCACGGATGTCTTGATGCGCAAGAGTTATCATGAAGCGGATCTCTATAACGTGCAAGGACGATATGGATCGTGGAATATCGGATCAATCACTGTCATGGTATTTGGCACGGTCGTAGGCTGGGGTTTTGTCACCAATAGTTTTGCAAGCTGGTTATCGTGGCAAGGATATTTTCTTGGAATCTTTGGCGGAAAGAACGGTCCATGGGCTTACGCAAATCTTGGAGTCTTCTTCGCCCTAGTCATCGGATTTGTCGGATACTTCTTGGTTGGGCGAACTACTGTAAGGAAGCAGGAAAACGCCTAAGCCAGGCAAGTCCTAAAACCCCTGAGATGAGGGCAGCAAAGAAGAGCCCCATTCGCACCTGAGCAAGTTCAGCGTTTGTCTGCAGTGTAATTTCTGCAATCACAATGGAAACTGTCAGTCCCATACCTGCCAGGAGCCCAACACCGACAATTTCTTTGATATCCAAGGATTGAGGCAATTGTAATCTCGTGAATTTAGTTGCTATAAGAGCAACGAGAGATATTCCAATTACCTTTCCAACAACTCGAGCAACCACAACGGCTACCGCAATCTTTTCGGTAGATACTGAAAAATCCAGTTTAGTAAGAAGATTAATAAAAATGTAGATCGGAATAATCAGAAAAGTCGCAATAGGTGACAGGAACTTGATGATGACCGCTCTCTTAGGAAGTGCGAATCCGATAGCTGCCGCGCCGAGTGTGTAGACGGCACTTGCTAGGTGAAGATCGTGCCTAAAGAAAATCCCAATAATGACGAGAGAGAAGAAATCATCCGCCACAGCTAAGGTAAGAAGAAATAGCCTGACAGCAGGATTAACTCGCTTTCCAAGAAGGCTGAGAGCTCCGATTGCAAGTGCAACATCGGTAGGCATTGCTACCGCCCACGCGCTAGAACCTGTTACTAAGGTTCTGAAAATAATAGCTGGGACGAGCATTCCACCCAGTGCGCAGAGCGTTGGCAGTATTGCTTGCTTGGGTTTATCAAGCCCTTCGCGAATTTCGAGCCCTATGAGAAGAAAGAAGAGAAATGTCAGGATCTCAGAGAGCATGGGGCAAGAGTAACGCCCGCCACTATTGGTAGTGACGGGCGTTAAGCAGGATTAATTAGATGTCGTAGTAGAGCTCGAACTCAGCTGGATGTGGACGCAAGCGCACGTAATCCACTTCATTCTTACGCTTCCATTCGATCCATGTTGCGATGAGATCTTCTGTGAAGACCCCACCCTTTGTAAGGAATTCGTGATCCTTCTCAAGGCTATTGAGAACAGCTTCGAGTGAACCTGGAACCTGAGGAATAGCTGCAGCTTCAGCACCTTCTAGTTCGTAGAGATCCTTATCAACTGGTGCAGGTGGTTCGATCTTGTTCACGATTCCATCGATACCGGCCATGAGCATCGCTGCAAATGCGAGGTATGGGTTTGATGACGGATCTGGGCAACGGAACTCAATGCGCTTTGCCTTTGGTGAAGTACCTGTAATTGGAATACGGATACATGCAGAACGGTTACGAGCTGAGTAAACAAGGTTTACTGGTGCTTCGTATCCTGGAACCAAACGACGGTATGAGTTGACGGTTGGGTTTGTGAATGCAAGAAGTGATGGAGCATGCTTCAAGAGTCCGCCGATATACCAACGTGCCATATCTGAAAGATCGCCATATGTTCCTGCTTCGAAGAAGAGTGGCTTTCCATCTTTCCAGAGTGATTGGTGAACGTGCATACCTGAACCGTTATCTCCGAAGAGTGGCTTTGGCATGAATGTTGCAGTCTTTCCGCCTTCCCATGCAACGTTGCGAATGATGTACTTAAACTTCATCAATTCGTCACCTGCAGAGAGAATGTCTGTAAAGCGGTAGTTGATTTCCATCTGACCCGCTGTACCAACTTCGTGGTGTGAGCGCTCAACGAGAAGTCCTGCACGACCGAGTTCCATAACCATTTCATCACGGAGATCAGCGAATTGATCTGTTGGAGAGACTGGGAAGTAACCGCCCTTGATACGTGTGCGGTAACCACGGTTAGGAGTTCCATCTGGGTCGGCAACGATGCCTGTATTCCACGCACCTTCATATGAATCGATGTGGTGGTAAGCCTCGTTGATGTCAGTCTTAAAACGAACTGCATCAAATACGTAGAACTCTGCTTCAGGAGCAAAGAATGCTTGATCTGCGATACCTGTTGACTTCAAGTAATCCACTGCCTTCTTTACGACGCCACGAGGGTCGCGTGAATATGGAGTGTTATCAGTTGGGTTGTGAACAGAGAAGATGATGACCAACGTCTTTTCTAGACGGAATGGATCGATAAATGCTGACTCTGGAACTGGAAGCAACTTCATATCTGATTCGTGGATTGACTGGAATCCGCGGATTGAAGAACCATCGAACATCAAGCCATCGGTAAAGACAGCTTCATCGAATGATTCAACAGGAACGTTGAAGTGGTGCTGAATTCCTGGAAGGTCTGTAAAGCGGACATCAACCAGCTTTACATCTTCCTTCTTGATGTATGCAAAAATTTCTGCAGAATTCTTAAACATATAGTTACTCCAATTGAGGCTGTTAAGGCCCAGCCGACTCAACATTGAGAACCGCTGATGGAGTGAAGGCTAGTTTGCTTGAGTAAAAAAGTCATAATTTTGGTGTTACAGCCGTGTTACATCACCGTCGGATGGCTCACACTGACGCTTGATATGGCGGGCGATAGGCTTACTGACATGTACCCACGCATCAGCCAAGGTCGTCGCCTCCTCGGAATCACCATCGACTGGATCGCCTGTCTGGCCATCGCGCTGGGTTTCTTTGCGGGCCAAGGTTCATATACCGACCGAGTTCCTCATGCACGTATCCCTGTGCTCATCCTGCTCTTTGCAGAATATGCACTTCTCGTAGCCTTTGGGGGAGCATCGTTTGGACATCGCTTAGTAGGTTTAAAAGTTGTTCGATTCTCAGACGGCGGAGCGCCCACACCTGTGCAAGCTCTTATCCGTGCAGCACTCATGATGCCTCTGATTACTGCGATTACCTTCGATGAAAATGGTCGAGGCGTTAACGAGAGACTTTCTAACACCGTCTTAGTCAAGACAAGAGCGTAAAACTCTTCACAAATCTCAGGCAATCTGCTTTTCTTTCCTCCCAATTTATTTAAGGAGAGAGAAATGGCTCAAGTAGTAGAACGCACTGTCTGGCGCACACATTACGGTAAAGATGCTGTAGTCCGCGAGATGATGAATGAATTCAAGGCACTAGTACTTAAACTCGGCGTAAGTAAAGTAGAAATACTTTCTGGCATGGCAGGCAAAGATGTCGGTTGCGTCATTATGGATCAATACTTCAAGAGCGCCGAAGACAATGGCAAGCTCAATGATGCTTTTGCAAAAGATCCAGGCATCCAAGCCTTTATGAAGAAGAGATCAACAATGCCTCAGGATGCAGACTTTGTCTCTCATGATCTCTATGTTATTGAGGAGTAGTTTGGAATGAGTAAAAGAGTATTTGTAAATTACTACTTCCGCACCAAATACGGCCAGGGCGCGAAAGCCGATGCCTACGTTGAAGAGATTAAGGCTGAAGCGCTGAAACTAGGAATCCAAGAAGTTCGGGTTGGTAACGTCGAAATCGGCCACTATTCCCCATCTACATCTTTCTCCCTTACATTCGAGAGTGCAGATGCTTTTGGTAAGCAATGGGGAGGTGGCTCGGAATTTGAAGCTAAAAGTGATGGTTGGCGTGCACTGTGGAAGAGAATAAATAGTGAACCCAATCAAGTCTTTGAGCGGCTTGGTTCAGATCTAATCTACGAAGACTAGAAGTTATTACCGCTTAACGGAGCTTCGTGCCCTTTGGAAGTGGTCCTCGTGGAATTGGCATAGACATTCCGCCGACTG
>Ga0194048_10000321_pt1 | contig 22882 bp, 19 predicted proteins | sample JunL225m_MetaG_FD_161685 | JGI IMG/M metagenome (GOLD analysis project Ga0194048, IMG submission 161685) | Anoxic zone freshwater microbial communities from boreal shield lake in IISD Experimental Lakes Area, Ontario, Canada - Jun2016-L222-5m | ecosystem: Environmental > Aquatic > Freshwater >...
CGCTCAAAAGCAGCAGCTTGAGTCAGAAATGCAGGCTTGGAAGCAGGAGCAGGAAGCTCAAAAGCCCTCCCCGGAAAAGTACGAAGCATGGGCCGCGCAGCAAATGGTCGCTGCCGACCAAAAGATCAAGGAAGCAGACAAACTTGAAAACGACGCCGAATTTGACAAGGCAGAGGCTTTGCGCGACGAGGCGAAATTCCTCAAACGCGATGCCGCTTCCGCAATCAAGACCGCCGAAAACCAGAGGAAGAATCCCCCCGAGCTAATTCAGCAGAAATCTCAAGAGCAGTTTATCGCCAACCAGAAAGAGTGGGTGAACAAAGCTGCGATTGATTTTCCTGAATTTGCAAAGAAGGATTCGCAGGTCCAAAAGGACGCCGCGGCTTACTACAATCAGATTGTGGCAAGCGATCCAAGCGTTACCAAGCTCCCTGGGTTTGTTTATTTCTGCGCCGAACGTGCTTCTTTGAAGTCTGCCGCTGACCGTGTGCCTGGCTTGACTAAGGAACTGACAGAAACCAAAAAACGGCTATCTCAGCTTGAAGCAATGACCAACCCGTCTCCGTCAGGTGGTGTGACTAAAATGCCTTCAGGGAAATCCTATTTGGATCTTTCTCCTGAAGAACAATTCAACCAACTGAAGCAAGACGCGTCGGTTCTTTACTGACCGCTGATACGCCACAAACAAAATTATGGCCTTAGTATCAACAACGAATCCGACAGATTTTTCAAATCGTAGACAACAGTACTTCAGCCGCGAACTGCTGAAGGAACTGGAATTCAACCTCCGCATGGCTCAGTTTGCCGACCAGAAGTCCGCTCCTAACAGCGGCTTCCTCGCCTTGCGTTTCTTCCGCGCTCGTAAAGCCAAACGCGCAACCGCCACCCAAGGCCCAACCAACTTGACTGAGGGTTTGGTCAACAACAACAGCGCTCTTCGCAAGACGGAAGTCAGCGTTGGCACGTTGGACTGTTACCTCAATCAACGGGGCGATGATTTCGAAATCAGCGATATCGTCCGTGCAACGGATATTCTGGACACGCTACAGGTGTACATGAAGACCCTCGGCAAGGACGCTGCGCTGGATCTGGATCAGGTTATCACCAATTCAATCATGGGTAACGCGACCACCACAAACTTGGCCAAAGGCCTTGGCTTGGGTGCCGCTCAGACCACGCTCTACGGGTCGAACAACACCTACGGCATCGGCAGCGCCAACTACTTTGAGCGTTTTGCCGGTGTGGTGAACACAGGCACCAGCTCCACGGACTTCAACACGTTGGCCGGTCTGTCTGCTGCCAACAGCAAGTTCACCCGCCTGGAACATCTCCGCGCCCTCACCCAGCTGCGTGCGAATGACGTGCGCCCGCCCGATGGCAAGGTGTTCCCCGTGGCCGTGCCTCCGCAGGTCATGTATGACATCCGCCAAGACGGCACGCTGATTAGCGCGTTCACCTACCGCGACAACGCCAAGCTCTACAAGTATGAAGACTTTGAGTTGGACGGCGGCGCGTTCCTCAGCCACACCAACCCTTGGATTGAGGCGTCCGGTGGTTACGGCACTTTCAACACCGCTGGCAACATCTTCTCCCTGCTTTACATTGGCGACGATGCTTTTGGCACTGTGAAGCTGTCCACGAACATCGCCGGCGGCGATCCCACGGCTCCCAAGATCACCATCTTGGATCAGGCCGACAAATCCGACCGCTACAACCAAGTTGTGGCTGGTAGCTGGAAGTGCTTCTACGGGTCGATCCTCAAGATCACCAGCGATCCGTCTGACGTGCCTCACGTTGTCGCTCTCCGCTGCCATAGCTCCTTCCAGTGAGATTGAGCGGGTGGTGACGGTATAACGGGGATTGGGTTGGCAGGGGTCTGCCAGCCCTTTCCCCCAAACAAGTAGAAAGGATCAATTTTATGGCTTACAAAGACGACGACAAAAAGAAAAAAGGCGGTGACGGGATGGATGCTTTGATTGTGGCTGTGGGCAAAGGCGACAAAGGCGGTAAAGGCAAATCCAAAATGGATGGCGACGCTGATGACATGGGCGGCATGATGAGCGGACCCAAGGGCATGGAAGCCCCTGCAATGACCGGAGACAAAGGAATGGGCAGCGCCGTTAGCGCGGAGGTCTGCGTGCCGGTGTCCTCGCTCAGTTCTCCTGGTGAAGACGATCAGATGACGTCCCCTGCTGAAGGCGACATGGTTCAGTTTCAAACCGAAGGCAAAATCAGCCGGGTTGAAGGCGACAACGCATACGTCACCGTGACGAGCGTCAACGGCAAACCCATTAGTGATGAGGGGGCCATGACAAAATCAACCCCTGAAGATTCGTCCATGGACGAGTTTGCCCAACTGAAATCTGAAGCGGCTGGAATGAACATGTAATGTTATGAACCACGCAACACGAACCATTGGGGATGCAACATCTGTCGTTGGCAGATGGGGAAGCGAAAGCACAACTCTTCGACCTGAGAAGTTGATGGACGTGCTTGTGTTTAACAGCAGCGCATCCCTGCTTTACATGCAGGTGTTTGACATTCCAAACAGCGTCATTGCGTTTGGAACAAAATACAGTGTGTCAGGAGCCTCAACTCCTACAACCGTTGCATCAACGTCATACACGTATGTGTTTGGCGCAAACGACACGTCAATCACCAACGGATCGACAACGTATTACAAAAGCAGTTCTGTAACAGGATCTGTTGTTTTGGGAACGGACAACCTTACCGTTACGTTTACTGATGATTCGGTAACCCACGGTTTTACCACTGGTGACACCATCGCAATTACAGGAATTCTTCCTGCGACTCCGTTTAACGGAACCTACACAGTTACCGTAATTGATACGACGACTTTCAGTTACAAACTGCAAGCGGTTGCAACTTCTAAAATCACCAGCTCATCATCCATAACCGCTACGAAGACTTTGCAAACGGCCACGTTTACCACGTCTTCTACTACGGTGACTCTTGCTGGAACCGCAAGCGCAACGATTACAGGTTTGCTTTACAAAACGCTGCTTCCTCAAATTCAAATAGTCCCGGCGTCAACAGCCGTTCCAAAATTCTCGTTTCCAGTTCAACCTGGGTTGGGCGGCACTTTGGGCCGATCTGTGGACATGGTTGGAATCTATTGCGCTTGGTCCACTACGCAAGCCACGTTTACAGCCACTTCTGCAAGCGGTTCAATCGCCATCATTCTCAAAGGATGAAATCCAAAATCATTGCCGCTGCCGCGTTGTTTGCGTGCTTGAGCGTTCAAGCGCAATTCGGTAGCGGCACTGGTTCTTACGGCACCATTGGCGGCAACACATTCACCACGGTAGACAATACCACCAACTCCTACGTTGTAGGAACCCTCTACACGGCACCAGCGCAACGCGGGCTGCTCGTTGGGACCGCTGTAATGACTGCACCAACTGGTGGCTCTGCTGGCGATCCTGTGATAAACGTGGGATACACCAACGGATCAGTGGGGGCATTTTTTCAAATACGAGGCGCTCACAACGGGGCGTTATTTTCTGGAACCAACAGCGTTCCTTTTACCATTCCGTTGGCCGCTAATGCCACGTTCAAGTTCAATCAAGCAAGTGAATCTGGGGCGTCTGCCTACATCACAAACGTCATGTTCTGGTCATTCTGATTTATGAAATGGAAAATCTCTCTGTTGATCTTTTTGAGTTCGTTGGCGTCTTCAATGGCGCAATTTGGTAGTGGAACCGGATCTTACGGCACGATTGGCGGCACTTCGGTCACCAACGGATTGACTGGAAACAGCAACAACTTCTACGGCACATTTGGAACGATTGTTCAGCCGGTTTATTCCACTACGGCAAGTTTGATAGTGTCTGGAATCACCAATGTCACTGGAATATCTGAAGCTTTGAGTCATTACAACGGAACATATTATTGGAGCAACGGATTGCCGTCCCAAGGTCTTTGGGTTAAGGGAAACACAAACTTTTTTGGCTATTTTAGCGATGGATTTTCTGGGCCTTGCTTCACGACAAACATATCCAGTGGAGCAGCTTCTTTTATTGGCGATTACAACGAAACATGGATTCCGTTTTCTGGGTCGTTATTTAGCTCATCAATTGGCGTAAAAACATTCACTTTTCAAAACATCGGCGGTTCTTCAGACACCGAAACCGCAACATTCACATTGCCAATATCAACCGCCGCTGCCACCAATCTATTCACTCCAACGGCAATTTCGCTCATGGCGGCAAGCGGCAACACAAATTTGCTAATCTCAAACAATGACCCTTGGTTCACAACAGACAAGAATCCCACGCTCGATGTCAGCGGATCTGTGGATCAGGCATTGGTGGTTAAGGGGTCGGTATATGTGACCGGCACGTTTAATGGCAATGGCGGTGGGTTGACAAACATTAGCGGGGCATCAGGCGGTGGAGCGACCAATCTATTAAATGTCCGGCTGTATCCATACACCCAAGCCACAAACATCAGCATCTCATTGCCCAGCAGCGCGACTAACATCTCGCAGCTCACCTACGCCATATTGGCCACCAACAACATCTACTTTGTCCAGCCGTCCAACCTCGTCGCTGGATTCAGCTTCTTGATCGACTGGCGACAAGATAGCACCGGCGGACGAACGGCCACATGGAACACCAACTTCTGGAAGTTTCCATCGGCGCAGATTCTGACAATGACAACCAACGCAAATTCCGCATCGCTCATCTCATGCGTGGTTGGTCAATACGCCACCAACATTTTTGTCATTCAATCCCTCAACTTCCAATGAGATACTTAATTGCATTGCTGCTGTGCTGTTCGATGCTGATGGCCGCGCCGCCTATTGGCTACAACGATCCGACGATTGGCGGGTTGGTGGCGTGGTGGGCGATGAATGAAGGGACTGGGACGGTTACGACTGCCGATTTGTCTGGCAATGGCAACACCGGCTATCTTACCAATTCTCCTGCTTGGACAAATGGGGTGGTGAGAAGTGGGTTAAGATTTAATGGTGTTCAATCATTAACATCAGGAACTTATATTGGAATTCCCAATTCACCATCTTTGCAGCAGATTCAATCAAATATAACAATTTCGGCGTGGTTTAATGCAAGACCTTCTGTAAATCTTAATGGAGGAGCTATAATTGGTAAAACATATGGAAGTTTCATTTCTCCATATCAATGTTTTGCAATCGGTATTGATCCCGGAATAAAACCTGCCGCAGCTATTGGTGATGGAACAAATAGAACATTGTTTACAATTAATGGATCTTTAACAACAAACAGTTGGTATAATTTTTCATTAACTTATAATGGCTTACAAATGATTATTTATACAAATGGAATTTTTGCTGAAGCAACTAATACATCAATCAAAATAGCAACAAATAATGTTCCGGTTGCTATTGGATCTCAGACGTATCTTACAGATGCATATAATGCTGTATTTGATGGAATTTTAGACGACATTCGCCTCTACAACCGCGCACTTTCCTCCGGCGAAATTCTCAAACTCTACAACGGTGGTTACGGTTCACAAAAATAGCCTATGAAAAAACTCCTTCTATCCTTGCTCCTAATCTCATCCGCCGCACTCGCTCAGGATGTGCCGCCGGTTGTCGATCCGACTCCTGCGCCGCCAGTCGCTCCGTCCATCAACATTTCCAGCGTGACCAATGTCGTCACCATCGTGGATCCGATCATCCTGACCGCCGATCAGATGGCGGGGATCATCGCAATGATTCAAAGCAGTGGCATCTCAGCCAATGTGCCGATCACCACGAACAATTTGAATCGGGTGAGCGTGATGAAGAACGTTGATGGGACGTTCACTGTGAGGATTTCGGTCAACTAGCCAAGAATTTATGAACCGAATACTGGAAGACTTCAAAGCGATGGGCGCTGCCGCGGTTGGCATTGGCAGTCAATATGCCCCGCTTTCCACTTGGGTTCAGATTTCGCTTGGCCTTCTTTCCTGTATTTACCTGTTTATCCGAATTGTAAAAGCGATTCGGGATTGGGATCAAAAAGACCGTAATGATGACATTTTATGAATAAAGATCAAACAACCGCACTCGTCCACGGCCTGATTAAAATTGTTGGGTCCGCATTGGCAACTCACGGCTTCACCAAAGCCGCAGGCACCTTGAATTCCGAAGACGTCATTGGGGCCATCGTCATGGTGATTGGCGTCATCCTCGCCCACACCGCCACCGGAGCTAAAAGCTCTCCTCCTGCTCCGCCAACCGCAGGCACCGGCACCACGACCATCGTCGGGCTTCTGGCCCTCATTGTTTTTACCGGTTGCTCCAACACGGTCTACAAGGGGGCGCAGAACCAGACGCTCATCACCGAGCGGTTTTTTGGCATCAAAGTTACGGCCACCAGCGGCAGCGGCACGCCTGAGGTTTGCCTAGGCGCGGGTTCATCCACCTTTGCTGTCAACCCCGTCAGCACCAATACGCTTTATGCTGCCCCGTCGTTTAGCACCGTGGAGTTCAGCCAGAGCTTGAACCCATTTGCCACGTCGGGATCTGAAAGCGCCGGTTGGGGGAATGTCAGCGTGAATCTGTCCACCAACGCCACGGCGCAATCTGCCACCATCCTGCCCAAGTTGCCGATCAAACTTAAATGAAGACTCACAAGCGTTACGGGTGGATTCGCCAACGGCCGGACTTCCGAGATCGAAAGTTTTCGGTGCCGCCTGCTTTGACGGACTTGCCTGCGCGGGTGGATTTAACGCAGACCGAGTTCATGCCTCCAGTTTACAACCAAGGGGACATTGGCAGCTGCACGGCAAACGCCATCGCCGCCGCCATTGATTACGAGCGGGCCAAACAAGGGCTTCCGTTCCTTACCCCAAGCCGATTGTTCATTTACGCCAATGAGCGCATCATGGAACAAACCAGCCTGTCCGAAGACAGCGGTGCCCAAATTCGAGACGGAATCAAAAGCGTAAGGGATAGCGGGGTCTGTTCAGAATCCACATGGAGCTATTCCGAGGATTTCTCCACCAAGCCCTCCCAAGCCGCCTACGACGAAGCGCTAAAGTGCAAGGTCTCTTCATACCACGCGGTTGGCCAAACGCTGTTGGAGATCAAAGGAGCGCTTGCGGCAGGGCTTCCTGTCACCTGCGGGATCACGGTTTACGAGTCGTTTGAATGGCCGTCCGTGACCGAAACCGGTTTTGTTCAGATTCCCAAGCCCGAAGAGACATCGCTCGGCGGCCACGCCATCCTGCTGGTGGGCTACAACGAGGCCGACAAGGAGTTTTTTGGCCGCAACTCTTGGGGCTGCAACTGGGGTCAGCACGGGTATTTTGCCATTCCCTACGATTACATCACCAATCCGCACCTCGCATCTGATTTTTGGGTCATCAGCAAAATTGAAACCGCATGAGCAAACTGCTTGAAATTCTACGCACGGGCCGAGCGCCTGGCTACAAATGCAACAACGACGCCGTGGACCATGAAAGCGTCTATCACAAGGGGCCAAAAGGGCTGAAAGAAGTCGAGAACCAGCCCAAGTGGAAAGGTGGTCCCAATCACAGTTCCAAGGACATCGCCAAACATTTTGGCATGAGCCGGGACTTCATCAAACACACATGGTCCAAAGCAGTCCCACTCTTGGCGTTCATGATGTGTTTGTCCGCGTTTGGGTCCGGTGAGATCACACCAGGATACGTGTTCACCACCACCGCATCTGCCGACACCCTTGGTAAGCTGGTAAGCCAAGCCACCATTGGCCCGACGTTCTACAGCGCCAAGACTGCAATCACCACGCCGTCGTTAAACGACACGCTGCTCGCGCTTCAGAACGGGACTCTTTACCAAGAAAGCGTTTCGACATTCTTCAAGCCTTTGATCGCAAATCAGACCACGCTCTCCGGCGCTGCGAATGTTGGGGATCAGTTGCTCATCTACAGCACCAACTCCCTTGGAAATTACAGCGTCACGGTGAGCAATCTTCTCAACGGAAGCTCAATCATTAACGCCAGCAGCTTGACGTTTGGCAACAGCAACGGGTTCAACCTTGGCAGCTACAGCGGAAGCCTTTTCAGCACCAATGACCCTCCTTACATCTCGATTTACGGCACAAACGGAATTCCAAAGCAAATCGCTTTGACCAACCTGATCGCCAACGCGTCCGGAAACCTTGGAACAAACCTTTTGGTGCCGTATCACTTCACGCAGATATTTCGCCCGTATGATTACGGCTGGACGAATTTTTACACAAACGTGTGGGGCAACTACACCAACACGTTGGCGATCACCAACCTCTACGTCTACACCAATGGCACTCAGTTTCCGTATCCGACGCTGGTGGACACCGACACGGTTCCGGTTTATTCCTTCACGCAAAAGACAAACACAACCGCCACGCTTGCCGCAGTTTATCAATACATGACCAACCGAACATCCAACCTTGGGTTGCCGTCATACACTTCTGCCCGCGTTCAGTTTCAAGGCATTGCAAACAGTTTGTTGGTAAGCAACAACGCTTCTGGAACGACAATACAAGTCAGCAATAATCCAAGTTTTTCATTCACCGCTGGCACGATTTATCCGATGCTTTTGATGACAAACACAACGCAAACTCAAAAGATATTTTTGAACGTGTATACCAACCAAATTGTGTATGTGATTCCACAAGCAACCAACACCACCGTGTTCCAAGTTTACAGCAATTACACTTCCGCGTTGGCTGTAACAAATCCAATGGCTGTCAATCAACCTGGTTCTGGCGGGTTCAATTTTCTCTCTTTTGTAACGAACTACACCGCCTACAACTGTGATGTGATTCCCGTGGTAAACGTATTGCCCGGCGCTTCAGGCCCAACGTATTTGCCCGGTGTTTACGACGTGTTTTTCAGAACAAACTCGTTAACCACAAACTATTACGTGAACGGAAGCTCAACGCTCGCCTCTGGAAGACCAGGGATTGTATTCATAGAAAACCAAAACATATCAGGCGCTGGCGGGTATCTTCCGTCAACAAACCAATTTAGAGTTGGGTCCGGAGATCAAAACATTGCAAGCCCTTACGTAGCCAACTCCAGTTTGATGCACGTCATTGTAAACCCACAATAAAATGAACCTCGCCACCATCGCAGACCTCATCGGCAAACGCAGCGGCCTTGTTGGTGCAAACGATGTGCTTGCCGCCAAAGCGTTTCTTACCATGCGGCACGACCAGCTTTACAGGTCGTTTCTTTGGAAGGATTCCCTCATCACCTACGTTGTGCCGATCCAAGTAGACGCAAGCGCCTACCTGCTCACCGATCCTTACATGCCATCCAAAGGCCAGCTGCTGATGCCCACGGACATGCAACAGGTCGTTGCGGTGAGGACCAGCGAGGATTATCTCAACGTGGAGCGCCCGATGGTTTACTACCGGATCTCGCAAGATCAGTTTTCCAACACCGGGGCGCCGGTAGAATACTACGGATTGCCAAGATGCGTTTGGGAAACTGATGTGGAATGCAGTTGGTTTTTAAGAAGCCAGCCATCGGACGACGGAAAATCTGTCATTTTTGAATACACAGGATCGGCAGCTGAATACTACGGTGGTCTTGCAAAAGTGGACACCGCGGATTTTGACTCAACTCAAGATCACGCGTTTGCTGGAAAATGTTCAAAAATAAACTACATCACCCCTTCCGCAACATTGTCAGGGTCCGCGTCGTTGCTTGTGGCCCCGGGCGACACCGTTGATCCCACCGGAGCTATTGGACCGGTGAGCCAATTAAACGGGCTGGACAAAGGCGGTTCGCAATTTCCGCAACGGGAGCAAGTCCGGTTTGTCCAGATTCCAAACAAAGCCACCACCATCCGCGTTCTTGGAAAGCGCACGCCTCCCAGGTTTACGGCAGACACCGATGTGCCGGGCATCCACGGGCTGGACGCCATTGTGTTTGCCCTTGCCTACTACGACATGTGCTTGCGTGACGAGCGCAGTGCAGAAGAGGCAATGGCCTCCGCGGCTGAGGCTGTCGGTCCTCAATATCTGAGCAACGGAATTGCCGGTGGTTTTCTCAAAAAGCTCATCGAGGAAGAAGTGGAGCAGGGAGCATACAACACTCGCATCATGCCTGAGAGCGGGTTTGGTGGTGACGAGTATTTCTTTGGGCCGTATCCTACCAAGAGTCAACCTTATTGAATCATGGCATCTCAACGGCAATATGATCGGATGAGAAATTTTGGCGGCGGGGTGGACGCGTTCCGACCTGCTGACGAACTCAAGGATTCTCAATGCCAGTTGATGAGCAACGTGATTGTGCGCGACAACTTCAGCGTCCGCACGCGGCCAGGGTTTCAGGCAGTTGATTCGCTTTCGCACACATGGGCATCTGCTGTTGTCGCCAACGCAACCATCACCGGAGGTGTTCAAGGAATGGCGTTCTACAACCCGTCAACCACCGCTTCAAAGCTGTTGTTTGTGGGAGTTGGAAACAAGTTGTTCACTTGGGACAATTCAAATTGGGCATACGTCACGGCGGCAAATTCGTTTGTTCCAAGCGCTTCGTTCACGGCAGAGCAAGGAGTGAGCGGCATCATTTTCTCGGACGGCAGCGGCGTTCCTGTTTATTTTGACGGCACGACTTGGACCAAATACTCAGATGCTACGGCAGGTGAAGAAATCGTTATCACAGGCTGCACGATGTTCAAATGGTGTGGCGGTCGCATGTGGGCGGCTGGAAACACGTCACTTTCTGACACCATTTGGTTTAGCAAATTGCTTGAATATAGGCCCAAAAGCCTTGCAACAACTACGAGCTGGGGAACATCAGGATCTGGTTACGGAAGCACCCGAATTGGAACCGGAAACGGGGATGCGATCACCGCCTTGGTGCCGATGCAAAACAACATCTTGTGCGTTTTAAAAGCCAGTTCGGTTTGGCTTGTAAACGTGCAGCCGGGGTCGACAAATCCAAACGGAACAATCGGATCTGGTTGGAGCGCCACAGAAGTTGGCAGCAGTATCTCTATGGCGTCCGGATGCGTTGGGCCATACGCTGCGGTGATGTATGAAAACGACGTCATGTTCATGAGTCAAGACGGCGTCAGGAGCGTCCAAATGATGCAGGCTTCTGCGGGTCAATATCAGCTTTCCGCCGCTCTCAGCACTCCTGTCCAGCCAATCATTGACCGGATCAACTGGCCATACGCCAACCTGATCAGGGCCGTAAAATACCGCCACTTGGTGCTTTGGTCGGTGCCTTTGGACAATTCACTGGTGAACAATTACGTGATCGTCTACAACGGCCGCCTAGGCGCTTGGACGGGCTATTGGACCGGTGTTCCGGCCAACGCAATGGTGGCAACAAGGTTCAACAACACAAACGAGCTTTACGCTGGCGGTTCAGACGGTTCTGTCAAAAAGTGGGCTGATGCCCAATCAAACCTGAGCACCGACACGACGTATGTGGATTCATCCCTGACCACATCTCCCTACACCACCCCGATAAACACAGGGATCCCGTGGGAAGTGGACACTCGGTCGTTCAGCTTTGGCAACCTTGACGCCAGCAAAAAGCCTCGGGCTGTCTTGTTTCGCTTCACCGCTGGAAATTGCTCGGTCAGCTACACTGCCACGGCGGACCTCATGGATGACGATGCTTGGACCAACAACGTGGAGCCAAGCAACCTCAACAACCTTTACTCCGGCAACCTTTTGAACCCAGATGGCAGTTTGGGCGGGTCATTCCTGCTGTCATCCTCTTCTCCCATTGAAACTTACCGCAGTCTGGAGGGGCTGTCGTATTTCAACGAGATGTATTTCAAAATCTATTCCGCTGGTTCTGGGTGGATGGAGTTGAGGAACATCACCGTCACCGCGTTCTTGAAATCGGTTAAGGATCCAAACGCATGATCAGCGAAATGAAAGAATTTGCCGGTTTGAAGGCTCACTTGGATCAACTTGAGGCGTTTTGCCTTGAGAATCGAGGCAAGACAATGCCTTGGGCCAATGACCGCAACCTCCTTCGCCAATATTTGGAGTTTTGCCATTTTACGGGTAAGGTGGCGGTGTTGAGCAAAGACGGGAAAATCAACACGGCGATCTTTTGGTGGCCTGATCATTTTGAACACATTGAGGCAAAGCACGTCAACGGCATGAGCCAATTTGAGTGGAGGCCGATGGTCAACAACGCGGATTCCATTTTTGTTTCCGACGTCATCGGGTGCCACAAGGGTGTGAAGCAGATAGCAGCCAACGTGGTGTTGATGGACAAGCGCATAATGGGCATGCCAAAATACACATACCGGCACGGTAAACTATTGAAAATATCAAACAAGCTCTTCATGAGGGCTATTTTTGGAAAGCAATAATATGGGTGGATCACCGAAAATATCAGACCCGAACGAAGCGGCGGCGGCAGGGGTTCAGCGCCAGACGCAGCTCTACCCTTACGAATACATGATCAACGCCCTTTCCCAGCTTGGGCAAAAGGGGACCGCAATCAACCCGGTGACCGGAAAGCCTGTCGCCCTTGACTTCACGGGACAAGGAACCGCCGACGTCCAAAACGTGTTTCAGGGCCAGATGGCCAAGACTCTTTTGGACATTCAACAAGGGATGGGGCCGCAATTTGTCGCTCAGCGTCTAAATGAACTGAAGCAGTCTGACCCTACCGGTTACGCCGCTTACCAGCAGTTGTTTGAACAAATCCAGCAGGAAGCCAATCAAGGAGGGCCAAACCTCCAGCTTTCAACGGACACCCAAAATCAAATTCAAAACGTCTTGCAGGCCAGCAAGCAGCTCACGCCCGAGGAGTTGTCGCAAGTTCAGCAAGGGGTCAGAGGAAACCAGGTGCAAAGCGGACTCTACCTTGGGGCCATGCCAGCGCAACAAGAGGCATCCGCTGTGGTGAATGCGTTGGATCAAAAGCAAGCTGGCGCACAAAAGGAGGCGCAATCATTCCTTCAGGCTGGAATCAGCCCGTCCGACATCCAATATCGCAAGACTCAACAGGACATGGCAAACCTTGGGGCGTTCATTGCCGGCCAGAATCCCACCGCCCAGTTCAGTTCGATTGCGGGCGCTGGTCAAGGCGCTGCCCCTTATCCAGACACCGGCTATTCAACGCCCACCATGAACCTCGGTCAAATGGCGGGTCAAGGCATTCAAGAGGCCAATCAGGCGTATGGGATTCAGAACCAGTATTCTCAGTCTCAAGCCAATCCTTACATGGCCGGGCTGTCCACCGCGTTGCAAGGTGCGTCAACCGCTGCGGGATTGGGATGGCAACCGTTTCAACAGTCGTTCACCGCGCCTTCAGCGCCTGCTGGAACCGTAACATATGGCGGATCCTCTTACGCGCCCGGGGCCGCGCCCGCCAGCGCATGGGGACAATAATGCTAATGGAATCGATTGTTCAATTAAAGACGCCTCACGAGTTTGCATTTGAATGTATGCAAACCGATGCCCAACGGGTGATCGACAAAATTGAAGACATCAGCGATCAACTTCCCCAAGTAGATTGCCCGTTGAATCATTTTTTTTATCCGGGACTTTACGTCAAAGAGCGCAGGTTTCCGGCGGGGATTTTGGTAACAACCCCAGTTCACACCGAGGAACATCCCTACACCATAGTGAGCGGCACTGCAGTTGTTTGGATTGAGGGGGTGGGTTGCAAAAAGTTGATTGGGCCTCATAATGGGGTGACAAAGCCTGGGACCCGAAGACTCATACTTTGCGAAACAGACGTGGTTTGGATGACGTTTCACCCCAACCCAACTGACACCAAAGACCTTGAAGAGTTGGACAAAAGGCTGTTTTATCATTGGAAGGAAGAGCGCAGGAAAATCAACCAATTAGCCTTGAAAGAACAAAATGATCAAAACGAACCGACAGTTTAATTTTCACAATTACAACGGTGATTTTCTGACTCCACAATTTGGAGTTTTTTTGTTTGAGGAGCCTCAATTTCAAGCTGGTGTTGCAACCGCAATAGCCGCAGTTGGCCTTGCCGCCAGCATTGGTGAATTTGCCTACACTCAAGCCAACCAGCCAAAAGCCCCCAACCTTGCAGCGTCATCGGCCGCAATGGCCGACCTTCAGGCACAACTGCTGCCTGTGGTTCGCGGGATGCAAGCCGCGGCTGAGACCGGCGGGGAATCTTTAAAGCCTGGCTTTACCCAAACGACGGTAGGCGGAAGCGAAAGGGCAAGAATTCAAGCTGAGATTGATGCCGTAAAGAAAAACCAGCCGTGGATGGGATCAAGAGCGGCAACGGCGCAAGCTGCAGCAGACCCCAATAGCCCCGGAAACAAAAAGAACTCGGCAGATATAGCAAGGCTTACCGAAGAGCTTAAAAACACGCCTGAAGGCGGCGGCGTGGTTTACAAAGACGATAAAGGGCGAACTGTTCCAAAAGAAAGCGCGATGGTCAGCTTTGCTGGGATGAGCCAAGCCGACATCCAAGGCGGGTTGATGAAGCAGATGGCCGAGGGCCAGCTTGCCAACGAAGCCAAATACGGGCCTGATTTTATCAAATCTGCTTTGGAACAAGAAAAGCTGGCCAACCCCGAGCAATTTGCCGCTCGTGAACAGCTTTACCAAGACATCCAAAAGCAGATTCAAGCGCCGCCCACAAGCCCGGTGGCCGCAGAGCTTCAGCAGCGAGCAGCCGCAAAGGTGGCAGCAGGATCTGGCCTGACGCCCGAGGAGCAGGCAATGCTGGACATCGCGGTCAAAGGGTCCACCGCCGCGCAGGGAGTTCCTGAAGGAACTGACTTTTCCAAGGCGCTTACCACAGGGATGGCCGGCACCCAAAGGCAAATGGCTTCAGCGGGAGCTGGGATGAACTGGTTGGCAAGCGGTCAGACACCAGAGGACATCGCCTACCGAGCGCGGCAGCAGAATCTAAGCAACCTGAGCAGCTACGTGGGCGGCAGAACGCCGCAAAGCCAGTTTAGGGCGCTTTCAGGGGCGCAACAGGGCGCAGCACCCATGGCGCAGGCTCCAGCCCTTCCTGGCTTCAATATGGGCGCTGGTCAGCAGGGCGCGGGAGCAGGACTTGCGACATATGGACAACAGGTGCAAGCTGCAATCAACACACCGAACCCTTGGATGGCGGGATTGAGCGGGGCGATGGGTGCCGCAAATGTGGCAGGAAAAGCCGGGTGGAGTCCGTTTGCCACTCAGAGCCAAACATCAGGCGTAGCCATTTAAAATTATGAATTACCGAGACATCGAAATGCTGAACCAGTCCATGAGCGGACTGGGCGATACATTGTTGCGAAACCGGATGATGGCCGAACAAAAGGCCGACAGGGCGCAAGCCGCGGCTGAACGAGCGCAAGATCGAGGCGACCGGCTGGCGGCTCAGAAGTTCAATCAAGAAGCCGAAAAAGAGCGTTTGAACCAGCAGGTGCTTGATCGGTTGGCAAACAACAGGATCCGTGAAGCTCAAGAGATGAGGGGGGAGGCGCAAGATACTGCCACTGCAGAATATCGTAAAGCTCAAGAGATGAGGGGGGCGGCGCAAGATACTGCTACTGCAGAATATCGTAAAGACACGCTAAAAGTGCAAAACGAGACGTTGAACGCGCAACGTAAGGCGCAGTCAGAAAAATCCAAAGATAAAAAAGCCGACGATTTGGCCGAATCAGCTAAAGAGTCTTTGGAGCAGTCTAAAAAAAATCTTTTGAGCTACATGAATTACATGGCCGAACAGGTGAAGAGTGGAAAGTCGGACAACGAATACGCAAACAATCACGTCTTGAATTGGTTTAGCTCTCTTCCAGAGGTGGAACAAAAAGCAATGATGACGCAACCGCTTTATCACATGATAAAGGACAAAACCTATAATTGGAAGGCTCACCCCACCCAAGGCGGAAGCGGAAGAAAGCCAAGCTCAACCAAAACTATTACAGGCCCACTTTTTGACGCTTTAGGAAATATGCGTGTTGATCCTAAAACAGGAGAGCCGATTACTTACACTAGAAAGGAAAAAACCAATTACGGCGAAGAAACAGATTCTTCATCTGCCCCTTCCTCTGTTGCAAAACCTCCCGCTTCCGAAGAAGCGGATCTCAGTCGCTTTAAAGTACTTGACGTAACTAAAAAGTTTCCTGGTTCCCCATAGGTTATGCCTGACTTTAAAATTCTGGACTCCAAAACCGGTGCGGAACTGACCATCACGGGGCCAGAAGCGCCCACGCCGAGGGAGATGGCGAAGCTGTTTGCCATCCACGGCAAGTCAGCATTGGAGAAAAAGTTCAAGGGCGAGATGGAATCAGGAATGCCGGTTGTTCCGACGCAGCCAGCGTTTCCCACCCCTGACCAGATCACGCCCGTGGGCGCCAGCGCGGTGACTGAGCAAAAGCCCGTAATGCCACCGCCTCCCGTGACGACCCCGTTCTCAGGGCCGCTGCCTGCGGAGCCGACGGCTGCGGTTCGCAATGTTCAGCCTGAGCCTGAGCCGGTAACGGTGAATCCTTTCTCAATGGATTTGAAGCCTGAGTCGGCCCGCCAAATAGGGATGGGCGAAACCATTAAAGGAGGGCCAAAAGTTGAAACAGCCAGCGCTTCAGAATTGTTTGCGGATTTTGGCGCTGGAGCGGCTGAAGTTTATGACAGTGTAAAAAACAATCAAGGGATCGACCTTGCCGACACCTTGAAGGTTTTGATGCCGCAAGAGATAGACGCGGCTGACAAAGAGCTGCAAAGGATGTCTGACGAAGGGACTTCCGCAGAACAGCTTTTGGCGGGTGCCGCTGGCGTCGTCCAAGGCGGGCTTGAACTGGGTAACGGATTGGTCAAGTTTTTGACCAGCGCAAACGGGATCATGATGACCGCTGGAATGGGTGTTCCAATTTTGAAAACCCCCATAGCGATCAAGTTTGCCGCAGACATGATAGAAGGCGGATACATTAATTCCAAAGAAGCTTTAAAATCTTTGGATGATGGTGATTTGCGCGGGTTTGGCAAACAGGCCACCGCAGCGTTTCTTTCGTTTCTTGGCGCAAAACACGTTGGCAAACCGGTTTACGATAAATACATTCCTGACGTTTCTGCGTTTGTGCCTGGGGCTGAATTGAAAAAGCCTTCCATTGCAGAGCGGACCAAGGGCGTAAAATTTCAAGGTGTCAACCTGAAGCAGCCTGCTGGCGCATTGCCAACTCAAGGCCCAGTCACCGAAGAGCAAGCCGCCACCAAGCAGCAAGAGGAAGCTGCGATAATTGAAGAGCGCAAAAAGACCAGAAACACGGCCATTCAAAACGCTCGCCCGGCAGTTCTTCTTCCTAGCGGTGAAACACTTGTTGGCAACCAGGGTGAAAGCCACAACGAAATCATCGCCAGAAACAACCTGACAACCGATCAGGCAAGCAGCCTTGAACGCGTGTTTGTTCTTGGAAACCGAATACTGAACAGGCCAAACGCGGCAAAGATTTTAGGCGTTCCAACGCTAACAGAACCAGGGAAGCTTCATTCTGGCGATTTGGCAGCGGCTCAAGAGGCTTTGTCTGGAAAACCCCTTGAACCTTCAACAAAGCGGGAAGGCGAACCTGTTGGCCTTGAGCCAGCGCCTGCCACTTCGGAGATTGTCCAGCCGTTCGAAGGCGAAGTCGCAGAGGTTGCGCCGCCCGTTGAGCCGGTTGCGGCCAAAGAACCCGTTGTCGAGGCTCCTGCCGCTTCCGCAGAGCCTTCCACTGTTGTTTCTGCCGTTCCTGAGGGGGAAGCTGGGTTGCCTTCAATCGGTGAAGTCATTGAACATCCTATTTCAGAACCTGAATCCCCTTACGGAGCCACCGAGGTGTGGAGGGCTGACGACGAGTCTGGAGATCAAACCATTCAAATTGAGTTTGCCAACGGAGATCAAGTCCGGGTTCGTGCTGGGGTGCAGGCTGACGGATCTTTTATTCCGGTAAACAAAGCGATTGATGAGGTGATCAAATCAAGGCCGCGGAACCCACTGCAAAAAAGCGGCCAGACCGTTGAAACTCCCAAACTGATTTCAAACAAAGGCAAAAAATCAGGGTTCTTTATTCGCCCCAGATCTGACGGCATTTGGGACATTTTAGACGAAATCGCAATGCAAAAGGGGCTGAGGGCAAAAGAAGCCAAAGATGTTGGCGGCGAATACGACGGCTATAACAGCGCCATTAAAGGCATTGCCAAGTGGGTTGTCAGAAAAGGGAAGGGAATGCGCCCAGACATCATGGTCAAAAACATTCAAGAGCGGTTTCCTCAAATTCAAAACTCTGACGACCTTTACGCTGCAATCGACGCCGCGGTGGAAGCTAGAAAAGCCAATGCTAAAACCGGAGGGGGATCTGAAGCGCAGATGATGAGGTTTTACGAAGCGGCGGTTGAACCTAAAAACAAAACCAAGCTTCAGAAAATTCCAGCGTCATCTTTGGTGATTGGTCAAAAGTTCAGCGTAAAAGCTGAAAAGTTTCCAACCGCAGAATTTACCGTAACCGGCAAAGATGAGTTGCAAGAGGTGATCACGGTGCGCGATGGAGATGCCTTTGGGGTTCAAGAGATCCCCATGAGTGATGACATTTTCATCAAAAAGAAAAGCCTTACAAAAGCGGAGCCTCAGGTGGAGTTTCCAAGGGAAACCGAATTGATTGGGGAGCTTCCTGAAGCGGAGCCAATTGAATCTAAAAAGGGGACCCCAATGGACGAGGCGTCAAACGCCGCCGACCTTCCTCCTAAAGAACAAGTGACACTGGACGACGTGGAACCGGAATCTGAAGTCGGCCCTGGCCTTATCGGGTTTGGGGGCGCTATGCCTTCTGAGTTTTCGTATGACAAAGGGGAGGCTATGTCCATTCGGAATGCCGATGTGGACCGTCAGCTTTCGGCCTTGGGATTTTCTCCGCTTATGAAGGCGGCAAAAAAAAGCTTTGGCGTGGTGTGGGATCGTGCAATGGCTCGGATGGAAAAAGATAGCTATTATCAAGACAAGTTAATTAAACAGCTAAAAAGAAAACCAAGATCCGTAACCGACGAGGAGGACGCCGTCCTTCTTCACCGCCAAATCGACCTTCGCAACGATTACAATCGGGCCAGCGCTCAATACAAGCAGGCGGTTGCTGATAAGAATGAAACATTGATCAATCAATACAAGTTGGCTGTTAATTCCATTGGTCAAATGATAGAGGAGTTGGCTTCCGTTACGCGAAAAGTTGGCACCGAAACCGCTCGGGGGCTAAACGCCCGCAAGCTCATGCTTTACGAAGATTTTTCGTTGGCGAAGATGGAATCCGATGCCATCAATGATCGTGGTGGGAAAATTTTTGACATATCCAACCCGGTTGATGTGGCGGAAAAGCAAAAGATTGAGGATCTTCACGCCAAAATCGAAGCCGCAGCAAAGACTTACAACGAATACGTGGAAAAGTCCAAAGCTGAAAAAAGCGAGCTTGAGGCCAAGGCGATATTGGCCGAACAGGCGTTAAAAGAAAGAGCCGCTCTTCCAAGTGATTACATCATTGATTTGGCCAAGCGGTGGACCAACAAACTTCACAACAGCAGGGATGCCGCAAGGGCGAGAATTGCAAAAAGAAAAGTTGATGGAAGACTTTTTAGCGGTGGCTTGGATCCTGAAGATTTGGATGATTTTGCCATCATTGCGGCAAGTCACATTGCGGATGTGGGGTTGGACGTTGTCAAGGTAGGGGCGCTGTTGGCTGATGAGTTTGGAAAAGGGATCAAACTTCACATTGAGGAAATTTGGAATGCCGCTCGAAAGATCATCGACCAAGGGCCGGAAGGAGCGCAAACCAAAGACGCAAAAGACAAAGTCAAAGAAAAGGTAAAGCGCGAAAAGCCCACCATTGAAACAATCAAGAAAGACATCTCTGAAAAGATGGACGCTTTTGATTTGGACCCCGACAGCGACGGAAAATTGGACATCTCTTATGACGTTGTAAAACTGGCAAGAAAGTTTGTTGAGCAGGGCGCTGTGGACAATTTTCCAGTCGAGCAGCGGGCAATTGAGCTTGTTAAGCTGGTTCACAATGCTTTGATGGACATTGATGACGAACTCACTCAGAGAGACGTCATGGATGCCATTAGCGGTTACGGAAAATACAAAAAGCTGTCAAAGGATGAGATTTCCGTAAAGTTGCGCGATTACAAAGGTCAGATGCAACAGCTCGCAAAGCTGGAAGACCTTTTGGCAACCGGCACCTTTGAGCCAACAGGCGTTGAAAAGAGAACGCCGTCTGACGAAGAAGCAATTTTGATCAGCAAGGTGAGGTTGGATCCTTCATATCAAAAGAAAAATCAGATCAAAAGCAGAATGTCGTATTACGAGCGGCAAATTCGTTTGCTCGAAAAGCAGATTGCCAAAAAAGAGCGCATTATCAAAACCAGAAAGTCCGCAGTCGCAGACAAGTCCTTGAAAGCGCTTGTTGTAAAATACAAGGCCACCAAAGAGCTGTTCGACAAGACTTTTGAAGGGGATTGGCTTGATGTTCAAAAGAGGGATGAGCTGCTCAAAAAGGAGGCTGCGAGGCTGGACAAGATCATTGCCGAGAAGCAACGCAGGTTGAACACCGGAGAGGTGGAAGCCAAGCCTCGAGTCCTTGAGCCTGTTGACAAGGTGATCAGTGAAAAGAGAAAGAAAGCCTTCGATTTGGAAAAGCTGATACAAAAAGCCAGAAGCCAAAAGACCGCGTCTGCCAGGGCGCTTCAAGCAAAAGAGAGGGAGCTTAAAAAAATAAACGAAGAGATTGAGAAGAGGAAGGCGGATTTGGCCGCAAACAGGGTTGACGTTAGAAAGCGAGTTGCAAAACCCGTGGACCCGGAAATCGCTGTTGCACGGCAGCAGCTCAAAGAAGTGAATGAGGAAATCCGACTTCGCAGAGAATCGGCCAAGCCAAAAGCCACCTACCAAGAGAGGGCGCTAAAGGCTTACAAAACACGCTTGGAAAAGTCCATTACCGACCTTCAAAGACGAATCAAAGACAACGATTACAGCCGAAAGTTGAAAAAGGATTTCAAGTTGGATGACAAGGCAATTGAACTGAAAGCGATTGAGCAAAACTTCAAAAACGAGCATCGGAGAAATCGGGAGAGGGTTAGAATTCAGAACATGAAGTGGTATGAGAAAGTCCCTCGTTGGCTCACTAGCGTTTACCGATCCAACATTTTAACAGCTCCAACAGCCATTGGTAAATTGCTGAGTGCCGCAACTTATCGGGTCGCCATTGCCACAGCCGAAGAAGCTGTTGGAGGCGTTTATAGCCGGTTGCCGATTATTAAAGAATACGCTGCCGGCGCTCCCAGAGAGGGGTATTTCAGCATTGAAGCTGAGTCTAGGGCCATTTCAAGGGCTTTTACTCAAGGCATGAAAGACGCCAATCAGCTTATCCGAACCGGCACAAGCGACCTTGAATTGAATTACGGCAAACAGCGCATCATGCCCCGAGAATGGACCGAGTTTGTTGGCAACCTGCACAGCGCGTTAAAATCCAGCGCAAAAAGAAACGAGTTTGAACGATCCTTTGCAAAAAGAATGGAATTTGCCATTAGAAAAGGGGTGGAAGATCCCACCGACATGGTGGTGCAAACCAAAATTGCAATGGACGCATACAAGGACGCCACGCGTGCGGTTTTTCAAGATAACAACATGCTCGTGGAAGCATACAAACGCGCAATGTCTAGGTTTACTCAAGAAGACATTGAAGGAAAGACGAGCAAAATTGGAAATTCGTTGGCATTTTTTCTTAACACGGTGCTTCCCATTGTTAAGATTCCAACAAACATTGCCAGCGAAATTGCACAATACAGTGTGGGAACTTTAATGGCGGCTGGCCAAATAGCCATAGACGCAAGCCCAGGATACAAGTATTTGATCAAAGGCGATTTGAAAGTTGGCCTTGAAATGATCCGAGGATCGATTGATGGGCTGAGTCCAGAGGCAAAAGATCTGGTGATGAGGAATTTGAAAAAGGGGAGTCTTGGAGCGGCGTTGGTGGCGGTTGGATTTTGTAATCCATCTATGTTTGGAGGTTATTACCAACCTAGGGAAAAGCGCGAGCCGGGAGATTTAAAGCCTGGCCAGGCAAGGCTTCCAAAGATACTTCAACACATGAAGCTCATGGGATACAACGTCACAAACGAAGCGGTTCTTTCAATTTGGATTCACAACCCGCTGCTCGAGTGCGCTCAAATAGGGGCAACAATATCAAGGGTGGCCAATTCTTACGCAAACAAGCACAGTATTGAAAAGCGGGGGATTGGAGAAGGGATTTGGCAGGCTGCTTGGGGTGTGGCAGAACAAATTCCTTTTACTGAGCAAATGTTCAAATTGTCCAAGTTGCACGATGCTGATCAAAGAGACAAATGGCTTCATTCGATTGTGAAATCCGCAACGATCCCTCGCGCTATTCAATGGATAGCCGAAATGCAAGATTCCGACCAAGATTGGAAACCCATCAAGCGCGAAGAGAAAACATTTTCTGAATCTCTGCAATCTGGAATTCCATACATGAGGCAAAACCTTCAACAAAAGATGGAAAAAATCCCATTGCCAAAAGGCATGCCAAGGATGCCAAAGAAATAAAAAGGCCGCTTCCCATCTCTGGGAGGCGGCGTGAATCGATCGGGATCTTAAACTAGGCTGTGGGCTTCTTAGCCTTGGGCAAAGCCGCTGCGGCGGCATCTGCAGCGGCCTGAGCGGCGGCGGCAGCGTCAGCAGCAGCCTTGGCGTTATACGCGTCCCATGCGGTCTGGGCGAGCAGCGCACCTTCAGCCGCAATCCTCAGCGGAAACCCGCCGATTCTCAGTTGGTTGTTGCGGTCATAGAATTCCGCAATTTGGCCAACCAGCACGCCACCCTGGCCGTCCGGTGAGAGGATGGCGTCCCCTCTCATCAACTCGGTTCCATTTATGTCTTTCATAACAGAAAAACAGACTGGATCAGGGAAGGAAGG